>ERZ773156.1027-NODE-1027-length-20046-cov-3.74053_pt1 | contig 20046 bp, 22 predicted proteins | sample MGYA00511895_ERZ773156 | MGnify/ENA primary metagenome ERZ773156 (study PRJEB29015, sample SAMEA2737850) | human gut metagenome | biome: human gut; feature: human-associated habitat; material: faeces | place: China | collected 2012 ... | reverse complement strand
GAAATGGGTTTTTTTTCTTTGAATAAAAAGAATTTTTCATTAAATAAAAGTAGAAAAAAATACGTGACTTTGACAGTAGAAAGTACAGAAGATCAAGTAGAACAGAAGGATACAAAGCATATAGATAATAAGTCAACAGGATTATGGGTAAAGTGCCCTCAGTGCCAGGAAATTTTATATAAAGTTGACATAGAAGGAAATTTGAAAAAATGCAGCCATTGTGACTATTATTTTGAGATGACAGCAAGAGAAAGAATAGCTTTATTAATAGATGAAGGAACTTTTAAAGAGGAAGATTCAGAACTTGAATCTGTAAATCCACTTAATTTTCCAGATTATGAAGAAAAAAATAGAAAAGCTAGAAATGAATGTGATATGAGAGAAGGTGTTATCTCAGGAACAGGGAATATCAATGGAATAAAAGTAAGTATTGCAGCTATGGATTTTAAATTCATGGGTGGAAGTATGGGTTCTGTAGTAGGGGAAAAAATTACAAGAGCTATGGAAAGAGGACTTCAAGAAAGAATTCCTGTTATTGTTGTTGCAACTTCTGGTGGAGCAAGAATGCATGAGGGAATATTATCTCTGATGCAGATGGCAAAAACTTCAGCAGCAGCAGAAAAATTGAGAATAGCTGGAGTACCATTTATAGCTGTTCCTGTAAATCCTACTACTGGAGGAGTAACAGCTTCTTTTGCTATGCTTGGAGATATAATAGTAAGTGAACCTAAAGCTATGATTGGATTTGCAGGAAAGAGAGTTATAGAACAGACTATTAAACAAAAACTTCCTGAAGAATTCCAGACAAGTGAATTTTTACAAAAAAGCGGAATGGTTGATGTAATAACTAAAAGGGAAGATATGAAAAACACATTACATACTATTCTAAGTAATTTAATATAAACTTAGGTAGGAGGAAAAAATGGAATTTGAATTTGAAAAAGAGATAATTGAGATTGAAAAAAAAATAGAGGAATTAGAAAAATTTTCCGAAGAAAAAGGTATAGATTTATCTGGGGAAATAGAAAAATTTAAAAAATCAAGAAACGAAAAATTAAAAACAATATATAAAAATTTAGACTCATGGGATAAAGTCTTTGTAGCAAGACACCCACAAAGACCTTATACACTAGATTATATAGAGAATATGACTACAGATTTTTTAGAACTTCATGGGGATAGATTATTTAAAGATGATCCTGCAATAGTTGGAGGATTTTGTAAAATTGATGGTAAAAAAGTATTAATAGTTGGACATCAAAAAGGAAGAACAACTGATGAAAAAATATACAGAAATTTTGGAATGGCAAATCCAGAAGGTTATAGAAAAGCTTTGAGGCTTTTTAAAATGGCTGAGAGATTTTCGATTCCTATTTTGACTTTTATAGACACTCCAGGGGCATATCCAGGATTAGAAGCTGAAGAACATGGACAAGGGGAAGCTATTGCCAGAAACCTTATGGAAATGAGTGGATTAAAAGTTCCAATTATTTCTGTAGTTATAGGAGAAGGGGGAAGTGGAGGAGCACTTGGACTTGGAGTTTCTGATAAAATCTTTATGTTGGAAAATTCAGTATATTCAGTCATTTCACCAGAAGGTTGTGCAGCAATATTATATAAAGATGCTTCAAGAGCTAAAGAGGCAGCAGAGGACTTAAAAATATCTGCTCAAAGTCTATTTAAACTTGAAGTCATTGATGGTATTATAGAGGAACCTTTGGGAGGGGCTCATAGAGATCATAAATGTATAGCTCTTAACCTAAAAAATATCATTTTATCATCATTTTCTGAATTGGAAAAAATATCAGTGGAAGAACTAGTAGAAAATAGATATAATAAGTTTAGAAAGATAGGTTCTTTTATTGGGACTGTGATTTAAAGGAGATTGATATATAATGAAAAAAATAGCAATATTGACAAGTGGTGGAGATTCTCCAGGAATGAACGCTGCTATAAGATCTGCAGCTAAAATAGCAATGAGCAAAGGAATAAAGGTATATGGTATTCAAAGGGGATATCTTGGAATGTTAAATGATGAAATTTTCCCTATGGACGATCGTTTTGTATCTGGAATAATAGACAGAGGTGGAACTCGTTTATTAACAGCAAGATGTCTTGAATTTAAAGATCCTAAATTCAGAGCTATAGCAGCAAACAATCTTAAAAAGAGAGAGATAGAAGGAATAGTAGTAATTGGAGGAGATGGATCATATCGTGGAGCTGATGCTCTTTCTAAAGAGCATGGAATAAAAGTAGTAGGAATACCAGGTACAATAGATAATGACATCAAAGGTACTGATTTTACTCTTGGATTCGATACATGTCTTAACACTATACTTGATGCTATATCAAAAATTAGAGATACAGCAACTTCTCATGAAAGAACTATCCTTGTAGAAGTAATGGGAAGACATGCAGGAGATTTAGCTCTTCAGGCTTGTATTGCAGGTGGAGGAGATGGAGTTCTTATTCCTGAAATGGACAATCCTATCGAACTTCTTGCTTTACAAATAAAGGAAAGAAGAAAACATGGAAAGCTTCATGATATAGTTTTGGTTGCTGAAGGTGTAGGAAAAGTACAAGATATAGAAGCAGCTTTAAAAGAAAAAATAACTACAGAGGTAAGAAGTGTAGTATTAGGGCATGTTCAAAGAGGTGGAACACCATCTGGTTTTGATAGAATGCTTGCTACAAGAATGGGAGCAAAAGCTATTGAAATTCTTGAAAATGATGAAGGTGGAGTAATGGTAGGATTAGAGAATAATAGGCTTGTCACTCACCCAATATCTTATGCATGGGACGGAGAAAGAAATTATTCAATAAATGATGACTATGAATTAGCTTTAACTTTAGCAAAATAATATAATAGTATTGAAAAATTTTGAATATTATTATACAATATTTACAGGATAGGAGAAAATTCCAATCTTTAGGGAGGAAATTATGGATAGTGTATTAGAACTTGTAAGAAAAACTAGGAGAAAAAATAAAATTAAAAGAGAAATTGAAGATAATGATAGAAAGATAAGAGATAACAGAAAAAGAGTAGAACTTCTTTTAAATCTTAAAGAGTACCTTAAACCTGACATGAGTTATGAAGAAATAATGGATATCGTAGAAAATATGCAGTCTGATTATGAGGATAGAGTAGATGACTATATCATAAAAAATGCAGAATTAGGAAAAGAAAGAAGAGATATCAATAAGACAATAAAAGATTTAAAAAAATCTTTTAAAGAAGCTGTAACAAATAATTAATTTAAGGGAAAGCTGGATAACTCCAGCTTTTTTTGTAAGGAGAGGGATTTATGGCAACTAAAAGTTTAGAAAGATTGATAGATGAATTTAATAAACTTCCTGGAATAGGAAGAAAAAGTGCAACGAGGTTGGCTTTCCATATCCTTGAAATGAGCGAAGAACAGGTAGAAAAATTTTCAGAAGCTATGAAAGAGGTAAAAAAAACAATTAAAAAATGTCCTGTATGTGGAGATTTTTGCGAGAATGATTTATGTAATATATGTGCAGATGAAACAAGAGATAAAGAGATAGTATGTGTGGTGGAAGACAGCAGGGATATAATATCTTTTGAGAAAACAGGAAAATATAATGGGACTTATCATGTACTGAATGGTAAAATAGCTCCATTAAATGGAATGACACCAGATAAACTTAATATAAAATCTCTTCTTGAAAGAGTGGCAGCAACAGATATATCTGAAGTTATACTTGCACTTAATCCTGATTTAGAAGGAGAAACTACTTCTCTCTACCTAACAAAATTATTAAAGCCTTTTGGAGTAAAAATAACTAAGATAGCAAGTGGTATTCCAATAGGTGGAAATATTGAGTTTGCAGATACAGCAACTATTTCAAAAGCTTTAGATGGAAGGCATGAAGTTTAGAGGAGGAAAAATGACAGAAACACCCAGAGGAAATAGAGTTCATATAGCTATATTTGGAAGAACTAATGCAGGAAAATCAAGTTTGATAAATCGTATAACCAATCAAAAAATTTCACTTGTATCTGATGTAAAAGGAACTACTACAGACCCTGTATATAAAGCTATGGAGCTTTTGCCAATAGGTCCTGTAGTCTTTATAGATACAGCTGGAATTGATGATGTGAGCCTTATTGGTACTCTTAGAATTGAAAAAACTGTAGAAGTTTTAGATAAAATGGATATTGCTATTTTTGTAGTATCAGCAGAAACTATTCTAGAAGATGAAACTCTTTCTTATGAACAGAAGTGGAAAAAATAAAAGATAAAAAGAAACCTTTTGTAGCTGTTTTAAATAAAATAGATATTATTGATGATAAAGAAAATTTTAAAAATAAAATAGTAAAAGCAGAAAAAAAATTAGGATTAAATTTTATTCAAATCAGCAGTGAAAATGGTTTAAATATAGATATATTAAAAAAAGAGATAGTAGAGAAATCTCCTAAATTCATCGAGGGAGAAGTCCTCATAGGAGATAAAATAAAAGCAGGAGATAAGATTCTTCTTGTAGCTCCACAGGATATTCAGGCTCCTAAAGGAAGACTTATACTTCCACAGGTACAGGTATTGAGAGATATACTGGATTTTGGTGGTATTCCTGTAATGGTTACATTAGACCAGCTAGATGAAGCTTTAAAAATATTTGATGGAAAGCCAGACCTTGTAATAACAGATTCACAAGTATTTAAAAATGTTGATGAAAAATTAGACAGAAGAGTTCCTTTAACATCTTTTTCTATAATAATGGCAAGATCAAAAGGAGATTTAAAAACTCTTTATACAGGAGCCAAAAGAATAAATGATTTGAAATCAGGAGATAAAGTATTGATAGCTGAAGCATGTACACATCATCAATTAAAAGGAGATATAGCAAGAGAAAAAATTCCAATGCTTCTTAAGAAAAAAATTCCAGGACTTATAATAGAAAATTCTTCAGGAAAAGATTTTCCTAAAAATTTAGAAAGTTATTCTCTTGTGATACATTGTGGTTCATGTATGCTTAATAGAGCAGAAACTATGAGCAGAATAGAAAAATGTGAATATATTACAAATTTTGGGCTTATAATAGCTGAATTAAATGGAATATTAGATAGAGTTGTAGACATATTTAATTTAAAAAGTTAAATAATAGAGAAATTTGAAGAATATATTTGGTATAATGAATAATAAATATTTTATCCACTGAAATTCTATAAAAAGGAGAGCTGTGTTATGGAAAAAGTGTGTGTGCTATCTGAAAAAAGATTAAATAATTTTAAATATCCAGATATTGCTGAAAAAATACAAAAACTATGGTATGATACAAGCGTTAAAATACCTAAAGATAAAGAGCTTAATAAGTATGCTGTATATTCTGAATATGAGAGTGATTATAAAGGAGATTATACTCTTTTTATAGGTGTTGATAAAATAGATTCTCATAAAGAAATAATTATTGAAGAAGAAAATTACAAGATTTTTTCTGTAGATACTTCATCTCCCCATGGTATTATAATGGCATGGCAGAAAATATGGGAAATGGAAGAGCAAGGTCTTTTAAATAGGGCATATACAGTAGATTATGAAAAATATTATCCAGATGGAAAAATAGAAATTTTTATTGCTTTAAAATAATAGCTTTTCATTCTTAAAAAAATATGGTAGAATAAATTGACTGATAAGTCAGTCGTGTGGTTGAATATAATTTTTATTTTATACATGGGTGGAAATACTGGAGGGATATATATGAAAAAATTTATAATAGCAGGATTATTAGTAGTATCAGCTATAGCAAATGCAAGCTGGTGGGGAAGTATGAGTGGAGGAACAAGAGCAGCTATTATAGGAGGTTCAGCACTTATTCTAAATAATAGTTATCAAAATAGTGAAATAAAACACCAGAGAGATTTAGATCGACTGGATACAGATATAAGAAGAGATTATGAAAGACAGGCAGTAGCTCAAAATGCTCGTTATAAATATTCAAATTCAGGAGTTCCTGCAAGATTAAGTACTGTAACAGCTAATAATTACAGTGGTGGATATAATAATAATTATAATGGAAATTATAATAATGGATATGTTAATCAACAAGCTCCTCAGAGAAGTGGGAAAGTAGTCTATTCAGATGGAAGAACTCAAATAATAGAATTATCTGATGGAACAAGAATAACTATTAACCAATAAAAATAAATTTGACATTCTAAAAAAAATGGTGTATTCTTCTTTATAAGAAAAAATGAAAATGGAGGTGAACAAAAATGATGAATAGATTTACTTGGTGGTGGCAAAACAGACTTCACAAATTTAATACCAGACAGGTGGATCAGGTTTTGTCATAGATGTTCATTTAAAAAATATAGATACTGTTAGTTTTAGTATGTATTTAAACCTGTTCCAAAAGAACAGGTTTTTATTTTATATAAAAAATAATTGTTTATTAAGCCTTGTCTGAATTTGACAGGGCTTTTTATTTTTTAAGATTTTAAGGAGGAGAAAATGAAAAAATTATTTATTTTACTTTTAGTTATTTTAGTTACAGCATGTGGAACGGAAAAACAGAAAAAGATAGAGATAGGAATTACGCAAATTGTAGAACATCCTTCATTAGATGATGTTAGAAAAGGTGTTATAGATGCTTTGAAAGCAAATGGTTATGATGAGAATAAAATAAATATAAACTATAAAAATGCTCAGGGGGATTTTGGAACTGCTCAGGTAATAGCTCAGGAATATAATAATAAAAGTGATGTGATAATAGCTATATCAACACCAAGTGCTCAGGCAGCTGCAAATAATATAAAAGATAAACCTATATTTTTTTCAGCTATAACTAATCCAGAAAGTGCTGGAATACTTAGAAAAAATGTGACAGGTGTAAGTGATAAATCACCAGTTAAAAAACAGGTAGAGCTTATAGAAAAACTTTTGCCAGAAGCAAAAAATATAGGAATTGTATATAATACAAGTGAGCAGAATTCTTTTTATCTGACAGAGGAATTTACTAAAGCAGCAAAGGAAAAAGGTTATACTGTAAAAGTAAAAGGAATAAGCAACATAAGCGAAATAGCTTCTGCTTTAGATACACTTCTTCCAACAATAGATGTACTTTATACTTCAATAGATAATACTATTGCTTCTACTTATCCTCTTATTGTAGAAAAAAGCAATAAAGCTGATAAACCAATAATAGGAGCAACTAAAAGTTTTGTTGAACAGGGAGCATTGGCTGTAGATGGAATATCTGATTATCAAGTTGGATATCAGACAGGAGAAATGGTAGCCAGATATTTGAATGGAGAGAAGATAGAAAATATTCCATATGAAGTTGTAGAGAAGTCAGAGATGTATATTAATAAAGATATTGCAAAAAGATTTGGCATAAAGGGAGAATAGTACGAACAAGTTTTAAAAAATAATATTTATGAATCCTTGAAAAATAAAGGTTTGGTAAATATGATGTGGAACAAATAAGTATTTTAATTGTTATCTATAAGAATAACAATTTTAGTGGTATTATAACCCTATGAAATAAAATTAGTTCATAGGGGGAATGCAAAATGAAAAAAATACTTATGCTATTAATGGGACTTTCAATAGTAGCTTTTGGAAAGGAACCAGCAAAAATAAAAGTAGGAATAACTCAAATAATGGAACATCAGGCTTTGGATTCTGCAAGAGAAGGTTTTATAAAGGCACTTAAAGATGGAGGGTATGGAGAAGCAAAAATAGATTATCAAAATGCTCAGGGAGATTTTGGAACTGCACAAATGATAGCTAATTCATTTGTTCAGGATAAAAAAGATATTATATTGGCAATTTCCACACCAAGTGCTCAGGCAGCTTATAATGCAACTAAAAAAATTCCTATTCTTATAACAGCAGTTACAGATGCTGAAAGTGCAGGGTTGGTTGGAGAAAATATAACAGGAACAAGTGATGCAGCTCCAATATACAAACAGCTTGAAATAATAACAAAACTTCTGCCAGAAGCTAAGAAAGTAGGAATTATTTATAATACAAGTGAACAAAACTCACAAGTACAAGTGGCACAAGCGAAAACAGAAGCAGCAAAATTAGGTTTAGAAATAGTAGAAACAGGAATTACAACAATAAATGATATGGCTATTGGATTGGACTCTCTTCTTCCAAAAGTAGATGTACTTTATACACCTACAGATAACTTAGTTGTTGCCTCAACTCCTCTTTTGTTGGAAAAAGCTAACAAAGCAGGAAAGCCAGTTGTGGGAAGTGTTGAAGACCAAGTTATGCAGGGGGCTTTAGTCACTGAAACAATAGATTATGAGAGATTAGGATATCAAACTGGAGAAGTTGCTGTACAGGTTTTAAATGGAACTGTACCAAATACTATTCCAATAGAAACTTTAAAAGATACTCAGTTAATAATAAATAAAAAAGCAGCAGAAAAATATAATGTAGATCTTTCATCAAAAGCTTTGGAAGGAGCTAAACAATATTAATGATTAGATGATGAAAGAAGAGAAAAGGAGATAGAGATGTTATTAGGAACATTAGAACAAAGTTTTATTTTTGCAGTAATGGTACTGGGAGTTTATATATCATATAAAATACTGGATTTTCCAGATATGACAGTAGATGGAAGTTTTCCTTTAGGTGCAGCAGTGGCAGCAGCTTCTATAGTAAAAGGATTGAATCCTGTACTGGCACTTATTCTGGCTATGGCAGCAGGAGCAGCAGCAGGATTTATTACAGGAATGATTCATGTGAAGTTGAGAGTTACAAACCTTCTGGCTGGTATAATTGTTATGACAGGACTTTACAGCATAAATTTAAGAATAATGGGAAAATCTAATATACCTCTATTTTCAGTGAAACATCTTTTTAATGGAAATGTTTCAGCCATTGTTGTAGTAGGCGTTATTCTTCTTATAGTAAAATTAGGAATAGACTTTCTTTTAAAAACAAAATTTGGTTTTGCACTTAAAGCTCTTGGAGATAACGAAAGTCTAATAATTTCATTAGGATTGAATGAAAAAACATTAAAAATATATGGACTTATGCTTGCAAATAGCCTTGTAGCTCTTTCAGGTGCAGTACTTGCACAGTATCAGGGATTTGCTGATGTAGGAATGGGAACAGGAACTATTATAACAGGACTTGCATCTATAATAATTGGAGATGCGCTTTTTGGAAAAAAGAAAGCAATAAAAATATCTATGATGGTAATATTTGGAACTATAATATATAGAACAATAATTGCTTTATCTTTAAAAGTTGGAATGAATGCAAGTGATTTGAAACTTATAACTTCAGCACTTGTAGTAATAATAATTTTCTTGAAAGAGAAAAAACATCTGCTAAAAGGAGGGATTATAAATGCTTAATATAAATAATGTGAAGAAAAGTTTCCAGACTGAACTTGGAAGTGTAAAAAAAGTATTTAAGGGGTTAGATCTTCATGTAGAAAAAGGAGATTTTATCTCTATAATAGGAAGTAATGGAGCAGGAAAATCTACTCTTTTGGATACTATAACTGGAAATATTGTTCCTGACAGTGGAACTATAGATATAGATGGAAGAGATATTACAAGCCTTCCAAGATATAAAAGAGGAAGCTTTATATCTAAAGTATATCAAAATCCAGCAATGGGAACAGCTCCTTCTATGACAGTGTTTGAAAATCTTTCAATGGCAGATAATAAGGGAAAAAGATTTGGATTTACATTAGGATTAAATAAAAAGAGAAAAGAATATTACAGATCACTCTTAAAAGAACTTGATTTAGGAATAGAAGATCAGATGGATACAGAAGTAGGTTCACTATCAGGTGGGCAAAGACAGTGTCTTGCACTAATAATGGCTACTTTAAATAAACCTCAGGTTCTTTTATTAGATGAACATACAGCAGCTCTTGACCCAAAAACTTCTAAAATAATAATGGATAAAACAAGAGAAATAGTAGAAAAAAATAATATATCTACTCTTATGATAACTCACAATCTTCAAGATGCAATAAATTATGGAAACAGGCTTATTATGCTTCATGAAGGTGAAATACTTATAGATGTGAGAGGAGATGAAAAGAAAAATCTTACATCTGAAAAATTGTTGAGAATATTCAATAAAAAAGAAGCTGGATTAAAAGATAGTGAACTTTTTTCAGCATAAATTAAAGAATTCCATATAAAAGGAGAATGACCAAAAGGTTTAGAATAAGTTTTAGAAATTTGAAAATGAGTAAAATTCTAAGATTGTATTTCTGTCTATAGGTCTTTCTCCTATTTTGAGCTATGGAAAATTAATTTTATCTGGTTTTCATATTTCTGCCTTTGTGGTATAATATCTAAAGATATTCTAAAAAGGGGAGCAAAGGAAGATGAAGAAAATCAGGGTTACAGTACCAGAAGATATCTGGCGTCTTATGAAAAATGATATTGAAGAATTTGGAATAAATAATAATAAACTTTGCAATTATATCCTTGAAAGATTTAAATATAATAGAAAAATGGATGTTGAAAAACTTTTAGAAACACAGGGAAGACCGTTAAAAAAAATAATTCAATTTGATTTGAATGTTTCTAATAGAGAAATATATTATGATGTGTTAAAAGCTAATGAAGTAGATATAGAGGCTGAATATTTCAGAGAATTATTTGAACTGTATACTTCTAAATTCAAATATCAAAGAGAAATATTTATATTTGAAGACAGAGTTAAAATGATATTGGAAGGAATAAAAGAAAAAAAGAAAATAAAAATAAAGTATTTAAAAAGAGTATTTAATGTAGAGCCTTATTTTATAAAAAGAGAAGAAAGAGGAGATGAAAACTTCCTTTTTTGTTATGACGAAGAAAAAAAGAATTATGCTAATTTTAAATTAAAAGAGTTGGAAATAATTTCTATATTAGATGAAAAGATAAAAGGTAAGGATAAAAAATATATAGAAAATGTTCGTAAAAATTTTGATCCATTTTTAGGAAATGGTAATATTGTAAAAGTGAGATTAACAGAAGAAGGGGACAGCCTTTTAAAAAGTTTTACCAACTATCGTCCTAAGCTTATAAAAAAAGAGGGAGATATATATTATTTTGAAGTGGCTAATGAGAATGCTAAACTATATTTCAGACAATTCTCAAAAGAGGCAGAAATATTAGAACCTAAAAGTTTGAGAGAAGAAATAAAAAATGAATATCTGGAAGTTTTGGAATTATATAAATAAAAAAATGTATCAAAGATATATTTCAAGAGAAAAATATTGTTTTTAATATATAGATTAGATTGAGAACTACAAGATTTGTTCTTAATCTGATCTTTTTTAATTGAAATAGTTTAAAAAATACATATTTTAATAATCAAACCTTTGCTATTGACAAATTTTTCTTTTTTGATATAATGTATTATATAAAATGTGAATAGAAGGATTTTGTTTCATTGGGAGGGGTAGTTATGTTACCATTAGCTTTTGCTGAACCTAATAAAGAATTAATCATAAAAGATATAAAAGGAGTAGGCTGTTGTAAAGGAAGACTACTTGAAAAAGGGTTTTGTGTAGGAAATAAAATCTGCGTTTTAAGAGATGGTAGAGATTCTATTATTGTAAAAATAAATAACTGTAAATATGCTCTTAATTTTGGATTAGCAAATAAAATATTTGTAGAAAATAAATAGAAATATAAGCATGCAGCCTATATAGGCTGCTATTATTTAGAAAAAATACTTTGATTTACAAAAGATTTCTATTTTTAATTATTATATATGGAGGAAGAATTATGAAATTGTGTGATTTAAAAAATGGAGAAAAAGCAAAAATTATAAAAATTGGAAAAATTGGAGAATTGAAAAAAAGATTAGTTGATATGGGAATAACTGCTGGTGAAATAATAAAACTAGAAAGAAATGCTCCATTGGGAGATCCACAGGAATATATAATAAAGTCTACAGGTATAGCTATAAGAAAAGAAGATGCTAAAAATATTGAAGTTGAAAAGATAGAGGGGTAGATAGAAGATGATAAAGTTAGCTTTTACAGGGAATCCAAATGTAGGAAAATCAGCACTTATCAATGCAATAGCAGGTTCAAAACTTAAAGTAGGAAACTGGCCTGGAGTAACAGTAGAAAAAAAAGAAGCAATATTTAATTACAAGGGAGAGGAAATAAAACTCGTTGACCTCCCAGGAGTTTATAGCTTGAGTCCATATACTTTGGAAGAAAAAATAACAAGAGATTTTATTCTTGATGAAAGTCCAGATGTAGTTGTTAATGTAATTGACTCTACTAACTTAGAGAGAAATCTTTATTTAACTTATCTTTTAAAAGAATTAGAAAAACCAACTATTATGGCTTTAAATTTTTATGATGAGTTTACTAAATTGAACTATAAACTAAATTTAGAAGAATTTCAGGAGTTAATAGAATTAAAGGCTATTCCAGTTTCAGCTTTAAAAGGAACAGGAATTGAAGAATTACTGGATTCAATAATAGAGCTAGCAGCTAAAAAAGAAAAGGCAAAAAAATATTCACTTCCATTTGATGATTCAATAACAGGTGTAATAAGAAATTTAGAGAAAAAAATAATTTCAGATAAAAATTTTAAAAATATACTTAAAGAATATCCAAGTGAATATCTTGCTATAAAGTTAATAGAAAGAGATAGCCACTTAATAGAAAAATTAAAAAATAAATATAATATTGACTTAAATGGCATTTTTGAAGAAGAGATAGCTAAGATGGAAGAAAAATATGATAATGATAGTGAAACTATTTTAGCAGAAGGAAGATATGGGGCAGTAAATGGTATACTTGCTCGTACTTTTACTACTTCTATAAAGTCAAGACTTGATTTTACAGATAAAGTGGATAAAATACTATTAAATAAGGTTTTTGGACTACCTTTATTTTTATTAATAATGGCAGGAGTAATGGGATTTGTATTTAATGGTAGTGCTCCATTCATAGACTGGGTAGATGGATTTATAAATGGGTATATAGGAAAATATGTAAGAGTTCTTGTAGATGGAACACCAGACTGGCTGAATTCGCTTATAGTAGATGGAATAATAGGAGGAGTAGGAGGAGTTCTAGTATTCGTTCCTGTTATGGTATTTCTTTATTTCTTCCTTGCAATATTGGAAGAAAGTGGATATATGTCAAGGGTGGCTTTCTTGATGGATAAAATAATGAGAAAATTAGGATTGAATGGTAAGGCATTTGTTCCTATGGTAGTAGGATTTGGATGTTCTGTTCCAGCTATCTATGCAACAAGAACACTGGAAGATGAGAGCTCAAGAAAAATGACAGCAGCAATGGCACCATTTATGTCATGTGGAGCAAGACTTCCAGTATATGGATTGTTTACAGCTGCTTTCTTTGGAGCTAAAGCAGGAATAATAGTTATGTCTTTATATGTTTTAGGTATAGTTGTAGCTATTCTTGTTGGACTTGCTCTTAAGAATGTAAAAGGATTTAAAACTGATAATAAGGCACTATTGATAGAGCTTCCTCCATATAGAGTTCCAAGCTTAAAAGTTATTTTGAATTCAACTTGGATGAGAGTATCTGAATATTTAAAAAGAGCAACAACTATAATTATGGGAATTTTAATAATTTTATGGACACTTACATATTTTCCAGGAAAAGGAGATGCAAGTGTGTCATATATAGCTAAATTTGGACATGCATTTGCTCCAATAATGAGACCAACTGGTTTTGGAGATAGATGGGAAACTGTAGCAGCTATTCCACCTAGTATTGCAGCTAAGGAAATAGTAGTAGGATTTATGGCACAGGTGCTTCCATTGGAAGATAGTGGAGAATCTGAAGATGGAGAAGAGGCAACAACATTTGCAGAAGATACTATTGAGCAAATAAAAGGATTAGGAACAGCAGTAAAGGATTCAGTAGTTGGAATGCTTAGCTTTGACCTAGAAGGACTTTTTGTAACTCCTGATGAAGAGGAAATAGAAGAAGAAGGAAGAGGAATTGTTCAAGCAACAGCAAACCTATGGCCAGATGACAATTTAGCTCCATTGAGAGCATATTCGTTTATGGTATTTATACTTCTTGTAGTACCATGTGTGGCAACTTTAGCAGCTATAAAACAAGAGTTTGGGTGGAAATATTTAGGCTTTGTAGTATCAATAATGCTTGTAGTACCATATGTAGTTTCAGTATTGATATTCCAAGTAGGAAGATTATTCTTCTAAATTCAGTTCCTTTGGGAAAGATTTATTTTCAAGAAGAAGGAGATGAAAATAAATGAAAACAATTATATTAATAATAATAGTAGCAGTAATAGCTTTTTATTCTCTGAGAAGTGTATATAGAATGCTAAAAGGGGAAGAAAGTAGCTGTGGTTGTGGCAGTGGTAGTTGTAAAGGTTGTGGAACAAAAGGAAAATGCAGTGGGCATGAACATAGTCATGAACATAAATAAATTCTAAAATATAGGCAGACTTGAATAAAAGTTTTTGTTCAGGTCTGTTTTTTTATTTTAATTTTTTTAAGATGAAATAAAGATAATTAATAAAAGGAAAAGAATATTTTTACTTGAAAAATCATGTGAGAATGCTATAATAACTCATTGTATAATTAACAATAAAGGAGATTGATATGGACAACTTAACACTTGGAGTAATAGGAGCCGTTATTGTTATAGGGCTACTAACAATTTTTAAATTTTCTGGAAAGAAAGAAAAAGAAGAGAATAAGGACGAAATAAGAATCTATTACAGATACGCTGGGGATATAGAATGGATCAGATACGAAATAGAAAGATATAGATTCGGTTCATTAAAGTATCTTTTTAGCTGTAAGAATAAGGAAGAATCAGATTTTCAAATTATAATAAATAATACTGAAACTGATATAAGTGCAGATTTTTATGCTACAGAATTTAATTATTCTAAGAAGTATTCTTTGGAATGTATTGTCAAAGATTTAAAGCTTACTGATGAAAAATATGATGAGTTGATGGAAAATCTAAAGGATACTTATATAGAAGATAATCATGATGGAAAAGCAATTGAAAAAATCAAGAAAAATACAGAAGAAGAGGTAAAAGAAATAATTTGAGAATTATATTGACTTTTAGCTCAACATAAAGTATATTAAATTTGCAAATAAATCAATATTAAGAGGGAGATGATAGGAGAGAAATGAAAAAGAAACAGGTATCACTTTATTATGCACTGCTGCCAGTTGTATTTTTGGTAGTAACACTTTATTACGCTGTTCAAGTAGCTAAACTTGATGTGCATATTCCAATCTTTATTTCAGCGATTTTTGCTGCGTTGATAGCAAAAATATCTGGCTGTGCAACTTGGAATGAATTGGAAGATGGTGTAGTAGACACTATAAAAATGTCTATGAGAGCTATACTGATTTTAATAATAATAGGAATGGTAATAGGAAGCTGGATATTATCTGGAGTAGTTCCAACAATGATATATTATGGATTGAAAATAATAGAGCCTTCAGTATTTTTACCAGTAACTGTAATAATATGTTCTATAGTGTCTATATCCACAGGGAGCTCATGGAGTACAGCTTCTACAGTGGGAATAGCATTGGTAGGTATAGGAGAGGGACTAGGACTTCCCAGACCTATAATAGCAGGAGCTATTATTTCAGGAGCATATTTTGGAGATAAACTTTCACCTATGTCTGATACAACGACTTTGGCACCAGCAATGGCAGGCTCTAATTTGTTTGAGCATATAAAGCATATGCTTTATACAACAGTACCATCATATGCTTTAACTCTTGTTGGATTTGTAGTAATTGGATTGAAAAAAACAGCTGGTGGAGAAGTAGATACAGCTCAGATAAATGAGATTTTAAATGCTCTTACAGGGTCATTTAAAATAAATCCATTACTTCTATTGATACCTATATTTGTTATTGGAATGGTTATAATGAAAGTACCTGCTATTCCAGGGCTCTTTGTAGGTTCATTGATAGGAGCTGTTACAGCAATGGTTGTTCAGGGTTCTAGTTTGAAAGAAGCACTTTATTCACTTCATTATGGCTATGTAGGACATACAGGAATGCCTATGGTAGATGAGCTTCTTACAAGAGGAGGACTGGATTCAATGATGTGGACAGTTTCTCTTATACTTTGTGCTATGACATTTGGTGGAATAATGGAAAAATCTGGAATGCTTGGAAGAATAGCACAGGAAATACTAAAGTTTGCCAATACCAATGGGAAACTGATTCTTTCAACTATACTTACACCTATATTTGTTAATTTAGTAGCTGGAGATCAATATCTTTCAATAGTTATACCTGGAAGAATGTTTAAAGAAAGTTATGAGGAGCGAGGATTAGCTGCAAAAAATCTTTCCAGAGCTTTAGAAGACTCTGGAACAATGACATCGCCTCTTGTTCCTTGGAATACATGTGGAGCTTTCATGATGGGAGCATTGGGAGTAGGTCCATGGGTATATGTACCATACTGTTTCTTTAATCTTATCTCTCCTGTTTTATCTGTGATATATGGATTTACAGGATTTACAATTGAAAAAATAAAAAAAGAAAATAAATAATAAATAAAAGGGGTTGTTGCAAATTGATGATTTTAATCAGTTCTTTGAGCAACTCCTTTTTCTTTTCAGCATTTTTGTTTTGAGATATTATAAATGCACTAGCCTCTTTTTACAAAATTATTATAGATTTCTTCTATTTTAGCAATAATATATTCTGGTGTTATAAGAGCATATTTTTCTTCCCTTGAAAGAGAATGACTATATAGAGGCATATCTTGTGGTTCAACTCCCTGATGCCTTTCACAGGCATTAGAAAGCCATTCTTTTTTAGAAGCACTTGGACTGAAAATAGCAAAACTTGGAATATCTAGACTTTGGGCAATATGTCTAGGACCTCCTTCATTACCAAAAAACATATCACAATTACTTAGAAGGGTAGCTAATTCTCTAATAGAATCAGTTTTTATATTTGAAAAAACATTAATATTATTATTTAATTTTTTATGAACAGTTTTTACAAATTCTTTTTCATTAGGGGAATAATAAAATATAATTTGTGTATTTAGTTTTTCTATAAGATGTTCTATAACAAGGATCATTTTATTTACATCATAAACTTTTTCAGGTCTTCTTGAATTTACAGCACATACAAACATAGGTCTTGAAAAATCTATTCCAGCTTCTTCCATTCTTTTTTTCATAATTTTTTTTTCTTCATTTGTGATAGAAAGAGTATAGTTGTTATCATAAATTAAATTATATTCTTTTTTTAATGGATCCAGCAATTTCAAAAATTTATCAACTTTATCTTCAGCATATTTAGGTTCATTTACTTTATCTGTATAAATTAAACCTCTATATTTTTTAGCCCTTCCTATTCTATACTTACTATTCATAGAAAAAAGTGAAAAAAGTTCACTTTTGGGAGTGGACATAATATCAATAATGATATCATATTTTTTTCTTGTAACTTTCCATACTTTACTAATATATTTTAATGGATTTTTTTGCTCCTCTTTGGTAATTGAAATAATATTATCAATATATTTATGTTTCTGGAAGAGTGGAGAAATATGTTCATATAGAACATAATCTATTTCAGAATTAGGGAAAGTTTTCTTTAATGTATTGCAAATAGCTGAAGAGAGAACAGCATCTCCTATCTGTTTAAATCTTATTACTAGTATCTTCATAGTAGCACCTCATAAAATTAAGAAATATTAGTTACTATAATAATAATCAACTAAGATTAAAATTTGGTAAATATTTGAAATAATATAATTTCAATAAGTTTAAAATCAATATTTAAGAGCATTAAAAAATACACTAAAATAAAAAGAGTGGTATTTAAACCACTCTAATTTAATTATTTATATTCAATTTTTATTTTTCAATTTTATAAAGAGCTTTTATTTCAAATCCTAAAAACTGTTCTGCTACTTTTTTAAATTTTTCTTTATCTCCACTAACAAAAAAATCAATTTTTCCTTTAGCATCAGAATCTGATAAAAGATCAGAATTTTTTAGAGTATTGTAAAGGGCAATAGAAGTTTCTTTTGCAGGGTCAACTATGTTTCCACAGAAATTTTTAGCAATATCTTCCCTTGCTATGGGATAGTGAGTACATCCCAAAACAACTGTATCTACATTTCTAGGAAATTTAGAAATATGATTTTTAATAATAGTTTCTCTATCCTCAAAAGTTTCCCAACCTGCTTCTATCATAGGACATAATTCTGGGCACCCTTCCTGATATACTTTAGCTGTCTTTGAATATTTAGCTATCTCATCTGCATAAGCATTCGATGCAGCTGTAAAAGGAGTAGATAAGACTCCAATACATTTATTTGTACTTGTTTCTACAGCTGACTTAGCTCCAGGTGAGATAACTCCAATAACAGGAACAGTATATCTTCCTTTTATTAAGTCCAATGAAGCAGCTGTTGCAGTATTGCAAGCAATAACAACAGCTTTACAGTTATTCATCATGAAAAAATCCATAATATCTAAACAAAATCCTTGAATCTCCTTAGTCGTTTTTTCACCATAAGGTGCATTTCCATTATCACCATAATATATGATATTTTCATTAGGTAATAATTCAATAATTCTTTTTAATACTGTTGTTCCTCCAACTCCAGAGTCAAAGACTCCAATGTTATAGTTTTTTTTCATGATTCAAGCCCCCCTGAAATAAAAATTATATATTAATTAATATTTTATTTATTGAAACATGTTTATAAAGAAAGTTATTACAGCTGCATTTGTAAAGTCTATAAATAGTGCTCCTACAAGAGGTACAATAAAGAAAGCTTTTGTAGAGAAACCATTTACAGATGTGAAAGACTCCATATTGGCAATTGCTGTTGGAGTAGCTCCCATTCAAAATCCACAATGCCCTGTAACCATTACAGCTGCATCATACTTAGTAGCTATAAATGGAAGTCTCATAACATTGTATGTTATAAAATAAGTATAGAGAATTACAAATATTGTCTGAATAGCTAAGATAATAATCATAGGAATAGCTAGTTCAACAAGTTCCCATAACTTCATTGTCATTAATGCCATTGACAAAAATACAGATAGAGATATACTTCCAACAATGTCAATTTCCTTCATAGGAAGAGGTTTTTTTATTGTATCAGCGATATTTCTTAAAAGAGCAGCAACAAGCATAGGTCCGATATATGCAGGAAGAGCTAATCCACCTTTAATCAGCCAACCAGTATGTGCTTTAACAAATGGAGGTATAGAAGCTCCAATTCCCATTGCAACAGCTATGATAATAACTGCATTTAATATCTTTTCTTCTGTTACTTCAACTTTTTCAGCTTTTAAATCAGGATCTTGAGCTTTACTGTCTTCACCTTTTAAGTTATGTTTAATCATAAGTCTTCTAGCAACTGGTCCTCCAATTAAACATCCCATAACAAGTCCATAAGTAGCAGCAGCAAATCCAGCAGTTCTGGCTCCAACTACTCCTAATTCTTCTATTGTAGCTCCAAAAGCTCCAGCAGTACCATGTCCTCCTGTAAGAGGTACAGATCCTACTATAAGACCAAATAAAGGATTCATTCCTAAAGCTTTAGATAATGCAACTCCAATTGCATCTTGGCAGATTACTAATCCAGTAGCAACTACTAAGAATACAGCAACTCCAACTCCCCCTTGAGCTAATAGTTTAAAACTAGCCATAAATCCAACTGTAGTAAAGAATGCAATCATTAAGAAATTTTGTAGTGTTAAATCAAAATCAAATTGAAAAGTTTCAGTTTGACGTCCTATAAAAACAAAAATAGAAAAAATCAATCCACTAACAACTGGTGCTGGTATAAAGAACTTTTGTAAAAATTCACTTTTATTCTTTATCCATCTTCCCAAACAAAGTAAGACTGCAGCTATGGCAAGTGTTTCTGCCATATTAAATTTGTACTCAAACATTTTTGAACCTCCTGAAAATATTTTTGTCATGATACCCTATATTATTAATAGTACTCTATATTTTTAAATAGTCAATAGTCAAATGGAATATACTGTAATAATACAAAAAATATATAAAAAGAATGAATGTGAGTGCAGATTTAGTAGATTTAGAACCA
>ERZ773156.1026-NODE-1026-length-20046-cov-6.2202_pt1 | contig 20046 bp, 18 predicted proteins | sample MGYA00511895_ERZ773156 | MGnify/ENA primary metagenome ERZ773156 (study PRJEB29015, sample SAMEA2737850) | human gut metagenome | biome: human gut; feature: human-associated habitat; material: faeces | place: China | collected 2012 ... | reverse complement strand
TGATGTCCATTATGGTTTATGTGATGAATCTGATCCTGAAATTCAATCCGTCAGCCCAAACAGCATATGGCTTGTTCTATAAGGTTCAGCAGTTTGTTCTGTTTCTTGCTTTTGGTCTGCGAGATGCGATCACCCCGATCATTGCATTTGCTTATGGAATGCGGAATAAGAAGAGAATTCAGGATGGAATCAAATATGGCCTGATTTATACCATAGCTTTGATGATTCTGGGAATTGCGATTACAGAGATTTTCCCTGGGGGATTTGCAACGTTGTTCAATGCGGGACAGTCAAGAACCTATTTTATTGGCGCGATGAGAATCATCTCAGTCAGCTTTTTGTTTGCCGGGATCAATGTCGCTTATCAGGGCATTTATCAGGCATTGGACGGAGGTGTGGAATCTCTGGTTATTTCGCTTTTGAGACAGCTCATCATCATCTTGCCGCTGGCTGGAATCTTTTCTTTATTTGTCAGAAATGGCCAGATGGGAGTTTCATTGATCTGGTGGGCATTTCCGATCACTGAGATGATCGCATGCCTGGTCGGATATGTATTCTTAAAGAGGATTAGAAATAATAAGGTTCACACATTACGCTAAGGAGGACTCAGAAATGGAAAAAAGAATCATCACGATCAGCAGAGAATTTGGAAGCGGTGGACGGTTTATCGGAGAAGAAGTCGCAAAGAAGCTGGGAATTGCCTATTATGATAAAAACATCATCAGTCAGATTGCGGAAAAGTCCGGATTGTCACCGGAATACATTCAGGAAAGTGCAGAATTGTCTCCGAAAAAAGGGTTGCTCGCATATGCACTTGCCGGACGCGACATCACCGGAAAATCGGTAGAGGATATGGTATATGAGGTACAGAGAAAGGTGATACTGGAGCTGGCAGAGAAGGAACCTTGCGTGATCATCGGAAGAAATGCCGATTTTATCCTGAAAGACCGGGATGATGTGCTGAATGTATTCATTCATGGAGATATGCCGGAAAAAATACAACGGATCATGCGCCTGTACAAGGTAAACGAGCAGGAAGCGATCAAAATGATGGCAGACACCGATAAAAGGCGCAGGACAAATTATGATTTTTACACGGATCAGAAATGGGGAAAAGCCAGCAACTATACGTTGTGTCTGAACAGTTCTCAGATTGGATATGACAGATGCGAGAAGATCATTGTGGAATGCGTGAAACAGAAATTTGCCTCTTGCAAAGTAGAAAAAAGCATGATATAACAGAAACAGAAAAAAGAAAAGCCGCTGGAATGCGGCTTTTCTAAAACACTGTAGTTAGTTAATACTAACTCTAAAAACTACGAGGTGATAAGACAAATGGAACCCTTTTTCGGAATTCTGATTCCTTTTTTAGGTACAGCACTGGGGGCGGCCTGTGTGTTTTTTATGAAAAAATCTCTGGGAGACCTGGTGCAGCGTTCTCTTGCGGGCTTTGCCGCCGGGGTGATGGTCGCTGCGGCGATCTGGAGTCTGTTGATTCCGGCCATTGAGCAGTCGGAAGACTTAGGAAAGCTGTCCTTCTTCCCGGCATTTGCGGGTTTCTGGGCTGGTGTGTTGTTTTTGCTCATGCTTGACCGGCTGATTCCTCATCTTCATGTGGGCAGTGATCAGGCAGAAGGACCGAAAAGTAAACTGGGACGCACGACCATGATGGTGTTGGCGGTGACCTTACATAATATTCCAGAGGGAATGGCAGTGGGCGTGATGTACGCAGGCTTTCTTGCAGGTAATTCGCAGATCACGGCAGCAGGTGCGCTGGCATTGTCCATCGGTATCGCCATTCAGAATTTTCCAGAGGGCGCGATCATCTCCATGCCACTTAGAGCAGAGGGGGAGAGCAAGGTCAAGGCATTTGTGGGCGGTGTACTTTCAGGTATCGTGGAACCGATCGGCGCTGTGCTGACGATTCTGGCGGCACAGCTTGTGATTCCGGCATTGCCGTACCTGTTGAGCTTCGCTGCCGGTGCAATGCTCTATGTTGTCGTAGAAGAACTGATCCCTGAAATGTCTCAGGGGAGGCACTCCAATATCGGTACCGTGTTCTTTGCGGTCGGATTCAGCGTGATGATGGTGTTGGATGTGGCACTTGGATAAAAATATAACTGTGAAGGCATGGAACAGTTACAATGAAAAAATGATACCGCAGAAAATAGAAAGATACATAACTCATAGGATTCACAAAAAGTTCACAAATAATTAGCACTCAACTATTGACAGTGCTAACAATGTGTGTTATAGTACGGATAGAACAAAGAAATGACATCAGTTCCGAAAGGGGGAACGGTTATGAATATCAATAAATTTACACAGAAATCTATGGAAGCAGTCCAGAATTGTGAGAAGCTCGCTTATGAGCATGGAAACCAGCAGCTGGAGCAGGAGCATTTGCTGTACAGCCTGCTGACTCTGGAAGACAGTCTGATCCTGAAGCTGATCACTAAGATGAACATTTCAAAAGAGATGTTTATGAATGAGGCTGAACAGGCGGTGAACCGTCTGACGAAGGTAAGCGGTGGCGGCCAGCTTTATGTGAGCAATGATCTGAATAAGGTTCTGATCAGCGCGGAGGACGAGGCGAAGGCCATGGGCGATGAATATGTGTCTGTAGAGCATCTGTTCTTAGCCATGTTAAAACAGCCTGACAAGACGCTGAAAGAACTGTTTAAGCAGTATGGTATCACCAGAGAGAGCTTTTTGCAGGCACTTTCCACGGTCAGAGGTAATCAGAGAGTGGTCAGTGATAACCCAGAGGCTACTTATGATACGTTGGAGAAATATGGCTATGACCTGGTAGAGCGGGCCAGAAACCAGAAGCTGGATCCGGTGATCGGCAGGGATAGTGAGATCCGTAACGTGGTTCGTATCCTGTCCCGTAAGACGAAGAATAACCCGGTTCTGATCGGTGAACCTGGTGTTGGTAAAACGGCCGTTGTTGAGGGTCTGGCACAGCGTATTGTCCGCGGTGATGTGCCGGAAGGACTGAAAGATAAGAAGTTGTTCGCCCTGGATATGGGTTCCCTGGTTGCAGGTGCCAAGTACCGTGGCGAGTTTGAGGAACGTCTGAAAGCCGTTCTGGAAGAAGTCAAGAAGAGTGAAGGACAGATCATTCTGTTCATCGATGAGTTGCATACCATCGTGGGCGCAGGCAAGACCGAGGGCTCCATGGATGCAGGTAATATGTTAAAGCCAATGCTGGCGCGTGGTGAGCTTCACTGCATCGGTGCTACCACATTGGATGAATATAGAAAATACATTGAAAAAGACCCGGCTCTGGAGCGTCGTTTCCAACCAGTTACCGTTGATGAGCCAACCGTGGAAGATACCATTTCCATCTTAAGAGGTCTGAAGGAACGGTATGAGGTTTACCATGGCGTGAAGATCACAGACTCTGCCCTGGTGGCAGCAGCAACGTTATCTGACCGTTACATTTCCGATCGTTTCTTACCAGATAAGGCTATCGACCTGGTGGATGAAGCCTGTGCCATGATCAAGACAGAACTGGATTCCATGCCTGCAGAGCTGGATGAATTATCCAGAAAGATCATGCAGATGGAGATCGAGGAAGCGGCTCTTAAGAAAGAGACAGATCATCTGAGTCAGGATCGTCTGGCAGAGCTGCAGAAGGAACTGGCAGAACTTCACGACCAGTTTGCAACCAAGAAAGCCCAGTGGGAGAATGAGAAATCCTCTGTTGATAAGCTGTCTTCCCTTCGTGAGGAGATTGAGGCTGTTAACCGTGAGATCGCCCAGGCTCAGCAGAAATATGATCTGAACAAGGCAGCAGAGCTGCAGTATGGTAAATTACCGGAACTTCAGAAGCAGCTGGAAGCTGAAGAAGAGAAGGTAAAGAATCAGGATTTAAGTCTGGTACACGAGAGTGTGACCGAGGATGAGATTGCCCGGATCGTTTCCAAGTGGACCGGTATCCCGGTTGCGAAATTGAATGAGAGTGAGAGAAGTAAGACCTTACATCTGGACGAGATTCTTCATAAGAGAGTCGTTGGCCAGGACGAGGGTGTTGAGAAAGTCACTGAAGCTATCATTCGTTCCAAGGCTGGTATTAAAGATCCAAGTAAGCCGATCGGTTCGTTCCTGTTCCTTGGACCTACCGGTGTTGGTAAGACGGAGCTTGCCAAAGCTCTGGCTGAGTGCCTGTTTGATGATGAGTCCAATATGGTACGTATTGATATGAGTGAGTACATGGAGAAACATTCCGTCGCTCGTCTGATCGGTGCGCCTCCAGGATATGTCGGATACGAGGAAGGCGGTCAGTTAACCGAGGCAGTTCGCCGGAAACCGTACTGTGTGGTACTGTTTGATGAGGTAGAAAAAGCACATCCGGATGTATTCAATGTACTGCTTCAGGTCCTGGATGATGGACGTATCACCGATTCCACCGGTAAGACCGTGGACTTTAAGAATACCATCATCATCATGACCTCCAATATCGGTTCCCAGTATCTGCTGGATGGTATTGATGAGAAGGGTAATATCAAGGAAGACGCTCAGCAGCTGGTTATGAATGATTTAAGAGGTCATTTCAGACCAGAATTCCTGAACCGTCTGGACGAGATCATCATGTTTAAGCCTTTGACCAAGGACAACATCACCCACATCGTAGATCTGATGATCGCAGACACCAACAAGCGTCTGGAAGACCGTGAGATCAAGGTAGAGCTGACTGATGAGGCGAAGAAATACGTAGTAGACCACGGCTATGACCCGGTTTACGGCGCAAGACCTCTGAAACGGTATCTGCAGAAGAATGTGGAGACACTGGCTGCGAAGGTCATCCTGGGAGACCAGCTGCGGGCTGGCAACACCATCGTGATCGATACCAGTGAAGATGGTCAGAAATTGATCGCACATATTGAATAAAAAACCGGCTGATGCCGGGGAATAAAAGAAACCGCCGCTGGAGGAGAGATTTTCCAGCGGCGGTTTTTCATGTGATGAAAATCAGTCAAAAATTGTCCGGGATTTCACGTAAATAAGAATAACAAAAATCCTGATGTTGTGTTATAATAAAGCCAGATTAAAACAGAATGGAGGAATTTATTATGACACCACATAACTCAGCCGAAAAAGGCGCATTTGCATCTACCGTATTAATGCCTGGAGATCCGCTTCGTGCGAAATATATTGCAGAGAATTTTTTAGAGAATGCGCAGTTGGTCAATAATGTCCGTGGCGTGAATGGTTACACAGGAACTTACCATGGAAAGCGGGTATCCGTGATGGCAAGTGGCATGGGAATGCCGTCAATTGGTATTTACTCTTATGAATTGTTCAATGTCTATGATGTGAAAAGCATCATCCGTGTTGGCAGTGCGGGAGCCATCAGCCCGAATGTGAAGATGCGGGATATCGTCATCGCTATGGGTGCTAGTTATCAGTCTGAATTTATGAACCAGTATCAGCTTCACGGAACTTATGCGCCATGTGCCAGCTACCGTCTGCTGAAGAAAGCTGCTGACACCGCAGAAGAGATGAACCTGAATTATAAAGTGGGAAGCGTTGTTTCCGGTGACGTATTTTACAGTGAGCTTCCTGAATTAGTGTGGGCGAAAATGGGTGTTCTGGCTGGCGAGATGGAGTGTGCGGCTCTTTACGCTGTTGCCGCAAGAGCAGGCAAAGAAGCACTTTGTATGTGTACCATTTCCGATATCATCGGCGGTGACGCAGCCAATAACTTAACACCAGAAGAGCGGCAGAGCAGCTTCGATGAGATGATCCGCCTGGCATTAGAGGTGGCTGACGAGTAAATCATGATAATATTTTGGGTCTGGGCTGACAGTGGAAGCTCCAGACCCTTTTTTTCTGTCAATCTCATATTATAAAGTCACCTCACAATAAGTATCAATATATGCATCAAAACGGGGGAGTGCCAAGTCCCGCAGACGTTCGACTTGAATTATGCCTTCCACAAAATATCATGATTCACCGTCCGGTAAAACATTTCCTTCACTTTCGCCCGATCATGGGTCTGCCCCAGAATCCACATCAATTTCGTTACCGTCGCCTCCAATGTCATATCATAAGATTCCAACAGCCCAAACTCATACTTAATGGTCCGTCCTACTTCATAGACAGACATATTACTGCCTTCGTTGGTAACCTGCGTGGTCATAACCACGGTTTTGCCCTGGGAGATCCATTTCTCCACGGCTTTATGATAGCTGGCTCCCTCATAGTTGGGCAGTCCGCCAACGCCGAAGGACTCAATGATGACAGCGTCATAATGTTCTGCCATGTAATCCAGCACCGCCGCGTCCAATGCCGGGATCAGCTTTAACAGTCCCACCTTCCAGTCCATGGTATGGCAGAAAGACACCGGTTCGCGGACCAGCTCCTTATCATCCAAATAAAACAGGATATGCTCGTCCTGGATCGTTGCAATATAGGGAAAATTAATACTGGAAAATGCATTGTAGCTTTTGGTCCGCATCTTTTTGCCGCGGGTTCCTGCGATGACTTTGCCGTCAAAGACGATATTGACCCCGTGGGCTTTGTCACAGGAGGCAAAACGGAGGCTGTCACATAAGTTCGTCTTGGCGTCTGTGATCTCCAGATCGATCGGCTTCTGGGCGCCTGTGATGACCACTGGTTTTTTGGAATTCTGGATCAGATAGGAGAGGGCTGCCGCCGTATAAGCCATGGTGTCTGTTCCGTGGCAGATCACGAAGCCGTCATATTGGTCATAATGCTCCTCCACTGCCTTTGCCATGGCGAGCCAGTGCTTTGGCTGGATATTAGTGCTGTCCAGGTTCATCAGCTGCAGTGCATCCGCCCGGCAGAATTCTTTGGCAGCAGGCACATAGGAAAGCAGCTCTTCAGAAGAAATCAGTGGTTTTAAGCCACTGTCGCTCCGCTTGGAAGCGATGGTTCCGCCAGTGGCGATCAGTAAAATATTTTTCATAGAAAAATTCCTTTCATGGGATCACCGCTCAGACTGGGTGTTCAACCGTTGCTGTTTGCGCAACGCGTGAACAGTAACGTTCAACCGATTCCAGGTCGGGCAGTGATGGGGGATCTTTGAAATCCGGGTAATCATTGGTAGTATAACACGATTTGCAGAAGGATTGTTAGAAGTCCAGCATATCACAATAAAAAAACTGTAATTAATACAATCTATTGACTTTGATTTTCCCTTGTGCTAGTATTCTGTATACATAATGTCAAGGGGAAAGGCAAAGAACATAGGAGGTACTACCATGAAGAAAACGATCACTGTATTTAAAGGCGACGGAATCGGTCCGGAGATCACCGATTGCGTTCTGGATATTTTAAAGGCTGCCGGAGCAGAGTTAGACTATGAGGTTTATAATGTAGGCGAAGCCGAGTGGAAAAGAAATGGTGCCTTGATTCCGGAAGAAGCCTATGCTTCCTTTGACCGGAATAAAGTATTGTTAAAATCCCCGATCACGACACCGATTGGACACGGGTTCCGTTCTCTGAATGTAACCCTTCGTAAAAAATATGATCTTTATGCCAATATCCGTCCGGCAAAATCAAGTACCGCAGTAGAAACACCATTTCACGATGTGGACATGGTGATCTTCCGGGAGAATACCGAGGATCTCTATGTAGGAGTAGAGGAGAAAATTGATGACGATACGGTTCATGCAACCAAGATCATCACCAGAAAAGCCAGCACCCGGATCATCCGTGATGCGTTTGAGTATGCCAGAGTCCATGGCCGCAAGAAGGTAACCTGCGTCCACAAGGCGAATATCTTAAAGATGTCTGACGGTCTGTTCCTGGATATTTTCCATGAGATCGCAGAAGAGTATCCTGACATTGCCCATGATGATAAGATCATTGACAATACCTGTATGCAGATGGTGATGAACCCGAACCAGTTTGATGTGATCGTGACTCCAAACCTGTACGGAGATCTGTTATCGGATCTGGCCAGCGGCCTCATCGGAGGCTTAGGACTTTTGCCATCCAGCAACTTAGGTACAGACTACGCCATGTTTGAGGCTGTTCACGGAAGCGCACCGGATATTGCAGGACAGGGTATCGCCAATCCTACTGCCTTGTTATGGTCTGCCTGCATGATGCTTGAGTATTTAGGACAGCGGGAGTGTGCGGCAAAGATCCGCAAAGCAGTGGATGAAGTGCTGGAGGAAGGAACCCATCTGACTCCGGATATCCATGGAGCTGCCACAACCGCAGAGTACCGGGATGCGATTATTGAAAAAATGAAATAATTGCATGAAACGAGAATTGCGGGAGCACGCAGTGCAGAGCAATTCGGTATCAGAGGGGTCAAAAGCTTTTGACCCCAACATCATGAAACGACGCTAATAGGACACGACAAATATAATATCCATAATTGGATAATGCGATACACATTGATTGAACCAACGTCCTTCCTATGTTATGATAGTTTATAAAATGGAAATGACGAAAGAGAAAGGTGAAGATATGAGCCAGTTGCCGAAGGATCCAGTGATGCTTTTAAGTTATGTAAATACCCAGTTAAGAGATTTTTATCCTTCCCTTGAGGAATTCTGCAGTGCAGCAGATGTGCCACAGGAGGATATTATAAAATCTTTAGAGCGGATTTCTTATACCTATGACCGTGACAAAAACCAGTTCGCGTAAACGGGCAGGTTTTACGTTGTTAGAGCTTCTGGCAGTCGTCGCAATCATTTCCATTTTAGTCATGATATCCGTACCGGTATACCATAATGTCCAGGAAGATGCAGAAAAGAAGGTTCTGGAATACAATACCAGAGTATTAGCAGATGTCCTGTCCAGGTATCTGGAAGAAGAGCGGGAGAATGGTATCGTAAGCCGGTCGGTGGTGCGTGAGATCATGGCCACAGCGGTGGGCGATCCGGATAATCCTTTATCTGGAAGAATTGACGGAACCAGTTTAGATGAGACATGGATCACATACATTAATGTCGGTTCCCAATCAGAAAATTATGGTGGTTTTACTCTGGAATGGAACGGATATGAAGCAGAGTACACACCTGGCCAGGCGATTAAAATCACGAATCAGAATTAATAATGTTTTTGAGAATTGCGGGAGCACGCAGTGCAGAGCAATCCGGTATCAGAGGGGTCAAAAGCTTTTGACCCCAACATCATTAATAATTAAATTATGCAGATGAAAAAATCCAGATGAAGATGTCTGGATTTTTTTACCTTAAAGAACAAAATTGTATTTTGTAAAAAACAATTTCAAAACATGTTTGTATTTTGTTTCGTCAGTACAGAGATTGTGTAAGGAACCTTAAAAAGATGACACGAAATCAAAAAAATTGCAATAGGGGGGCTGTAAAAAGACCTCTACGAAATTGGAAGTGTCCATTTTGGGTCTAATCTAAGAATAATGTTCTGACAGAGACCAATGGAATGACTCTCTGCCCGGGATTCAAAAGAAAACAATGCAGGAGAAAATCAACCGAATGCTGGTCACAGAAGCAAGCTGAATGGCAGTGTATTAAAATTATGTGGATGTAATTGAAGAAAAATTATGATATCATGAGAGTAACAAATCGGAATTTATTTTAATAAATATTTTTCAAATGCTTTGTGCGTGTCAAAGTGAACCTCTTTGAAAAATAAAACGAGCCAAATAATAAACGCCGGAATAGCCATATATGGTGTTAAAAAATAAGACAACACTGCTCCTACTAACATTATGCCAGCCCATGTAAAACACTGATTTTTTATATCACGAGAAATATGAGCTTTATCATACAATGCCTGTTCTTCTTTCGGTAACGAATTAAATCCCGAAACAAATTTAGCCACTTTTTCTTTAAATATTGCAAATAACACTCCTATAATCACAAATGGAATAACCAAAACTCCACATAGCCAAAACCCTATATTCATAGTATATTCCTCCTTCACAAATCCCGATTTGAGGGTGCAAACTATGGACATTAAAAGGACGAAACAATACTATAAGCAACTCAGTAGTCATGATTTGTGTAATTGTGCGTATTGCCAAAACTATATTGGTGAAATAAAAAGTACATACCCGAAAATTGCGGAATATCTATTATCTTTAGGAATCGATATAGAAAAACCGTTTGAGACAATGCCGCTTGAACCGGATGAAACGGGATATATCGAATATATCTCTCCCCAATACATCGCCATTGGAACGCCTGATGATTTTGTAGAAACGACGATCGACTCTGTAAAGGTTGGTATAGCTGAGTCTCATCCATCAACCCAAATAGATGAAACTCATTTTGTGATTGAGGTGGGGCCTGTTCGATTGAAGTGGATTATGTAGGTAATTTCCAGTTTGCAGAATACAAAAATTAAATATGAAATGTGAGATAGAGCGTATGGAAATAAACTATACGTTCTTTTTTTCCCTTTTTGAACGCTTTACAAAAGTGATTAAAAAGCTATTGACATTTTGTTACTGGGAAAACCGTGAAGAATATCAGAGGCGGTGCATAAAACTGCACGGAAGATCCATACTAGGATCATGAACAGAACAATGCAGAATAAACGAGAACAATTTACTTATCATTTTTTCCAATGCGGCATCGCAGGCTGGTGTCTGGAGGTGTTGTTTACTTCCATGGAATCAGTCATGCTAAAGGACTGTCGGCTGATGGCCAAAACCTCCCTTCTGATGTTTCCCATCTATGGGATGGGGGCAATTCTGCCGGAGATCAGTGGACTGGTGGATTGGTGGCTGGGTGGAGAGCGGCTTGACTGGATGGACAGAGTGATCCGCCATGGGATACTGTATACCGTGTTAATTTTTATGGGCGAGTATCTCTTCGGAAGCATTTTAAAAGCCAACGGCATCTGCCCCTGGGATTATACGGGACTCCATAGTAATGTGAATGGTCTGATCCGGCTGGATTTCGCACCCCTGTGGTTTGCCACCGGACTGATTTTTGAGCGGATCACCAAAAAGAAGGAGGTGTAAAGGCTTGTATTTATGCCGCTGTTATACTAAAATGGAGGGTAATTAACGGATTAAAGGAGAAAAGTGTCATGTTAAAATTTATATTGGTGGCGGCAACTGTGATTCTGTTTCTTGTATTCAGTATTCCAGTGCTTGTCTGGGAGTCCTATCTGGGAAAGAAGGACCTGGAAAAGAGGGATTGGCAGAGTCTTCATATTGTCCAGTGGATCTTCCGGATCATTTTAAAAATGGCGGGAGTACATATTACCGTGAAAGGGATCGAGAACATTCCGAAGGACAGGGCGGTTCTCTATGTTGGAAACCACAGGAGCTATTTTGATATTCTTATAGGTTATGTGACAGTACCGACGCTGGTGGGATTTGTGGCAAAGAAAGAGATGGAGAAATGGCCGCTGCTTAGCAACTGGATGAAGAATGTCCACTGCCTGTTTTTGAACCGGACCGACATGAAAGAAGGATTAAAGACTATTTTAGAGGGCATTGTCCAGGTAAAGAGCGGCATTTCTGTCTGGATTTTCCCGGAGGGGACCAGAAACAAGAATGAAGATCTGATGGATCTGCTCCCATTCAAGGAGGGAAGCTTAAAGATCGCAGAAAAATCCGGTTGTCCGGTGATTCCTGTGGCTATTACCGGAACGGCAGAGGTGTTTGAGGCGCATTTTCCTAAGATACACTCCTCCAATGTGACCATCGAGTTTGGCGCTCCATTTATCGTAAAGGAGCTGGAGCCGGAGCAGCGGAAATTTGCGGGAGCGTATACCAGAGAACGGATTCTGGAAATGTTGCAGCGGGAAAGAAATAATAACGATCAGGAAGAAAGAGAATAGACAGAAAAGAGAATAGACAGAAAAGTGATAAGAGAGGGCAGACAGGTGGACTTACAGGAGATACGTGGAAAACTGGATCAGATCGACAGGCAGTTTGTGGAGCTATTAGAGGAACGTCTGGATTTATGTGGACAGGTAGCCGCAGATAAGATCAAGACAGGAAAGGCCGTGTTTGATAAGGAACGGGAGCAGCAGAAGCTGGCATCCGTCCGGGCTATGGCAGGCAATGAATTTAATGCGCGGGCAGCAGAAGAACTATTTACCCAGCTGATGACCATCAGCCGCCGCCTGCAGTATCAGATCATCGAAGAGCACGGAAAGAAGATCGAGACTGGATTTACCATGGTGGATTCCCTGAAAAAAGATCAGATCAAGGTGGTCTATCAGGGAGTGGAAGGCGCATACAGCCATGCAGCTGCCATGCAGTATTTTGGCGATGATGTGGATGCTTACCATGTAAAAACATGGGAAGACGCCATGGATGATGTGGAGAGCGGAAAAGCAGATTATGCGGTGATTCCCATCGAGAACTCTTCTGCGGGAGCTGTGGTGGATAATTATGATCTGCTGATCAAGCATCACAATGTGATCGTGGCAGAAACATGCGTGGCCGTGGATCATGCGTTATTAGGACTTCCAAAGGCAGAGTTAACAGATGTTGAGCGGGTGTATTCCCATCCGCAGGCGTTGATGCAGTGCTCCCAGTATCTCAATGCCAGAAAAGACTGGCAGCAGATCAGTGTGGAGAATACGGCGGTAGCGGCAAAAAAGATCATTGAAGATCAGGATATCCATCAGGCGGCAGTTGCCAGTCAGACAGCAGGAAAGCTGTATGGTCTGAAGGTACTGGCAGCTTCGATCAATCATAACCGGAACAATACCACACGTTTCCTGATCCTGGCAAAAGAGCAGGTCTACCGGAAAGAGGCGGAAAAAATCAGCATCTGCTTTGAACTGCCGCATAAGAGCGGTTCCCTTTACAATATGCTTGGCAATTTCATTTATAATGGAGTCAACATGAGGATGATCGAATCCCGGCCGATCCTGGGAAGAAACTGGGAGTACCGGTTCTTCGTGGATATTGAGGGGAATTTAAGCGATCCGTCTATCCAGAACGCATTAAAGAGCGTGTCGGAAGAGGCGGCCAATATGAGGATTTTGGGTAATTATTAGTTTACATAATGAGGAGAAAAAAAGTATGGATCGTACACCATTTATCGTATATCGCGGTTTTCGTTATCAGAATTTATTTGACCGTATGGCAGACCTGCTTTCCAGTGGAAAGGAAGGGGAGATCATCGGAGAGGAGTGCCGGGAGGAGGCGTATGCCTGTGCCAATGAACTCCTGGAGCTGGCGGCAGACTACGGCTTTGAGGGCAATTTGTGGCATTGCTTCTTATCCTTCTGCCTTGCCAACCATGAGAATGCCTACAGCACTTCCTGTGAGATCAGGGGCGATATGGGAGGTACCTTGTCCCATATGGCAAAACAGGATTTCCAGGTATTTATGGATCTGTTTGCCTGCGACATCCGGGAATTAGATGCATTGACCGGCGGAACTTCTGTATGGAGTGAGCTGGCTTCCTATGTTCCGGTGGATGATGGCAGCCGTGTATTTAATAAGAGAGTCCGCGACCGGATCGTGGAACTGGCAGTGACACTGGCCGGTGCAAAAACAGTGGAAGAGTTCCAGAAGGATGTGACCCAGTTCTATCGGGAGTTCGGCGTGGGCAAATTTGGCCTGAATAAAGCATTCCGCATCCGGGAAGATGGCCATGAGGCCCAGATCGAGCCAATCGTTAATGTAGAACACGTATATCTGGACGATATCGTAGGCTATGAGTTGCAGAAAAAGAAACTGATCGAAAATACGGAAGCCTTTATCCAGGGAAAGGCAGCCAATAATGTCTTACTGTTCGGTGATGCGGGAACCGGTAAGTCTTCCAGTATCAAAGGGATTCTAAATGCATACTATGGCCAGGGACTGCGGATCGTAGAGGTCTATAAGCATCAGTTCCATGCACTGTCCTCTGTCTTGGAGCAGGTGCAGGACCGTAATTACAAGTTTATCATTTACATGGATGACCTTTCTTTCGAGGAGAGCGAACTGGAGTATAAGTACCTGAAAGCCATCATTGAGGGCGGACTGGGACGGAGACCGAAAAATGTGCTGATCTACGCGACCTCCAACCGCCGTCACCTGATCCGTGAGAAATTCAGCGACAAGCGGGAACTGGATGATGAGCTTCATGTAAATGATACGGTTCAGGAGAAATTGTCCTTAGTGGCCCGTTTTGGTGTGACCATTTATTTCGGTGCGCCGGATAAGAGAGAGTTCCAGAATATTGTAAAAGTGCTGGCAGAGCGGTATCATGTGACCATTCCAGAGGACGAACTGCTTCTGGAGGCCAATAAGTGGGAGCTGCAGCATGGCGGTTTATCCGGACGTACTGCGACCCAGTTTATCAATCATCTGCTTGGAACGAAAGAAGAATAACGGGAAAAGAGTCACCCAGAGGTATTTCCAGAAAATCCGCCAAAAAATCAGGTGCAGGAAAGTTTCCGGAAATACATCGTTGAGAATGGAGGTGTAGGAATGGCAGCACATTTATTTGCGGCAATTGATGTGGGCTCGTTTGAACTGGAAATGGGGATCTACGAGACCACATCCAGAAATGGGTTACGGGAGATCGACCATCTGCGGCATGTGATCTCTCTTGGCAGAGATACCTATCACACAGGAAAGATCAGCTATCATCTGGTAGACGAGATGTGTCAGGTGCTGGAAGAATTTGAACAGGTGATGAAAAGTTATCAGGTGGAGGACTATCGGGCTTACGCCACCAGCGCCATGCGTGAGGCGAAGAACAGCCAGATCATCCTGGAGCAGATCCGGGTCCGCACCGGTATCCAGGTACAGGTGATCAGTAACTCGGAACAGCGTTTTTTAGGCTATAAAGCCATTGCCATGAAAGAGGCAGAGTTCCAGAAGATCATCCAGAAAGGAACTGCCATTGCGGATGTCAGCTTTGGAAGTCTTCAGATTTCTCTTTTCGATAAGGACAGCCTGGTTTCTACCCAGAATATCCAGCAGGGAATCTTAAGGCTGCGGGAAAATCTGTCCGCCGTCTGGTCTGACCGTCAGACAGTTCTTGGTATTTTTGAGGATATGGTGGATAATGAATTGTACGCTTTCAAAAAGATGTATTTGAAGGACCGAGACATCAAAAACCTGATCTGCATTGGTGAGAGCATCCTGTATCTGGCCAGAGATGAGGTGGCCGGAAAACGGGTAGACCGGATCAGCGCAGCGGATTTCCAGAAGTTTTATGAGAAACTGATCCAGATGCCGGTGGATCAGATCGAGGACCGGTTCGGCGTCAATCAGGAGTACGCCCATCTGCTGATTCCGGCAGCGATCATTTACAAACAAATCCTGGAAATGACAGGAGCAGAGATGCTGTGGATTCCGGGAATCCGTATGTGTGATGGAATTGCAGCTGATTATGCAGAAAAACAGAAATATTTGAAATTCACACACAATTTTGACGATGATATTTTATCCGCATCCAGAAATATGGCCAAGCGTTACCGCTGCAACACCAGTCACGGCCAGAAGATTGAGAATTATGCTCTTCAGATTTTCGATGCCATGAAGAAATTTCACGGACTGGGAACGAGAGAACGGCTTCTGATTCAGATTGCATCCATTCTTCACGATTGCGGCAAATTTATCAGTCTCCGTGATTCCAGCGCCTGCGCTTATAACATCATCATGGCCACAGAGATCATCGGCCTGTCCCACGCAGAACGGGAGATCGTGGCAGAGGTGGTCCGCTGTAATCTGGATGCGTTCCGTTATGGAGAAGGAAGTATCCGGGCAGGTAAACTGACTGCCATGCTGCGGCTGGCCAATGCCATGGACCGCAGCCACCATGGACGGCTGGATGATGGAAAACTGCAGGTAAAAGGCAATAAGCTGATCATTTCCACTTCCTACGCAGGCAATCTGGCCCTGGAGACCATAGCAGTAGAAGATAAGGCGGACTTTTTTGAGGAAATGTTTGGAATCCGCCCGGAGATCAGGCAGAAAAGGAGGGTGTAATTCATGGCAGATGTTGAATCTCGTTATAAGAAACCGGAAAATTATGTAAACCGGGAACTGAGCTGGCTGGATTTTGATTATCGAATTCTGGAAGAAGCCAGAGATAAAAGTCTCCCTTTATTTGAACGATTAAAATTTTTAAGCATCACGGCGTCCAATCTGGATGAATTTTTCATGGTCCGTGTAGCTTCCTTAAAAGACATGGTGAATGCAGGATACACCAAACCAGATCTTTCTGGCATGAAGCCGTCAGAGCAGCTGGAGAAGATCGGGGAGAAGACCCATCGTCTGGTAGAGATGCAGTACTCCACCTACAACCGTTCCCTGATTCCGGCCCTGAAAGCCAATGGGCTGCGGGTGATCTCCCATCATGAGGAGCTGACAGAGGAAGAAGGCCGTCTGGTGGACGAGTATTTTAAGGAAAATGTCTATCCGGTGCTGACGCCCATGGCAGTGGACTCGTCCCGTCCATTTCCGTTAGTGCATAATAAATCCTTAAACCTGGCGGCACTGCTGAAGAAAAAGGACGGAGATGAGGAGGAAGACCTGGATTTTGCTCTGGTACGGGTACCGAACGTGCTTCCGCGGCTGGTGGAGATCACCACGGGAGAGGACCGGGCAGTGATCCTGCTGGAGGAAGTCATTGAGCGGAACATCCAGTCCCTGTTTTTAAACTATGACATCATTACGGCTCATCCGTTCCGTATTATGAGAAATGCGGATTTCACCATTGATGAGGAAGATGCGGAGGATTTGTTAAAGGAGATCCAGAAGCAGCTGAAGAAACGCCAGTGGGGTGAGGCCATCCGTCTGGAGATTGAAGAAAATGCCGATAAACGGGTATTAAAACGCCTGAAAAAGGAGCTGGATATCCACAGCAGTGATATCTATGAGATCTCCGGTCCGCTGGATCTGACATTTTTGATGAGGATGTATGGCCTGGACGGATTTGATGGCCTGAAAGCGCCGAAATATACCCCTCAGACAAACCCGGCATTTTTAAATGACGATGATATTTTCACCAACATCCGCAAAGGAGATATTCTTTTAAGCCATCCATATGAATCCTTTGATCCGGTGGTGGATTTTGTGAAGACGGCGGCGAAGGACCCGAAGGTGCTGGCCATTAAGCAGACGCTGTACCGTGTCAGCGGCAATTCCCCGATCATCGCGGCGCTGGCTGAGGCAGCGGATAATGGCAAACAGGTGTCCGTTCTGGTGGAATTAAAGGCACGTTTTGACGAGGAAAATAATATTAACTGGGCGAAGATGCTGGAAAAAGCCGGATGTCACGTGATCTATGGTCTGGTGGGCTTAAAGACCCATTCCAAGATCACACTGGTGGTGCGCCGGGAAGAGGACGGCATTCGCCGTTATGTTCATCTGGGAACCGGAAACTACAACGATTCTACGGCAAAATTATATACAGACTGCGGCCTTCTGACCTGCAATCCACAGATCGGTGAGGACGCAACCGCAGTATTTAATATGTTATCCGGATATTCCGAACCATTAAAATGGAACCAGCTGGTAGTAGCGCCTATCTGGCTTCGGAAGCGGTTTATGCGGATGATCCAGAGGGAGACCAACTATGCAAGAGAAGGCCGTCCGGCCCGGATCATTGCCAAGGTCAACTCCCTGTGTGACAAGGAGATCATTGCCGCTTTGTATGAAGCCTCCTGTGCAGGCGTGAAGATCGACCTGATCATCCGCGGCATCTGCTGTCTGCGGGCAGGTGTGCCAAACTTAAGTGAAAATATCGCTGTCCGCTCCATCGTAGGTAATTTCCTGGAGCACAGCCGGATCTTCTATTTTGAAAATGACGGTTATCCGGAGATCTACATGGGAAGTGCCGACTGGATGCCGAGGAACCTGGACCGCCGTGTGGAGATCATGTTCCCGATTCTGGATGAGAAGCTGAAGGAAAAAGCCATGCACATCTTAAATGTGCAGTTAAGCGATAACTTAAAAGCCCATGTGCTGGGCCCGGATGGGATTTACAATAAGATCGACCGCCGTGGCAAAGCTGCTATTGGCGCACAGGATACCTTCTGTAAAGAAGCGGTGGAGGCTGTGAAAGCGGCTTCCGAGGAGGTCGATCCGGTGAACCTGCGGGTGTTTATTCCAGCGGAGAGCGTGGAACACTAGAGTGTGAAATTGGTATCGCGATAGTTGAATAAGAAATCTACTTTGAATGTGGGAGAAGAGAGTCTTGTCTGGTATGATCGCTGGACAGGGCTCTTTTTGTTGTTTTTCGTTGCTGCATAGCGGTCTGCTTGATCCGTAGATGGGCATTATCCCGTAATCTTTAAAAATTCTCCTGCAAGTAAGCCTGCGTCGAACTTCTGACCTTTTGACCCTACTATCATGGTATTCTAATACAAAAAGGGAGAAATGACTATGCGTATCAGTAATATGAAAACCGCCATCCGAAAGGCAGAAAATGACCAGGAAACCTTAAAAGGCTTGCAGACCATGCTGGAAGAAAAACAAGTCAAACTTCAACGGGAACTGACCCAGATAGAGGAACTTCTGGTTTTCGCCCATGAAAAACAGGAAAGTTTAGGTTTAAAGCTCCGGGAACAGGAGCGCACCGCATATCGTGACAGCCGCCAGTACGACCGTCAGGGCTTTATCTGCTATCTGCGGGAGGCAGAACATACAAAAAACACCATCACCGCCTACGTGAAATGTCTGGATCTGTTTTTTGGACACGAGACCGAATTTACCCAGGATGCCGTCTTGCATTTCAAAGAATACCTGATGGAAAACGTATCCGCAGGAACCGTCAATCTGCGTCTGTGCGGCCTGCGGGCCTATGCAGAGTACCTTGACATTCCTTTAAAGATCCGTCCTGTAAAGGATCAGAAGACTTCTTACGTGAAAAATGTTATTTCCCAGGCAGATTACGAAAAACTGTTAAAAAATCTACAAAGAGACGGCAATACGAAATGGTATCTGGGAATCAAATTCTTAGCCTGTACAGGAGCCAGAGTCTCTGAGTTCCGCCAGTTTAAGAAAAAACATCTGTATAAAGGTGAGATGGAGTTGTTGACCAAAGGGAAAGTTCGAACTATCTATATCCCCAGCGGTCTCGCCGAAGAAAGCAGGGGATTTTTTACAGATCTGAAAGACAATGACTACTTATTTGGCGGCAAAGGCGAAGGCGGAATCATGTCCAGCCGCGGCGTTTCCGAACAGCTTCGCCGCTTTGCTGACAAATACGACATCCCCAGAGAAGTCATGCACCCCCATTCCTTCTGCCACCGCTTCGCTATCAATTTCCTCCAGGAAAACAAAGACATCGCCCTCCTGGCCGATCTCATGGGCCACTCCGGCGTCAACACCACCATGATCTACCTGCGGCTATCTAAAGAAGAGCAAAGACGGGCGATTGATGATTCGGTGAGGTGGTAGAAACAAGAAGGTATGATCCTACAAGAAGAATTCTTTTCATAACGGATTGACAGCTATGTAAGATATCATGTATAATATAAATGAACCACTGAAAATGCGAATGCATCGTAGGTGGTGTTTTATTTTGGATAAATAACAAAACCGTGTTTGTTAGAACTGGCTTTTAGATTCAAGATTCCATTCACATGAAAAGTTGCCATGACACGCCCTACAAAGTCGGAATCAATGAGATGAGCGACTCGGTTGGGGAGTGTTTCTTTTTTATAATGCGTTTTATAATAGAGATGGGTAAAATAAGAAATAAAATCGCATATCTGTATGAAATAAGACTCTTTGGAATCTTTTTCCATAATATCTTCGATCAGATAACGAATTGGTTTATTTACATATCCCCCAAATTGTGAGTGGATGGGATTATAAGCTCTTATGGCTCTGGCAGTTTTTCTCATAGGACTGATCCGGCCCTTGTCTGTGATGATCAGGTAATTCCATTCCCCATGGCTGTCATTTTCAATCCGTTGAATATTGTATGTAAGTGCTTTTTCAAGTACGTTATAAGAATCCATATGGATTCGGCTTTTGTCAATGATTATGTTAACAATACTGATGTCGAGAGATGAAATCATAAGAGTAAATTTCTTTAAAATCTCTATTTTCTGTTCCTTTTTCCATTGATATGCGCGATACGGATTTTTGTCAGTTAAAAAACTTACTAAATTTCTGATTATCTTTTCATAAGTTGGTAAATGCCGATATAT
>ERZ773156.1011-NODE-1011-length-20254-cov-5.10669_pt1 | contig 20254 bp, 17 predicted proteins | sample MGYA00511895_ERZ773156 | MGnify/ENA primary metagenome ERZ773156 (study PRJEB29015, sample SAMEA2737850) | human gut metagenome | biome: human gut; feature: human-associated habitat; material: faeces | place: China | collected 2012 ... | reverse complement strand
AAAATGTTCGCATTTATACATAAAAGAGAACAGTTTTTAGTTTTGGAAAAAGAAGCTATAAAATATTTATATCCTATAATAAAAATATACTAAAGGAGAGATATTTATGTTTAAAAAAGTTTTATTAGGACTAGCAGCATTATCATGTGTAAGTTTGGCAGCAGAGGGAACAAATGTATATTTAAAAACAGGGGCAGATATGCTTCAAAGATTTGATGAAGTAAAATATGCAGGAAAAAAATTAAATAAGGATGATGGAGATGACTTTGGTTATGAACTGACAGTGGAAGTAATGAGAGAAGTTTATCCTAATTTTGAATTGGGACTTGGATTATCTTACCAAGATCATGGGGATCCAAAGTCTATAAAAAAAAGTGGAGAATTTGAAGGAGATGGAGGTGCTGTTGGCACAGGATATGAAAAATATGAAATTCCAGGTTTTAAATCTGTTCCTCTATATGTAACAGCTAAGTATAACTTTCCAGTAGAAGGAAATATTAAGCCATATTTAAAAGCTGATTTAGGATATTCTTTTAATAGTGATAATGGAGATGCTAAATATACTTTTAGGGGTTCAGATGCAACATATGATTATTTTGAAGATAAGAAAATTTCTGTAAAAATGAAAAATGGATTATATTATGGAATTGGTGCAGGAGCAGAGTATAATAACTTTGTAGTAGATTTAATGTATAAAGTAAATAGAGCTGAAATGAAAGCTGAGGTAGATGGAAAAAGAATTAAAAAAGATTTAGATTATTCAAGAATAACACTTTCAGTAGGGTATAGATTTAATTTTTAATTAATATAAAGGAATACAAATAAAAATAGAGAGGATAGCTAAAGAGCATAATTAAATGCTCATAGGTTATCCTCTTTTGATTGTTAATAATTAATATATTTTCTCAAATCATATTTCTTAATTTTATGGTTTAGAAGTTGTTTTGATATTTTGAGAGCATCAGCTAGTTCAGAAAAAGATAGTGTATTTTTTGAAGCTTTCAATATATAATCTTTTTCAAAGTTTTCAAGTGCTATACTGAGAGATATATCTTTATATGGATATTCATTATTAGAAATAGAGCATTTGAAATGATTATTTTCCTTTTTGTAATTTTTTATATATTCTGGAATATCAGAAAGCTCAATAGTTTTGGAAATAGAAAAATTAAAAGCAGTTTCAATAACATTTTTTAGTTCTCTCACATTTCCAGGCCATGTATAACCATAGAAAATTTTTAAAACATCTTTTGAAATATTTTTAATATCTTTATTCATTTTTTTGTTATAAAATTCAATGAAAAATTGAGCGAGCTCTTCAATATCTTCATTTCTTTCAGCTAATGAAGGTGTTTTTATCTGCACACTGGATAATCTGTAAAAAAGATCTGGACGAATTCTTTTTTCGGTCATAGAAATTTCAGGAATTTCATTGATTGCAGCAATAATACGTACATCAACTTCCTTTGTTTCTATTCCACCTATTCTTGTTATTTTTTTGTCTTCTATTATTCTTAATAGCTTTGCCTGCATATTAAGATTCATAGAATTTATTTCATCAAGGAAAATTGTACCTCCATGTGCCATTTCAAAAATTCCAGGTCTATTGATTGCATCTGTATAGCTTCCCTTTGTAGTTCCAAAAAGAATACTTTCTAAAAGGTTATCAGGTATAGCAGCGCAATTTTGTGAAATAAATATTTTATTTTTTCTATCGCTGTTGCTATGAATAGACTGGGCTACCATCTCTTTTCCTGTTCCAGTTTCTCCATAGATAAATACATTTGAATCTGTCTTTGAAACTTTAGATATCTTATTTTTTAAAGAAAGTATTTCTTCAGAAGTTCCAATTATATCATCAATTGTGTAAAGATCGTTAAAACATGGAGCTATTATATTTGAATGATTTGTGAAGTTATTTTTTTTAAAATTGCTGACAAATCGTACTGTGTTTACAGCTCCTATGATTTTACCATTTATAATGATAGGAATAGTGCTATCAATTATTGGTTCTTTTTTTCCATTGCTGTAAAGAATTACCTGTGTATTATTAAGAAAAGTTTCTCCATATTTTACTGCTCTATAGAAGGTAGAAGTTTCTTTTGTAATATTAGCAAAAATATCAAATGGAGTTTTTCCAATAGCTGTTTTTACATCAACACTTCCAAGTCCAGAAGCAGAAAAGTATTTACAATACCTTATTATTAAATTTTCATCTACAACCATTACTCCATCAAAGGAATTATCTATCATTTTTATTAATTCAATATAGCTTTCAAGCATTTTATCCCCCCTTAATTATTTTAACATATCTTAGAATAGTTTTGTAAAATATTTTTTAAAAACAGTAAAATTTTTTACGATTTCTTGAATAAATAAGAAATAATAAAAAGATAAAGATTATATATTTTAGATAAAGTTAGGCAAATATGATTATTGGCATAAAAATTGCTTTTAATTAAAACATCTAAACTTAAGGAGGGGGCAAAATGACTATAGACACGTTATTGTATAATGGAGAATTTCACTCAATGGATAAGGATAATTCTGTATATGAAGCATTGGGAATAAAAGATGGGAAAATATCTTTTCTTGGAAAAGATATAGATGTTCAAAAAGTAAATGCTAAGCAAAAAATTGATATGCAAGGAAAATTGGTTCTACCAGGATTTGTAGATACTCATTTACATGCTTTAGATTATGCAGAAACAAAAAAATTTATAAAACTCAATGGCTCAGAATCTGTTGATGAAGTCATCGAAAGAAGCAAAGAGCACTATAAAAAAAATGGTTTAAGTCAAGAGTGGCTTATAGGTTGGGGTTGGAATCAATCAGAGTTTAAAGATGGAAATGATTTTATTTATAAAGAAGATTTAGATAAAATATCTACTGAATATCCTATAATTTTATTGAGAGTGTGTGCTCATGTTGCTGTAGTCAATTCTAAAGCTATGGAATTGATATTAAAAAATGAAATTACAAAAGAAGCTATGGAATATATAGATATTGAAAAGGGAATTTTAAGAGAATCTTCAATAATAGTGTATAGAAAAGCTTTGGCAAAACCAACTATTGAATATATTAAAGAAATGATACTTTCTGCACAAGAAGATTTTCTAAAAGAGGGAATAACTCAAGTACATAGTGCTGATTATTTTTCAGCAGTTCCTGAAGAAGATTGGGAAAAAGTCATAACAGCTTATACTGAGCTTGAAAAAGAAGGAAAATTGAAAGTTAGAACTTATGAACAATGTATGTTTTTTATTTATGAAAATTTTGAAGAATTTATAGAAAAAGGTTATAGAACAGGACAAGGGGGAGAATACTTTAAAATAGGACCTTTAAAAGTTATTTCAGATGGCTCATTGGGAGCTAGAACTGCTTATTTGAATGAACCTTATACAGATAATCCTGAAACTCGTGGAATACAGATTTTAGATGAAAATCAGTTGAGAAAGTTCTTTAAAAAAGCTAAAGAGAATAATATGCAGATAGCAGTACATGGAATAGGTGATGGGGCTATAGAGATAGCAGCTGACATTTTAAATGAGGTGAATAAGGATAACCTTTCAAATCCTATGAGAGATGGAATAGTTCATGCTCAGATAACAAACAAGAGAATTATTGATAAAATGGTAAAAGGAAATATAACAGCTTATATACAGCCAGTTTTTATAGATAGTGATATGGAGATAGCAGAAGAAAGATTAGGAAAAGAAAGAACATTTTCATCATATGCATGGAAGACAATGCTAGATGAAGGATTGCATATTTCAGGGGGCTCAGATGCTCCAGTAGTAAGTTTTAATATTTTGGAGAATATTTATTTTGCAGTGACAAGTAAAAATATAAAAGGTTTTCCAGAAGGTGGATGGATGCCATCACAAAAATTAACTGTAGATGAAGCAGTGAGATTATTTACAATAAATGCTGCTTATCAGTCATTGGAAGAAAATATAAAAGGAACATTGGAAATTGGGAAATATGCAGATATAGTAGGGCTTGAAAGAAATATTTATAACATTCCAGAAGATGAGATAAAAGATGTAAAAGTAAGTTTTACAATGGTAAATGGAAAAATAGTGTATCAGAAAAATTAGGGTATAAAATAAATAAAAAGAGGAGAGGGAAAATTTATGGATAGTAAAGTGATTAAGAAAGGAATAATAGTTGGATTTGCTCTTTTTTCAACTTTTTTTGGAGCAGGAAATTTGATATTTCCACCTGGAATAGGAGTAGCAAGTGGGACGGAATGGATATCAGGAGCTTTAGGATTATTTTGTTCAGGAATATTGCTTCCAGTAATTGCTGTAATTGCAGTGAATAATTCTGGAGGAGATGTTAAAAATATTTTGAATCCTGTTGCTCCTTGGTTTTATAACTTTTTTTATCTGATAATGGTATTAATGCTTGCTACTACTTCAACTATGCCGAAATTAGCGGCAACAACTCATGAAATGGGAATCAAAGCATTAACTGATAAAGTACCAATGCCAGTGACAATATTGGTTTTCTTTTTAATTATATTTTTTATAGCCAAAGATGCCAGTTCTGTAGTAGATAAAATCGGAAAATATCTGACACCAGCACTTTTGATTGCATTATTGATAATAGTTGCAGCAGCAGTCATTAAACCAATAGGAACACCTGTTCCTACAGGAATAAAAAAACCTTTTGTAGATGCCCTTATAACTGGATATAATACTGGTGATTTGACTTTAGGTTTGATGTGTGCCTCTCTGTTTTTTAATGCTTTGAGAGATGGAGAAATAAAGAAGAGTCAGATAAATACAGGTATATATATTACAGCTCTAGTTGCTATTGTAGGATTAACAGTTATTTATATAGGTCTGCTGTATTTAGGTGCCACAGGAGATGGATATGTAACAGTAGATATGTCAATGGCAACAATGCTGATAGTTCTTGTAGAGCAGCTTCTTGGAAAAGCAGGGTCAGGAGTTTTGGCAATTATTGTTATGCTTGCTTGTTTAACTACTGGAGTAGGGATAGCAACTATTGGAGGAGAATTTGTAGAGGAATTTACAAAGGGAAGAATAAAATATACAACATGGCTGGTAGTTATATGTATAGTAGGAGGATGTTTGGGAATTTTAGGAGTTAATAGAATAGTTGGATATGCATCTTTTATGTTTGCTGTAATTTATCCAATGTGTATAGTATTAACTTTTTTAGGATTGATAAAGAAATTTCTTCCAAATGATGGGCCTTTTAAAGGTGGGATTTTAATGGCATTTCTTTTCAGTCTGATGGAAACTTTAGTAAATGGTGGAATGAATATTTCTGCATTTAAAATGATTTTAAGTAAAATGCCTTTATCTGAATATGGATTTGCATGGCTGGTACCATCAATAATTGGAATGATAATAGGAGCATTTATAATAAAAACAAAAGTTCCAGATGTAGAAGAATAGAATAAAAAACAAGAAAAGACTAGTTGAAAATTTACCACAACTAGTCTTTTTAAAATATATTTACTTTCTTTCAACAGGCACCCATAGTTCACAAAATATATTCTTATTATTTTTGTAATAATATTCTAAGTCAGCCTGTTCAATCATTTTATAAGAAGAAGCTGGTAAAAATTCACCGAATATTTTTTCCCACATAGATTAAAGTATATATCAAAAGAAAAATAATTTCCTGTTTGCTGTTGTTGTAGTTTGTCAGTATTGAAAGAAAAAAGATATAAAAAAAAGACATGCTTTTTTTAAGCTGTCTTTTTTTATTAAAGGTATCCTAATTGTTAAGACTATTTGCTTAAGAATTTAGCAAGTCTAGCACTTAAAGTAGAAGCATTAGCTTTTAAAATATTCATTACTTCAACTTCACTGGCACCTCTTAAAGTTTTTAAAGTTCTTGAACAAACTTTAACTTTAACTGGAGATCCGTTTACAACGATAGTAGTAACTTGTAAATTTGGTTTCCATACTCTTCTAGTAAGTCTATGAGAGTGAGAAATTTGGTTACCACTGATAATTCCAGTTCCTGTGATTTCACATCTTTGCATCTTTGTCACCTCTTTCCTAATTGCAATTGAACACACAATTGCAAATAATTGTATCATTAAATAAAGAAAATATCAAGTTTTTTTTAAATTTCTTTAACTTTCTTTAAGAAAAATAGAGATTTGTGATATAATAAAATGAACGTAAATATATAACAAGGTGGTAGAAATGAATAGACATAGTTATACAGTTTTGGAATTTGACAAGCTGAGAGAAGAAATTTCAAATTATAGTGCTATAGAAGAGAACCATTATAAAATATTGGGGCTTGAACCTTTCAAGGATTTCAGCTCTTTAAATAGAGAGCTTGATATATTGAGAGATTTTACAGATTTTTTGAAATTTGATGGTGGATTGGAAACTGCTGGAATGAAAGATATTTGTAAAATGACAAAGAAATCACAATTGATAGGAACATATCTTGATGTGGAAGACTTATGGGATATCAACCATAATCTAAGACTTTTTAGAGTATTTAAAAATAGACTAGATGATTTGAATAAATATAAAGATTTAAGAGATAAGTTTAATGATGTACCTATTTTAAGAGGAGTAGAAGATATTATTAATAAAGCTATTGATAATAATAAAGAGATTAAAGATGATGCTTCTCTTGATTTAAGAGATATCAGAATCCATAAAAAAACTCTTGCAATGAATATCAAGAGAAAGTTTGATGAACTTTTTAATGAGCCTCAGTTTGCCAAAGTATTTCAGGAAAAAATAATCACTGAAAGAGATGGAAGAAGTGTAGTTCCTGTAAAAGCAGACTTTAAAGGTCAGATAAAAGGTATTGAACATGACAGGTCATCAAGTGGGCAGACAGTATTTATTGAGCCTTTGTCAATAGTTGCTCTAAATAATAAAAATAGAGAACTGGAGATAAAAGAAAAAGAGGAAATAAGAAAAATACTTCTTAGAATAACTGATTATATAAGAAACAATAAAGATGATATAGATAAAGTGGGAGAAGCAATTATTACTCTGGATATACTTAATGCCAGAGCTATGTATGGAATAGAAAAAAAATGTGTAGTACCTAATATAAATAACAGAGAAATTTTGACATTGATAGAGGCAAGACACCCATTTATACCTATTTCATCAGTTGTACCTCTTACATTTGAAATAGGAAAAGACTACAACACTCTTCTTATCACTGGACCAAATACAGGGGGAAAGACAGTTGCATTGAAAACAGCTGGACTTTTGACATTGATGGCTTTGAGTGGAATACCTATTCCAGCACATGAACATTCAAGCATTGGATTTTTTACAGGAGTCTATGCAGATATTGGTGATGAACAGAGTATAGAGCAATCATTATCTTCCTTTTCTGCTCATTTAAAAAATGTTCAGGAGATACTTGAAAATGTGACAAAAGCTTCACTTGTGCTTTTAGATGAATTAGGATCAGGGACAGACCCTACTGAGGGATCAGCTTTTGCTATGGCTGTTATAGATTATTTAAAGGATAAAAAATGTAAATCGATAATAACTACTCACTATAGTGAAGTAAAAGCTCATGGATATAATGAAGAGGGAATAGAAACAGCATCAATGGAATTTAATGTGGAAACTCTTTCTCCTACATATAGGCTTTTAATAGGAATACCTGGAGAAAGTAATGCACTTACTATTGCCAGAAGACTTGGAGTATCAGAAGAGGTAATCAACAAAGCAAAGAGCTATATAAGTGATGATAATAAAAAAATAGAAAAAATGATAAGTAATATTAAGGACAAAGCTGATGAACTTGATGTTATGAAAAAACAGGTGGAATTTCTGAAAGAAGCTGCTCAAAGAGATAAAGAGGCTTTTGAAGAAAAGCTTAGAATTTTGGAAAAAGAAAAAAATGATATATTGAAAGAAGCATATGAAAAAGCAGACAGAATGATGAAGGAGATGCAGTCTAAAGCAGCAGCTCTAGTAGAGAAAATACAAAAAGAAGATAATAAGAAAGAAGATATTAAAAATGTTCAAAAAAGTCTGAATATGCTTAGATCAGCGTTACAGTCTGATAAGAGTAAAACTGTAATAGAAAAGCCAAAAGTTGCAAGAAAAGTAGATTTTAAAGTGGGAGAAAGAGTGTTTGTCAACAGTCTTAATCAGTTTGCTAATGTACTTAAAATAAATCTTTCTAAAGAAACAACACAGGTACAGGCAGGAATATTAAAACTGGAAGTATCTCTAGATGATGTAAAAGTAGTAGAAGAAAAGAAGCAGAAAGTATATAATTCATTCTCTCATAAGAAAACAGCTGTAAGAAGCGAAATAGATTTAAGAGGAAAAATGGTAGATGAAGCAGTTTATGAGCTTGAAACTTATCTTGATAGAGCTATTATGAATTCATATAATGAGGTTTATGTAATACATGGAAAGGGTACTGGAGCACTTAGAGAGGGAATACTTAATTACCTGAAAAAATGTCCTTATGTAAAAGAATATAGAATAGGAGGACATGGAGAGGGAGGATTAGGATGTACAGTAGTGACTCTGAAATAAAAAAAAGAAAAATAACTCTTATACTAGCTGCTGCTGGAATTGGAAAAAGAATGGGATTAGATTATCCAAAACAGTTTTTTGAGCATAATGGAAAACCATTATTTATTTTTCCGTTGGAAATAGCAGAAAAATCTTCTTTGATAGATGAAATAATTATTGTAACTAATGAAAATAATATTGACTTAGTGGAAAAACAATGTAATAAATATAATATAAAAAAAGTAAAAAAAATTCTTGCAGGAGGAAAAGAACGTCAGGATTCTATTTATAATGCTTTGAAAGAAGATGAGGGAAGCACTTACATATTGGTGCAAGATGGAGTAAGACCTTTTATGAAAGAAAAATATATAGAAATGACCTGTGCAGCACTTGATAGGGATAAAAGCCTTGCTGGAGCAGTGATAGGAGTACCTGTAAAAGATACTATAAAAGTAGTTGGGTTAGATGGAGAAATACTTGCTACTCCAAATAGAGCAGGATTGGTTGCAGTTCATACACCACAGACTTTTAGAGGGGATATACTTAAGAAAGCATATAAAAAAGCAGAAGCTGAAAAATTTCTTGGAACAGACGATTCCTCTCTTGTAGAGAGAATAGGAGAAAAGGTAAAAATTATTACAGGAGATTATAATAATATAAAGATAACTACATTAGAAGATTTGTTATCTCTTAAATAGGGGGAGCTATGAATATTCGTATAGAGCAGATGAAACCTGTATTGGGAAATACAGAGCAGAATTTATTAAAAATGTTGGAATCAATAGAAAAAGGAATAGAAGCAGGAGATGATATTATAGTATTTCCTGAATTGGCATTAAATGGGTATATGCTGGAAGATACAGTTTTTGAAACAGCTATGAAGAAAATTCCAGATGTGTTGTTAGAAAAAAGTAAGGAAATAAGTATAATATTTGGCATGGCAGAAATGGGAGAAGATGAATATCCATATAACACAGCCTATTATCTTGAAGATGGAAAAGTTGTACATAAACATAGAAAAGTATATCTTCCTGATTATGGAATGTTTTTTGAGGGAAGATATTTTGGAACTGGAGAGAAAATAAGGGCATTTGATACAAAATTTGGAAGAATGGGAATGCTTATATGTGAAGATGCTTGGCATCAATCAGCTCATTATATTCTTTCACAAGATGGAGCTAAGTACATATTTTCCATAGCTAATGCTCCTGCTAGACTTGGAGTAAATAAATCTTCTGTATCAGCAACATGGAAAACTTTATTAAAGAGCAGTTCTATATCTAATGGGGTTTTTAATATAATGACTAACAGAGCAGGAGTAGAAGATGGAGTGACATTTTTTGGAAACTCTATGGTAATAGATCCATGTGGAGAGGTAGTAAAAGAAGCTGATTACTTTAAAGAAGACACTTTGTGTTGCTGTATAGATTCGAGCAGTATAAGAAGAGCAAGAATAAGTGCCCCTGTATTTAAATCAGAAAAGATAGATTTGACTATTAGAGAATTGAAGAGAATACAAAAAAATAGATTTGAATAAGGAGAATAGTGTATGAAAAAAAGATATATACTGCTTTTTGTTATAGTTGTTTTTATTGGTTTTCTAGCTGGATATAGATTTTTATATAAAGTATCTCCGAGAGAATTTATAACAGAAGATACAAAGATAATATATGCAAATGAAGGAATAGCAGATAAAGATTTTAGAGAAATAATGCCTTTAATAAATGTAGTTGGAAAAGACACAGATTATGGCAAATTTGAAGAAACAAAAAAATATATTTCAAAAGTATATGCTTTTTCTGATTCTGATTTTTATAACAGAGAAATAAAAACAGCAGTAGTTGTAGATACAGGTTATTGGTATTTTTTTATTTTGAAAGATAGTATGAAGTACTTTGATAAAGATGGAGAATTCTATAGATTAAAAAGTAAATATATGAAAAAATATGGACTTGAAAAAGAGATATATATGCTTTTCCATAGAGGATTAATAATTTTTTCTGAAAATAAATCAGTTTTAAAAAAAATAATTAACAAAAAAGGAATTTATAATGCTAAAATAGAAAATATAATAGATGAAACAAGGGATAATCTTCTTGGAGTTCTTATATATAATAATACTAAAACTAAAGATCTTGGTATAGAGGTTATATCTCTTACTGGAACTGTAGATAAAAATGTAGTAAAATTACAAGGAAAGATTATTGGAGATAAAGATGTATTTGCTGCATTTAATAATCAGCCAGAAGAAAGAAGGATATTAAAATATGCAGGTAAAAATACTTTATATCTTTCAATGAAAGATTTTTCAAAACTTGAAAAGCTTATTTTCAATTCATATACACTTGGAAATAATAAAGATTTGATACTTGCTATGTGGCAGGGATTTATAGGAGCAAATCCATCAGAACTTCTCAAAGAAATAGATGGAGAAATAATAGCTGATACTAATAATGCAACTATAATGATACCTTTAAAAGATGTTGATAAAATAAAAAAAGCTTTGACTATGTTTAAGACAGAAGATGGATATCGTATTTCAAAGAGAGGAAGATTATTCTTTAAAGATGAGAATATACTTATTTATGGAAAGGATAGCTTTAGTGAGAATGCTTCTTCAGCAACGTTGGCAAGAGGTCAGTTTTTATATGGTTCTTTAGATATTTACAGCAACTTTGGTGTAGAAGAGTTAAAAGGAACAGATTTAAAAATAATAGGAATTGGTAATGAAATAACTTTTGAAGCAGAAGCTGATTCTAAAAATATAGAAAAACTATTAAGGAGGATAAAATGATAAAGATATACAATACCCTCAGTGGAAAAATTGACGAATTTAAACCTGTAAAAGAAGGGGAAGTGTCAATGTATGTCTGTGGGCCTACAGTATATAACTATATTCATATTGGAAATGCAAGACCAGCTATATTCTTCGATACAGTAAGAAGATATTTTGAATATAGAGGATATAAAGTAAAATATGTACAAAACTTTACAGATGTAGATGATAAGATGATAAGAAGAGCTAATGAAGAAGGTGTTTCCCTTAAAGATATAGCTGAAAAATATATAAAAGCATATTTTGAGGATACTTCAAAAGTAAATCTTAAAGAAGCTGGAATGATAAGACCCAAAGCAACTGAGCATATTGGAGATATGATAGAAATAATCCAGAACCTTATAGAAAAAGGATATGCTTATGAGGCAGAAGGAGATGTATACTTCAATGTAGAAAAATACAAAGATGGATATGGAGCTCTTTCTAAACAAAATGTAGAGGATCTTAAAAGTGGTGCAAGAATAGAAGTTGCAGATATAAAAAAATCTCCTGTAGATTTTGCTCTTTGGAAAGCAGCAAAAGAAGGGGAGCCAAGCTGGGATTCTCCTTGGGGTAAAGGAAGGCCAGGTTGGCATATTGAATGTTCAGCAATGTCGCACAGATATCTTGGAGATACATTTGATATACATGGTGGAGGACAGGATTTAATATTTCCACATCATGAAAATGAAATAGCACAGTCTAAATGTTCTTGTGGTGGAGAGTTTGCAAGATATTGGATGCATAATGGATATATCAATATCAATGGAGAAAAGATGTCTAAATCAGGAACATTTATGCTTCTTAGACAGGTTCTGGAACAATTTGAAGGAAGAGTAATAAGATTATTTATACTGGGAGCTCATTACAGAAAACCTATGGATTTTTCCAATTATGAATTGAATCAGGCAAAATCATCATTAGAAAGAATAGAAAATGCTTTGTTAAGAGCTAAAGATGCATTGGCAGCAGATACGAAAGAAGGTGGAGCAGATTGTGCTGAACTGGCAGAAGTACTTAAATCTTCAAGTGAAAAATTTGTAACTGCTATGGATGATGACTTTAATACTGCACAAGGACTTGGAGCTATATTTGAACTTATTAAAGAATTGAACAAGGCTCTTGAGGGAGATAAACTAAGTGCAAAAGGAAAAGAAACTGTAAAAGAAACTGTAGACTATGTAGTTAATATAATGCAGGAAGTTTTAGGTGTTATACTTAAACTCGATAATGAAGTTGGAAATTTGACTTCTGAGCTTGTTGAATTTATTCTTGAAATGAGAAGAGAAGCAAGAGCTGACAAGAATTGGGCTATGTCTGATAAAATTAGAGATAGATTGGCAGAAATGGGTATAAAAATCAAAGATGGAAAGGATACAACTACATGGAGCATGTAGATTTGAAGGAAACAAGTGGGGTAGTACTGGCATACCTTGGAGATGCTGTCTGGGAGCTCTGTATAAGAAAGTATTGGATAAGTAAAGGACTGAATCTTCAGAATCTCAATAAAAGAGTTAAGGAGTGTGTCAATGCCAAGAAACAGAGTGTATTGTACAAGGAAATAGTTCCTCTTTTAGAGGAAAAATATCAAATGCTGGGAAATAGAGCAAAAAATGGGAATATAAAAACTTTTCCCAAATCATGCTCAGTTTTGGAGTATAAAGAGGCAACAGCTTTTGAAGCACTTATAGCTGGATTTTACGTTGATGGAAGAGAAGATTTAATTGAATTAGCAATAAAAAAATGTATAGAGGGTGAAAAGTGATGAGATTATTCCCAAGTTTTAGATTAAACAGAAGTATAGGAATAGATTTAGGAACAGCAAATACACTGGTTTACAGTAAAAAACATAAAAAAATAGTTTTAAATGAACCATCAGTAGTAGCAGTAGAAAGAGAAAGTAGAAAAGTATTGGCAGTAGGAAATGAAGCTAAAGAAATGCTTGGAAAAACTCCAGATACCATTGTAGCTGTAAAACCTCTTAGTGAAGGAGTTATAGCTGACTATGATATAACAGAAGCTATGATAAAATACTTTATAAAAAAAGTTTTTGGATCATACAATTTTATTATGCCTGAAATTATGATATGTGTTCCTATTGATGTAACTGGAGTAGAAAAAAGAGCTGTACTAGAAGCTGCAATATCTGCTGGAGCAAAGAGAGCATATTTGATAGAAGAGGCAAGAGCTGCTGCTCTTGGATCAGGACTTGATATATCTGTACCTGAAGGAAATATGATAATAGATATCGGTGGAGGATCAACTGATGTGGCTGTTATTTCTTTGGGTGGAACAGTAGTAAGTAAAACTATAAGAACAGCTGGAAATAATTTTGATAATGATATCATCAAATATGTAAAGAAAACTCACAATCTTCTTATAGGAGATAAGACAGCAGAAGAGATAAAAATAAGAATAGGAACTGCTTTACCTTTGGAAGAGGAAGAAAAAATGACTATTAAAGGTAGAGATTTGATTATTGGACTTCCTAAAACAGTGGAAATAACTTCTGAAGAAGTAAGAGAAGCTATAAATGATTCCCTTATGGAAGTTGTAGATTGTGTAAAATATGTTCTTGAAAGAACGCCACCTGAACTTGCAGCTGATATTGTAGATAAAGGAATAGTAATGGCTGGAGGAGGGTCTCTTATCAGAAACTTCCCAGAGATGATAGCTAAATTTACCAACCTTAATGTAAGACTTGCTGAAAATCCTCTTGAAAGTGTGGTAAAAGGTGCTGGATTGGCTCTTGATCAGCTTAATATCCTTAGAAAAATAGAGAAGGCTGAAAGATAATGATAAAAGATATCGTTTCTAATGAAGAGATTAAGACTTTTTTTAGGAATGAATTAAAAGCTGCTAAAAAATCAGGAACTTATCTTTTTTATGGAAGTGACACAGATCAGCTTATGGAATTTGCTCTTTATTTTGCCAAAGGATTATGCTGTGAAACTATGGAAGATGATTTTTGTGATACTTGCAGTGTGTGCAAAAAGATAGATAAACTTATCTATAGTGATTTAGAAGTATTAGATGACCCTAATGGGATAAAAGTAGATGCTGTTAGAGAACTTGCATATAAATCTTCATCTAGCTCATATGAAGGTGGAAAAAGAATATTCATATTAAAAGATATTCATAAGATGAAAAAAGAAGCAGGGAATTCTCTTTTAAAACTTATAGAAGAGCCCAATGAAGGAAGTTTTTTTATTCTTTTAAGTAGTAGCTTAAATATACTTCCTACAATAAAATCAAGAAGTATACTAGTAAAAATAAAAAAGAGAAATGCTGAAGAATTAGATGTAGATGATTTTACTTATACATTCTATATGGGAAATAGTGAAGATATAAATGGATTTAAAAATTCAAATATTAATTTGAATGAATCTGAATTTTATGGAAATATAGGGAATTTTCTCAAAAAATATACCGAAACTAAAGAATTGGAATATAAAACAGGGATATACAAATGTATCAGAGATTTTATTAAAGGAAGATATTATATTTCTCCTCAGGAAAAGATATTCTTTGTTGAGGAAATACTGAGGGGAACTTCAGACAAAGAAATATATAGAAAAATTATAGAGTACACAATTTATGTATTAGGAGATATGCAGGGTCTGGAAAAAAGACTTATTTTGAAAGGAATGCTTAGATATCCTATTAATATGAAGCTTGTGCTTTTAGAATTGTTTTTAAAAGTATAAAAAAGTAAAGCTGTGTGGATTGGCAATTTTTATTGCTGACTCACACAGTTTTTTTATATTTAAGTTATTTTAAAAGTATTTCAAATAAAAAAACTTGCAACTCTTCATTTGTTATACTATAATTATAATATTATGTTTTAAAGAACTTAATTGAAAGTATAGTGTGTTAGGAATATAGGAATTGATGTAAAGAGGTTTTAAAATCTTATTTTCAACAAAGGTGTTAATAGGGAAAAGCATACAATAATTATGGGGGAAGTACTATGAATAGGATAAAGTTTTTGAAAAAGAAACTATTTTTTTGGCTTATTCCAATCTTTATTATATTATTTACATTGGCTTTTACTTCAATAAAAATATTTATTTTAAAAAAGAATGTGGATAATGAAATAACGGCTAAAAATAATTTTAATAGGACAATGATAGTTGTTGCTGATATTGATTATGAGCCTTATTCCTTTATAAATGAAAAAGGAGAACCAGCTGGACATGATATAGAGCTGATAAGTGCTATTGCAAATAAAATGAAATATAATTTAGACATTAGATTAATGAAGTGGAAAGATTGTATTGAAACAGCAATAACTGGAAAAGCTGATGTGATTTTAGGATTGGACTATAAACCTAAAGAGTTCAGTGAATTATTTTTGTCAAGTGCCATATCAAGTGATCCTTTTGTTTGTTTTGGGAGAAAGCAGTATAAATCAGTACATGAACTTCATGGGAAAAAACTTGCAGCACTTGAAAATAGTGGATGTCGATCAGAATTTTTAGAACCATATGAGTTAATAAAAAATACAAAAGAATATGAAACTTATACAGAGGTTTTTCAGTCAGTTATATCAGGAGAAAACGATTATGGAGTTGCAAGGTACTCAGTAGGTAGACGTATATTGGCAAAACAAAAAATTAAATCTATATATGCAGTAGGACCAAAAATGACAAATACATCTATGTGTATTGGAGTTAGCAAAAAAAGTTCAATTTCAATTACTGAGATCAATAAAAGCTTAAGAGAAATGATGCATAGTGGAGTTATTGAAGAATTATCAAATAAATGGTTAGGGCATTATATAGAATTAATTGGGATTGAAGATTTTGCATTGAAATATTGGTATATAATTTTTATAGCAGCCTGTATAATATTACTTTATTTATCATTGTCTATGTTATATTTTTATAGAAAGAAATCTGAAATAATATTAAATAAAAATGAAAATATGAAGAGAGTTCATGAATATCAAAAATTCATGATAGATGCAACACAGGGCTTATATGAAAATATATACGAAATTGATATAACGCATAACTGTGCAGGTAGTGAGGAAACGAAAAAATACTTTAAACGACTTGGACTTTCAGAAGATACACCATATGATGAAGCTATGCAGGAAATTGCTAAACAACAAGTAAAAAAAGAATTTATTCAAGGGTATATAGATACTTTTAATTCTAAAAATATTTTAAAGACATTTGAGAGTGGAATTAATAATTTGTCTTATGACTTTATGATTACTTCTAATGGGAAAAGTTACTATTGGCTCAGAATTTCAACACGTATTTTTTATTGGAAGTATGATGATTCTGTGCGTATGCTTATTTTTAGAGAAAATATTGACAAAAGAAAGAAAATGGAATTTGCAGCAAAAATGGATATGTTGACAGGGCTTTATAATAAGAAAACAGTAGAGAATTTTATTGAAAAAATTTTAGAAAGTGAGAAAGATATTAATGATAAGTGTGTATTTATAATTATTGATGTAGATCAATTTAAATTGGCAAATGATTATTGGGGACACTCTTTTGGAGATAAATTACTTTTGAAAATAACTGAGAAACTAAAGAAATATTTTAGAAGTACAGATATTATTGGACGTTTTGGTGGTGATGAATTTTTAGTATTTCTTCAGGATTTCTATTCTATAGAATGGCTGAAGGAGAAATTGAATGGATTAAATGAAATTTTGACAGAAGACATAGAGGCAGAAGGGAAAATATGTAGAATCTCAGTAAGTATAGGAGCTGCTGTATATCCTAAAATGATGGCTTCATATGAAGAGATGTTTGAAAAGGCTGATAAAGAGCTCTATATTGTAAAACAAAAAGGAAGAAATGGAAATAGTATTTATATATATGAAGAAGAATATTAAGCAAAAACAGCATAACTGATATTGGTTATGCTGTTTTTGATATCACTTCTAAAGGTAGTGATATCAAGGATTAGTTTAAAAATTTCCAAATTATAGATAAATTCAGAAGAAAAAATATATTTTTTTTGTAAAATGAAGATAATGGAAGAAATTTATATAAATAACAAAATAATTTAATATAATCAAATATAAACAACAATAACTCAAATTGCTTTATTAGGTAAAATAAGGTATTATAATTAAGCACAGTTAAAGAAATGGTCGCATAGCTCAGTTGGGAGAGCACCTGCCTTACAAGCAGGGGGTCATAGGTTCAAGTCCTATTGTGACCACCATACACACCTTTGGGGGTGTAGCTCAGTTGGTTAGAGCGCCTGCCTGTCACGCAGGAGGTCGCGAGTTCGACCCTCGTCACTCCCGCCATTTTTATTTCTTGCTGACTGTTAATGCCCAGATAGCTCAGTCGGTAGAGCAGGGGACTGAAAATCCCCGTGTCGGTGGTTCGATTCCGCCTCTGGGCACCACTAAAAATATATAGTGGCGACGTCGCCAAGCGGTAAGGCAGAGGTCTGCAAAATCTCCATCACCAGTTCAAATCTGGTCGTCGCCTCCAAGTGAGGATAAAGCAATCTAAATTTAGGTTGCTTTTTTTTTATTTTCGAGGGATAATTTAGTTAAGAAGCAGTAGGAGGTACTCGAAATGGATAAAAAACCCAAAGTTGTTGTGATAGGTGGAGGAAGTGGAATTTCAGTTGTGTTGAGAGGATTGAAGTATCTTCCAATAGATTTGACAGCGATAGTGACTGTGGCAGATGATGGTGGAAGCAGTGGGCTTTTAAGAAAAGAATTTGATGTTCCTGCTCCTGGAGATCTTAGAAATGTAATGGTAGCATTAAGTGATGTAGAGCCTCTAATAGAAGAGGTTTTTCAATATAGATTTAAAAAAGATAGTTTTTTAGAGGGGCATCCGTTAGGCAATCTTCTAATAATAGCAATGAAAGAATTGACTGGGGATATAAGGAGTGCAGTAGATAATCTTAGAAAATTATTCAATATAAAAGGGAGAATACTTCCAGCAACAAGCGAAAAAGTTATTCTTATGGCTGAGAAGGAAAATGGAAAAATAATAGAGGGAGAATCAAATATTCCTGTAGTAGGAGAAAAGATAAGGAGAATATTCTATAAAGAGTCAGTGGAGGCACCAGAAGAAAATCTTAAAGCTTTAGAGGAAGCTGATCTTATAATATTTGGAATAGGAAGTCTTTATACTAGCATAATACCTAATTTACTTTTAGATGGAATAAAAGATAGTTTGAAAAAATGCAGAGGGAAAAGAGTATATATATGCAATGCAATGCAGCAGCCAGGAGAAACAGAAGGATATACAGTATCAGATCATATAAATGCAATAAATAAAAATGTTGAAGAAGGGATAATTGATGAAGTTATTGTAGATTCTAGAGAAATTCCAAAGGAAATTCTTCAAAAATACAGAATGATGAATAGTGACAGAGTAATGTTAGACAGAGAAAAACTGGAGGAATGCAGAATAAAAATTATAGATAGAGATATTCTAGAAATAGATTCAAAAGGATTGGTAAGGCATCATCCTTATAAACTTGCAGCAACTATTTATTCTCTAATTGAAAATTGGGAGGAATTTTATGTATAAACATGTTTTTGGACCAGTTCCATCTAGGAGATTAGGAATCTCTTTGGGTGTAGATTTAGTAAAACCTAAAAGCTGTAATATGAACTGTGTATTTTGTGAGTGTGGAGCAACTCCAAAACTAGCAGACAAAAGAGAGCATTTTAAAGATATAAAAGAAGTTGAAAGCGAAATAAAATCAGTATTAAAAGATGTAAAACCAGATTATATAACATTTTCAGGAAGTGGTGAACCTACTCTTAGTAAAGATTTAGGAGAAATTATCAACTGGATAAAAGATAATACAGATGCAAATGTATGTCTGATAACTAATAGTCTTCTTTTAAATGATGATGAAGTTATAAATGAAGTATTAAGGGCAGATCTTATAATACCTACATTGAATAGTGTAGATGATGAAATATTTCATAAAATAAACAGACCTTCAAAGGATATACATATATCTATGGTCATGTCTGGATTGCAAAAGCTGTCAGCTGTATATAATGGAAAAATTTATCTGGAAACTTTTATAATAGAAGGCTTGAATGATGGAGAAGAACATATAAAAAAAATGGCAGAATTTTTAAAAACTATAAAATTTACTAAAATACAACTTAATTCATTAGCTAGAAAAGGAGCAGAAAGATGGGTAAAGCCTGCTTCTATTAAAGTTTTGAATAGTGTGAAAAAAATATTTATAGAAAATGGAATTAATAATGTAGAAATAGTAAAAGAGCTTTCAGAAAGAAAAGAAAAAATTGAAATGGAAGAAGATTTAATAGAAAATATGAAATCAATAAGAGAATATAGTGAAGAGGAAATGAAAAAAATTTTTAAAATCAAAAATACTGAAAAGCATTGAAAATATTAAGGTTGTAGCTGGTGATGAAAATATTTGAAAAAAATAAGAAAAAAAAGTTTGACAAAAAATGAAAAATATTGTAATATAACAAATGTCCGAGAGAACAAGAAGGACACCAAAACAACGATATGAAATGCCGCTTTAGCTCATCTGGTAGAGCAACTGACTTGTAATCAGTAGGTGATTGGTTCGATTCCGATAAGCGGCACCATATATGATGCCCCGTTCGTTCAGTGGTAAGGACATCAGATTTTCACTCTGGCAACAGGGGTTCGATTCCCCTACGGGGTACCACTACAACAATATAATAATCGGTGAGGTTCCCGAGTGGCCAAAGGGATCAGACTGTAAATCTGACGGCTCTGCCTTCGAAGGTTCGAATCCTTCCCTCACCACCATTATTACTACACTAGAATGCAGAAGCATATTGTGTGGATTTTTTTTTAAATAAGTAAGGCAATATAAACTTAAAATAATAAATGAGATATTTCGGAGGTAAGAAAGAATGGCTAAAGAGAAATTCGAAAGAAGCAAACCCCATGTAAACATTGGAACAATT
>ERZ773156.1002-NODE-1002-length-20368-cov-2.47004_pt1 | contig 20368 bp, 24 predicted proteins | sample MGYA00511895_ERZ773156 | MGnify/ENA primary metagenome ERZ773156 (study PRJEB29015, sample SAMEA2737850) | human gut metagenome | biome: human gut; feature: human-associated habitat; material: faeces | place: China | collected 2012 ... | reverse complement strand
CTGCTCACAAATATTTTGCTTGCAGCTCTCTTCTCTGTATGATTATGGCTATCTACTCCGGTCATAAAATGATTTCTGGTAAATCCAGAAAAAAGAAAGATTCTATTTCTGAAGAAGCTGCTACACAATCTGAAAAATAACGAAATTTTTCTTCTATGCTTATGTAATCGGAATGCATACATAAAAATGACTCCCCATGAAATATGCTTAATATAAATAATCATGTGGGAGTCTTGTTATTATACCAATCTTAATATCCAGTTTTAAAATCTTACTTTCGTTACTTCCTGGACTCACCATTTCCTTTAACTCCTCGTAAAGCATTTTTGCTTTTTCATAATCCTCCTCATCCATTGCTGCTGAAAATTCTTCTAAATACTGATTGAAAATAGTGGTTTTAGGTTCTACACCCATCTTATGCTCCTGAATAGCTTCTATGCTCCATCCTCTGTAATTGCCTTCTTCTTCTGCATACTGCATTATTTTAATATCAAATAATTCGTCAGCATCCAATGATTGAACGATAAATGGAGAATGTGTAGAAACAATAAACTGACTATTAGGAAATGTTCTTTTTAAATCAGCAACGATTTCTTTCTGCCACTTTGGATGTAAGTGCAAATCAAGCTCATCAATCAAAATCACAGCTTCTTCTTCCAATGGATTCAATGAGTCTGGATTTGCCATTGATAATCTCTTTGCAATATCCGCAATAACCGATAAAACTGCTTTATATCCTCCACTTAACTGATCAATCTGGAGATCTACCCCTTCTGAATTTGTCATTACCATTCTTGACGGTGCTAATTCAATCCTTAAATTGGAATATCCCTTTATCATTCTTTCCAAAGCAGTTCTTACACAATTCAATTTTGGATTCTTATAATCTGGATTTTCACGGATTCCTCGAAGTTCAATATCCTCTTCCGTCTTGAACCAATCATAAAAATCTCTAAAATAATTGACATTATCAAAACAGTTTCTTAAAGCATCTGTCACCTGAAAGTTTTTTATATGTCCCCTCTGTGGTACTTCTCGTATAATTCTGTCTGTTCCATAATAAAGAATCAATGGCAGCTTTCTCTCTTCCACACATTGTGAATACCTGGATTTCAATTCTTTTAAAGATTTTGCATTTTCCGCTTTTACATCTCCTGCATTTTCAAATGGCTGCTGCGATGATAATCTACGTCTATTTGTCCAGACATATTTTTCGCCATCCAATGTTATCCCTAAAGTAACTGCTGCTCCATTAACTCCATTCCTTATATCATTATTTGCCAAATCACACTCTTTCATTGCTTCTGCATTAACTGTTCTTAATATGGGTACAAATCCCTTTGTAATTGCCTCGAGTATGGTTGTCTTTCCACTACCATTGTCTCCTATCAACGCAACAAAATTTTTATTTTCAAATGTGATTCTTTGTTTTTGAATACCTCTAAAGTTTGTTAATTCTATAAAATCGACTTTCACTGCGTCACCTTCTTCGTCTAAATATATACTGATTATATCTTACCATTCATCTGCCTGCAAGGTTTACCATTCCTTAATAAAAATTTTTATTTGGCAAATAAACTGCAACTTTTATTCTTATCGACATTACATTTTGTTATTTTTTATAAGCATATACTATTATAACTACCCTGTATCGAATTACCAGTATATTCTAATAATCCAGTCCAATCTGTAAACTTAGTAACCATGAGATTTTTGCCATGTATCTCCTGACTGCTCTGACGAAGAAAAAGAACAAGTGATAAAAGCTGCTGCCTTTATAAAAAGCTGTCTGCGACATTCCGATAAATAAATCTTTGCACAAAAAAGCCAGATGTAGAAGTATTTCATTACCTGCATCTGGCTCTTTCTATTCTATGCTATTTTCTACTCATGAATTTCCAATGGAAGTCCATCCGGATCATGGAAAAATGTCATTTTCTTTCCGGTATAATCATCTAAGCGTACCGGCTCTGTTTCAATTCCTTTCTCATTCAATTCTTTTACTGTATCAGCTACACTCTCCACTTTAAATGCCAGATGACGTAATCCCAATGCCTCCGGATAATTTACACGAGCTGGAGCATTTTTTATGATGAAAAGTTCTATTTCCTGCAGCCCACACGCCAGATCAATCTTGTAATCATCACGTTCTTTTCGATAATTTTCTCTGATCACCTTAAATCCAAGCAGATCCACATAAAAATGTTTTGATTTTTCATAATCGCTTCCAATAATTGCAATATGATGAATGGTATCAAACATAACTCTCTTTCCTCCGTTTTTTATATGTTGATATATATTTTCTCATATTTTATCACAGTAACGATATATGTGGAATAGTCATTTCATATCCATTTACTTTTTTAATTTTTCTGCCAGTTCAAACCAAAACTCCAATTCAACTACATCTTTTTCTCCATGTTTTCTGCTGCCAATACCTCTCCAGTCCGCTTCATTTAACAGGTTCTTCATTGTTGCCTCATCTTCCAATGCTGATTCACCATCACTCAGCAACCAGATATATCCCGTCTGCATTTTAATAAGTGCAGACATGCCTGAAAATGTCTGAATCTTAATATTACATCCTGAGATTTTTGAAAACTGTATTGCCCGTTCTGACAGATATACAAATCTCTGATACTTTACAGAATTGATGAGCTGATACTTTTCTTTCTACGCTCTGCTTTTTCCATAATTGTTCTTGCTTCCTAGAATAATTTTTGATGTTCTTTTTCCCTTTCTTCTACCAAAAGTGACTGTTCATCCTTCTAAGCTGTATCAGTATTAAACTGCCATACAATTATGCACTTTTCTTCTCTGAAGCTATCTTTTCGACTTCCTCTATGGTTAGCTCTGTGTATGCTGCAATATCTTCATAACTAAGTTTACCATCTTCTACCATTAGACGAGCCATACGAATTGCTTTCATTTTTTCAGCTTCTCTTGCTGCTTCATTTCTCATATCTTCCATAGCTTTACACATAATTGCCACTCCTTTCTCATCTTCCTTAAAATAATGTACACGGTCAGCCAACACTTCATAGTACATATCTTTAGCATTGGTACGTGTAAAATCATGCATAAGTTTTCCTAATGCTGTTTCATCTTTTATCTGAGAGTTTACATATATAATATGCGATTGGTCATTGAACATTTTTCCAGTTTCCCTGATGATACGATCCACATGATATATCGGAAGATTTTCTCCTAACACATCATTTTCTGTAATAAAAACTTGAATGAAATAAAAAATTTAATTTTTACTGACAACTACCTTGACAATTACCGTTTTAAATATAGATATAGGCTGTTTCCTTTTAATCTACATTAAGATTGTATTCTTTTATATATGCCGAAGTTTCAATATCATCACATATTTTTAATATGCAAAGCACAAATAGCTTTAATATAATCCAATAATTACTCATATGAATTTTTTCATCCTCTGAACCATTTGGCTGCGAACCATGAAGATACATATTTCTTAAATCCATACCATTATTAAATGTCGCTTTATTTAAATAATAATCAAAATATTCATATTCTTTTTGGCTAAATAAAGAACTTTTAAAGCATACCAGTCTATCCACTTGCATTTTTTGTATTTCCTCTTTTAATTCTTTACTTAAATGCCAATAACTAATTACATCATTATCATTTAACTGCTTTAATAAGTTCACTCTTAATAAATTACTAAATTTTATCTCATGATTATTTATCAAAATATATCCATATTTAACTAGCAATTTCAGAATAGGCTTTGCATATTCATTAAAATCTGTATCATATATTGTTTCATTCCTTATAAGAGAATAAAAAGAATCATATGATTTTTTTATTCTCTTTACATAAGTTACATGGCTCTGATTTGAAAACAAATAATGCTTCGCAATTCTAAATTCATCCCCCATACCATAAACATATTTTTCTTTCAAAACACTTTTACAATCACAAAACTTCATATGTGATGACGATATTTGAAACAATTCTTGATTTACATAACCATCCTCAATATATAAATTATATTGTTTTAAAACTCCATCCATTTCAGAAAGCATAGTCCTGCATTTTTCTAAATAACTAGTATTTAAAGATGGCACATTCATTCGAAATCCTCTTATTGCAAATTCATCTAATAAATACTTTTCAAAAAACCACTTAAAAATATCCTCTAATTGCTTCCCATTCTTTTTTAATTGTTGATAGTATCCCGCCATCTGCATATCTGCCAGTGTATTAAACATTCTTGTTGCATACCCTGGTTCATATCCATGTTTTGAATGCATAAACAAAGATTTTTCAACAATTCCTTTATGTACATCCTTTTCTACTAATATAATTCGCCACTGCTTATCCACATATTCAAACCAATATATAAAATTATTTAGTAAAGTGGGTTCATCCAGATTCTCTTCTATCCAACTCGAATTATATTTACATACAATCTTTTTTGGATTCATATCAAGTTCTAAATCGTCTCCACTCATTTTTCCGAAAACTACTTTTATTTCTGTTTCGAAACCGCCATTTCCTGAAAATAACTTTTCTTGCTCTTGTTCGACTCTCTTCTTTGTCTGTAATCTAATTCTATCGCCTATAACTAATGCATCTGGATTATCTTGTATATTCATAATAATTTGCAAATAATTAAGATTAGCATCTTCCCATTCAACATAGTTTCTTATGATCTGTTTTTTATCATCTACGTCTAACTTTTTTGGAAAATATAATTTTTCTTTTTTACATTCATGATACACTTCATACTCATCTAATAGCCACTCTGCAGTCTCTTTTAATGATAATAATTCTTCTCTAAGTTCTTCATCATATGCATCTACAATTGACTTTTTCAAAAGAATATCCCGTATAGCATACTTATGGTCTTCCATTATTTCTTTAATAAAAGAATATTCTATTTTATCAAACAATTTATATTCACTAAAAACTTCCCAAAACATTTTTCTATACTTATATGTCAACTCATAATAAATATTCTTAATTTTGTTCTTAGGAAAAGTATTAAAATACTTTCCTAATATACCTTTGAATTTTTTCACAATTTTTTTATATTCCGATATATCCTTTTGACTCCAAACTGAAGGATATATCTGTGCTGTCATGTATTTACAAACAATAAACAATTCCATAATTTCATTTATATTCGTATAGTCTTTTCTCTCAATAGCTACTTTAAAAATTTCATCCATTCTTTTTAATTGACTACCCAATGCCAAATCATTTAATGATAACCATTTTATATATTCCATATCTTTCTTTGTCCTAAACTCTTACAGTACTTTCTCTGATTCATTAAAATTATTAAGTTTAACATATTCTAATTTCAACTAATTATCTTTCTTATCCATCAGTGCATTTAATTCTACCATAGAATTCTCATTAATATTTTTTCTAATGTTTCTACAATCATTCCAAAATTCTTTTGTCGGCTGATTGCTATTTATTTTAGAAAAAAATCTTTTTCTTTTCCACTTTTTATGGTAATACCAGAATTTTTTAACATTATAGCCATAATAAATCAACCAATGTCATTTAGTTAAGGTACTTTCCAGTGGCTTCATCAATATGAAGCCGCTGGTTTTTTATGCTGCCAAATTAAAAAATTGTTACATAAGGTCTACTGTGACTTTCACGTCTAGGGGAAGAAAAAGCTCCATGAGCGCGCAGCACTGAACCTCATTCATGGTTGACTGTTATTCAGGCCCTGTCCTTTCCATCCTGATGGCAGACCGTGGTTATGAAAGTTTCAACACATTTGCACATCTTATCCGGAAAAGCATGAAGTTTGTCATCCGTATGAAAGATATCAATAGCAATGGGATCCTTTCCGCCTATGATCTGCCGGATAATGAGTTTGATACCCACATAAAAACAACCCTCACCAGACGGCACACAAAGGAAACTGTTGGAAATCCTGATATTTATACAATCCTCCAGCCTTCCACGGATTTTGACTTTTTGGATGAAAAATGCCGTTATTATGATATCAGTTTCCGTATTGTCCGCATACGGCATGGAAGCTATATTTGTATTGCAACAAATCTCTCAGAAGAGGAATTTTCCCTTAAGGAAATAAAAAAGCTTTACAAAATGCGCTGGAGCGAGGAAACAAGTTTCCGGGAACTTAAATATACAATAGGACTTGTTCAACTGGCACAGCAGCAAATATGATGAGATCCTGCAGGAGATTGCCGCCAGGATGCTGTTATACAATTTCTGTGAATTGGTCACTGCCCATGCTGTAGTCCAGACTGCTGAAAATGTCAAACATATTTATAAAATAAATTTCGCCACGGCAGTCAACATATGCAGGGCATATCTGAAAAACGGCGGTAACGAAATTAAGATTATGCTCCTCATACAAAGACATCTGACCCCGGTCAGACCCAACCGTAAATATCCTATCAACCTCCGACCAAAGAGAAATAGGGATTTCATGTATCGAGTAGCTTAAACCTCATCCCTATTATACTTCTTAATGTGGCAGATGTGCAATCTGTCTTTTTGGCATACCCTGAAATATTTTGGCAGCATATGTGAGAACCTTTTCCATAATGTATCTCACAAGTTTTTTCTATATTTATTCTTAACTGAACAATGCTTCCTGTGTTTTGGAAGATGTGATATACTTTATTTTGTTAATCTGAACTTAACTGAATGACATTGATACTATAATAGTGACAGAGGTGATTATTGTGCGTATATGTGAACTTCCGAAAATAAATCCCCTAAATGCAGGATTTCACCCAAACAATTAGGCTAAATTCTCCTGTCCTGCCTGTTTGGGTAATGTAATATTCACCTGGTATATACTGCATTTGTAATACCGTCATAGTATAGCAATATTTCTATGGCGGTATTTCTGTATATGGCAGGGCAGAGAAAAACCGCAGGTGAAAATTCCTGCGATTTCTATTTTCTCATACTCTTTACATTTTATTTTTTGTTGGCATCGGAACAAATTCCAGCTTTAATTGCATCCCTAATCCATGTGCAAGTTTTTTCACCATGCTCAGGCTGGGATTTCTTGTTCCGTTCTCGATCCGGCTTATATCTGCCTGCGTAATTCCGGTTTTAGCTGATAAATCTTTCTGTGTCATATTCTGCTGCACTCTTGCATCAACCATCGCCTGGATAATATCATATTCCGGTTGCAGTGCATCATATTCTGCCTTTACCTCCGGATTCTGCAATGCTCTTTTCTTATAATCTTTATAGCTACTCATTGCCATACCTCCGTTCATAATCTGCTTTATACTTCTTTGCCAGTTCTTTTTCTGCCTTTGGTGTCTTCTGCGATTTTTTTATAAATCCATTAGTCAGTACCGCCTTCTTTCCTACAATAAAGAAATACAGTACTCTTGTAATATCTGATCCCTGCTTGGTACGAAGCTCAAATATTCCATTTTCCAATGGTTTTGAATATGGCTCACGAAGCAATGGACCGTTTATTTCCAGTAAGTCAATTGTCCGCAATGTCTTTGCCAGTAACTTAGGCTCCAGGGAATCTAATAGTTCCTGCACAGGGCATCTTCCATCTTCTGTATCATATAAAATGATCTCGTACATTAGTATGCTCCTTCCTCTTTATAATTATAATATGTCGTATCCAACATATTGTCAAGATGATTTCAAACACTTTTTCATATAATATTACGCATGATTCTCTGGCTTCTGGTACCTTTTTTGTCAGACCGAATAAAGACCACAATGCACTTCCCGCTTTTTTATATCTCCATCATCTTCTCTAAATCGTCTGGTCTGACAATATAGTTCTTGAATCCATCAATCAGACTCACGGTCTTAAACAGTATCTTAATATCCAGTCCAATATTCCAATTTTCAATATACTCTTTATCGAGTTCTACCACTTCTTCAAAATCCGTGATATCGCTTCTTCCGCTCACCTGCCACATACCGGTAATCCCCGGTTTTATCGCAAGTCGTGCCCGATGGTGCAGCTCATACTCGGAAACTTCTCCAATCAGCGGAGGACGTGTTCCTGCTAATGTCAATATAGGAACAACTTTTTTTCAAACTTAGCTCATAAAGCACAGAATCATTAAATTACCCTCAAAATAAGCATAAAAAAAGAACCTCCGATTTCTCAGAAGTCCTATAATCTTCGTTCTTTCTTCTATTCGCTTTCCCCTACTTGCACAACAATAGCCTGTTTTAAGTCAAATTCCACCAGGTTATATTCTGGATAATGTATTCCTGCTATTCGATATGTAGCATTTTCGCTCCATCCGCACACTTTCCAGATCATTCTCTGCATCTGAATACTACATATTTTAAAATCCCAGTCCTTTGGATTATATTCTGGCACACGAAAACACTCCGCTTCCTTTCTTTTCGCTGACTGGACTGCCAGTGTCCTCTTTTCCGGATTAAATAAGAAGCGAATATACTTCGGATCACCTAACTCGTTTATTGTTGATCGAAAAATTCTTATTGTTCCTGTTTTTTGGCACAGAGATACCCCTGTAATGTTTGCTGTGATTTTCGACATTTGCACTCCTCCTTTCAAAATGAGTGCTATTCTTCTATCACCTTGTCGATGAAAATTCTATATAGCCGTCTGTTAAATTAGTTTCCAACGCTTTTTTATGTTCCTCTACTGGTAAACCAAAAGAATCCTTCCATTCTTTTGGATAAAATGGTATTCTGTTCAACTTTCTAGCCACTTTCGCTGCAATTTCATCCTGTTGCTGCTCTGATGTCTGATCTGTTGATGTAGAAACTGTTGTTTCCTTTGCTGAAGATTCTGTTTTTGCTTTTTTCTTCCTCTTAGTATCCATGAAAATCTCTGTTTCCAATAAATCAAAGATATACATAGTCTCATCTTCATGCGTTATTTTATGTCCCAAAATCTTGTACCGACAATCCGTATCCCATCCCATCATGTCATACATCATAGCTGAGAATAACTTGTTTGACATTTTTCTACTTTTTCTTTTATCAGGTTTCTCAATGCACCAACGTAAAGCATCCTTATCATTTTCTTCACATTTACGCACTACCATTCTTTTATTATCCTGATTCACCAAAATCTGAATATAGACCGCATCCTCTAAACCTGCGATACAAGCAGTATTAAATGTCACACTATCTCTCCTTATTACAACCGCCGGTTCCCGTAAATGGGCAAAAAGCTCCCTTCTTACAACCTGGTAGCCATCATAACTAAAGTCCTGTGCCAGTTCCAGTGCCTTTTGATCTACATTTTCCGTATTATCATTAGCCTGACGCATCATCATTTCACTCATACTGCACACCTCATTTTCTCTATCATGTTCTGTGCTTCATTATCCAACTTTTTTAAAAGATTTTCCGATATAACTTCCATACCTTCTACTATTTTAGCTGGACGCAGCACATCCCAATTCCCACAATACTTAACTCTATGTAAAAGAACAACTTCCTCTGTTCGGCATCCAAAATGATTCTTCCATTGCTTCGGAAAAAGTGTTCTAACAATCTTCTTTGTTTTATTTTCTGACTTGTCCGCTGTATCCTTTAGACATTCAGATGTATTCTTATCTGATAAACCTTCCTGAATTATTTCATGTTTAATTACTTCTGGTTCTTCTAAATCAAATAACAAAATCTGTTCATTATTTTCCTTTGAATACTGCCCTCTAAAACGATATTTACATTCATCATTCCAATTCATCAAGTCGAATAATGGTTCTGAAAAACCCTTACAGCTTTTCGGCAAAACCGCCCATTTTCCGTTTCGTATCGTTCCCCATTTTACTGCATTTATATCATCTTTATCACATGGTCTTACAGCAATACACTTTTCAACGGAATTGAATAGTATTTCAACATATTCCACATTTTCAAATTTTTTCAGACAGGCAGTATTAAACGTAACCTTTCCTTCTGAAATTGTCATTGCTGGATTCAATCTGGTAGAGAAGAACTGTGCCCGAACAATCTCATAGCCAGATAAATCGAATCCGCTATCTTTTCTTTCTTCTTTTTCAGTATTATTTATATCTGTTTGATCAGAATATGCACTCTGACTTGCTTTTTCATAATCCTCCCCAGTAAATCCCGTCCATGACCGATTGACAGAAACAAATCCTTTTAACGCTCCTTCATCCACCACTTTTAAATTTGGGAACGGGAATCCCTTCTTGGCATATCTGGTTGCAGTCAACATCTTCTGTGCTGCATTGTAAATATCTCTGTCAACAATAGCTTCATGATGGTCTGATTGTCTATACTGGTTACGATCATGACGATTTTTCTTTACTTTATGGTCAAGATAATTTGGTGTAAATGTTTTTCTGGAAAGTACATCTCCACAATATCGTTCATTTCTCAGCAAACTCACTATGCTGCTACTTGACCACTTGGTATTTCCCGGTTTTGTCTTTCTCTTTAGCTGTGTCAGTATATCTGCAATTTCTGCCGTTGGAAATCCATTAAGAAATAAATAATAGCATAAACGCACTGTTTCCGCTTCTTCCTCATTAATCACCAGATTTCCGTCTTCACCAATATCATATCCCAACAATTTAGGTGTAAGAAAGATTCCTCTGGAAAAACGCTGCTCTATGGAAATATTCATAATCTCACTTTTCGTATGAGATTCTTCCTGTGCAGCTGCCGATAAGACCGCCAGCATCATTTCACTGGTATTATCCAATGTATAAATATGTTCTGTTTCAAAAAATACTCCCACCTGCGGCCGCATATTTGCAAGTTCACGAACCTTTGCAATGCAGTCCACAATATTTCTGGCGAATCTGGAAACACTTTTTGTAACAATCAGATCTATTTTCCCTGCCTTACAGTCCTCTATCATCTGGTTAAATTCATCCCTATGCTGCAAGGACGTTCCAGATATTCCTTCATCAGCATAAATCCCGACTAATTCCCACCCCTGATGTTCCTTAATCATGTCCTCATAATGATTTTTCTGTAACTCATAGGATGAAGTCTGGTTAATATCATCAGTAGAAACACGGCAATAGGCACAAACTCTCTTTGTTCCTGTATCTTCAAATAGCTTCTCTTTTTGCTTTGCCGGAATAAACTCTAATTCGCTACGATCTACACCCTTATATCTGGCACGAATCTTCTCTTTCCGTTCTTCCTGGCTTACAGCATATCTCTCCTTCTCCGTCATCTGCTGCACTCCTCTCCATGTGCCAATACCATGCATTTCCTTTTCTATATGCCTGGATTCCTGCTTCTTTCTTTGCATTTTGTACAGTTCTTTTTGAGAATCCATACCGGCTCATCTCTTCAAAGATTTTTACGCTCGCTACATCATTCTCCGCCAGCATTGTATGCAAATAATTGACTGCCATATCTTTCTTGGCAGAAGATTTCTGTCCTGCTGCCAACTCATTTATATCTATATCACATTTGCCAATCCACGAAAAACCTCTATCTCGATCCAATTCAAAAGCTATCGGTTCCCCTTCTGGGGCAAGACTTGATTTAATTGGAAGCATATATCGTTTTGAAGGCTCATCCTTATCTCTGGCAACCAGCAACACACTTCTCGCAGCTGCCGCTATATCTATACTTCCAAGTCCCCTGTATATGTTTTTTCCCCTATTAGTCTTATTCATGTGTCCAACTAAAACAACCGCACAGGCATATTCTGATGCAATGTTTGCCAGCTTTGTCATCGTTTCTCTCATTCTGACAGCACTCTGCATATTCCCATTCTTTCCTATGAAAGCCTGTATCGGGTCCAGCACCAACAACTTTGCACCAGTCATTTTTACTGCAAGTTCTATACGCTCATCATCCAGTGTCAAATCCCCATCATCGTCTTTAATAAATGCTACTTTACGGCAATCAGCACCAGCTCTTTCCAGTCTTGGCTTTATCGTATCCCCCTTGCTGTCCTCAGAACATTGATAAATCACCGTCATCGGATTCTGTATCTTATTTCCATCTGGCAAAGTAGCACCTTTAGTCAATATCGCAGCTATATGAAGAATCAAAGTTGACTTTCCTTCCCCCGGATCTCCCTGCAATACTGTAATCTTCCCACAAGGAATGTATGGATACCATATCCATTCAACACTTGAAGATTTCACATTGGAATAATATTCAATTCCGCTGAACGAATTATCCCATTTCAAATTTATCTAACCTGCCCATTTTTCTAGTATTAATATACTTTTCTTTTAAACTTCTAGTTATACTTAATTATAATATAAGTTATTTGGGAATACAATAAGAAATATCAATTATCAGTTAAAGTTTCCGCAAAATATCAACATTCAGTTAAAGTTTGGGAGGTGACACTTTGGAAGTAGATATTGATTATATTGCAATCGGAAAACGAATCCGTTCTGCTCGTCTGGCAAAAAAGATGACCCAAGAAACCCTTTCAAATATGATTGACGTTACACCGACCTATATCAGTACCATAGAAAATGGACATACCAAGCTGAGCCTTTCTACTTTACTCAGTATTGCACAAATCCTTGACACTACCGTAGATCAGCTGCTCTATGACAATACACCGGTACTCATTTCACAATTTGATGCTGATATTAAAGAATTGACAAGTGACTGTTCCAAACAGGAAAAAGATTTCTTACTGGAAATAATAAAATCAACCAAGGCGGCATTGCGTAATTATAAGCCCGGAAAATAGGAAGAGTGCAGAGATTATTGTTTCTCTGCACTCTTGTCATATTGCATTGCGTTCTTGCTTCCTTGCGTTCTTAAAGCACCTTTATTTTGTATAATTTATTCTTCTGCAATCATTACCTCGAACTTTTTAGCAATGCTCCATTCATTTGTTATATCTTTTTGAATAGATTCTGCAATGGTTTCCAGTCCATTTACAATGTCACCATGATAATATTCTATGCTATCCGCCAAACCATTACCAGCATTACCATCTTCATCAAACTCAATATATCCTACTGTAAGACTCACTCGTCCTCTGGCTATAATATTTCCCTCATGATCTTCTATTGATAAGCCAATATCTTCTTGATCTCCAGCTTCTGCTATTCCTGAAAACTCACCAATATTTAATTGATATGTATCCAATCCGTTATGTATTTCTATTGTATCCCCATATTTAAAGTTATCAGGTAAATTTCCCTGTTCACTGAGTTTACACAATCTTTCATACGATTGATCTACCCATAAAACAATCTCTTCTTGTTCTTCAGAATCTATATCATTTATATTATGCGGAGTTGGAAATCCTTCAACATCTTTTAGAGCAAACGATAATTTTTTTATAACCTCTGATGATTCTGCCTCCTTAATAACTGATAGAAGTTCATCATATACTATCGCTATTTTCTCATACTCTTCGTATAGTTTGTTTATTTTTTCAAATTTTCCCACAATATCATCCATAAATGATGACTCTATCAAATTTTCATCTAAATAATCAGCATAGCGATCTAATGAATATAGTCCCAGATCTTCTCTTTCTTGATTTATCAAATCCATTTCATCATCATTCTCTTCATCTTCGGTTATTTCAAACCAATCACGCAATGTATCTTCATTTAAGGTTACTTTAAATGGAATAATTCTTATACTGTTTTCATTACGATTTAATTCAATTCTCACCGCAAATCTAACTGTATGTTTCTCAAGATTTGTTCTAGTTTCCAAATAGAAATATGCTTTATCTTCAGAATCCCATATTGCATTGCCATAATCTTCATAAGAACATGCCACTTCCATATCTACCGTACCCAATAATGTAGCCCATGCTATTTCATCTGTAATTTCATCAATAGTTCTTACACGACAACTTACATTTTTAACAGATACAACCTCAATATCGCTATAATCAAATCCACTTTCTATACCATCTTTATCATATGACAACCCATGAACTTCAACACAATCCTCGTTTTTTAACATATTTTGAATTTCAGGAATGTAATTTGCAATCAGGCAATTAATTTCTTGAAAAACATTCTTATATTCTGTCTCCTGAATATTTATTGCATTATATAATTCACCTAATGTTTTATAAAAAATGTGATTTTGGGAATTACCACAAGCTTTTTTTAATCCATTATCGTTGCATACAATCGCAATTACCTCATCCTTACCAAATCTTTTACGAATCTGATTTGCAATAAACGCATCTGGAAATTCCTTTCTTTTTTTCTCTCCAGATTCAAATGGCGGTTTAATATCAAAATAATCATCAACTATATCATTCAAATCTATCAATGACAAATCTAGTATTTCAGGGTTTAAATTCTCCAAAAATTTTCTCCACACATCTAAACTCTTCTCTTGATATTTCTCCTTATCAAGCAACAACAAATCCGTTTTTACCCCAATTTGCTCTAAGAGACCCTTAGATACTATTTTCAGCACCTCTTTCCTTAATCCTCGAAATGCGGAACATATATCTTCACTTGCCCTTACAATATGTTTTTCAACTTCTTTGACAACAATATTGCTCAATACAATCTTTATTTTTCCCGTCTCAACATAATTGATAAGTAAACTCAATGTACTGTCCTTGCTAAAATCCAATTTATTAGAATCAAAAATATTTGTATCTAGCGTAACATACAACGGAAATTTTATCATATATCTTCTCCTACTCATGTAATCGTTTATATTTCTGCCACAAAGTTCTATTTTTATATTAACACAAAATAGCAACACTGTATATCTTCTATACATAATGCTGCTATTTTCTATAAACGCTCCTGCTTATTATGTTATATATGATTTTCTAAAAATCATTCTCAAACATCGACAGCCCTGCCATCATCATTTCCTCATCCATATCCATTCCATCATTCTTCACTTCTCCCTGTTCCTTTTCTGATTCCCCTTCCATATTCATACCCACTTTAAGTTGTTGCATGAACTCTTTATCCTCCAGTAGCTGCCGTTTTAATTCTTCTACACTGACATTTACATTATTATAGGAAGAAACACCTTTATTTTCTTTATGTAGCCAGGCATATACTAATTCTGTAATCAATGCAGTTTTACATCTTTTCTGAGATTTTAGGTATTCCCCTATTTCTTTTTGCCGTTCATTATCTTCATTGAATATCAATACTACTCGTATCTGTCCCACATCTGCACCCCCTTATCTTTTCTGGAGACGCATTGCTGTCAACTTCTCATATCCGATTGCATTTGCTCTGACATCCTCAATAAACTCTATGTATTTAAAATCCGGCGATTTCTCAATCTGTGGTTTCAATAACAGGCTTCCTCCACCAAGAAATACTGCTGGATTGGTTCGGAAATCCGGTACATACGCATGAAGTTTATTTGTAATTCTTTGCATCCAGTCCTCTGCCATTTTCTGAATTTCTCTGATTACTTCTTCATCCAAAATGGTCGCCTCCTGCATTAACACCTGTTCTACATCAGAAGATTCCAGATGAATACCAAAATTCTGCTGAATTACATTGGAAATTTCCGAACGGAGAATCGCCATACCGGAACGATCACTGACTCTGACTGATAAATCTGGCTGTCCTTTTCGGATCACCAGCAAGTCTACGGTTCCATCTCCAATGTCAATGCAGTTAACTGTCCGGTACTGTTTGAACAGACTTGCTTTATAGCACATAACCGCTGCAAAATTTTGAGGACTCACAAATGTATCTTTCAGATAACAGTTAACCGATTTTCCGTTAAACTTAAAGGAGATACCATGCTTGGAATGTTCCATAAAATATCTCTTGAATCCAGGAGCCTGCTGTCCGAAATCTGCCGGCGGAAGTCCAATTCCAAGTACAATATCCTTTCCAGATAAAGTAATTCCCCTGCTCTTGGCTTCTAATGCTAATGCAAATAATGTGAGAATAAAATAATCTTCATCCACTGTTTTATCCGCCTTAAAAGGCATCCTGGTTTCTGACAATGTATAAAATGTTCCCTGATATTCAAGAATGTCCTCATTCATAAATCTTCCAGGTTCAGAAGTATATCTAACCAATCCACATGGAAAATCCACATTGCTTCCCTTCATATTTCCATTTCCATGATCAATTCCAAAAATAATCTCTGCCATATCTACTCTACCCTTTCTTCATTAATGATGTACCTATGTGTCACTTAACTTTAACTGACGAATTTTTGAACCATTTTTTCTTTTATTTTGGTGACAGCTAGGTGTAATTTTACTTGTACTTTTGTGTCTGTCCTGTCAGTTAAGTGTCACTTTTGTATCTATCGTTATTATAAGTGTTACATTTGTGTCTGTCAATATTTTTCTGAAACTTTTGTAGCACTTTCTTCTGAAAATATGGTATACTTCTTTCATTGGAGGACTTTGCCTATGAATACAGGAGAAAAAATCAAATATTTTCGGCTGGCTCGTAATATGACACAGGAACAACTTGCACAGGAAGCAGACATCAGTTTCAGCACTCTCCGCAAGTATGAAGCCAATGAACGAAATCCCAAGTACGAACAGCTATCGAAAATTGCCGCTGCACTTGAGATTAGTGTAAATATCTTTATGGATTTTGACATCGAATCCGTATCAGACTTACTTTCCATACTCTTTAAAATGGAAAGTCAGGCAGATTTAGAAATCACTACTACAAAAGAATCAGACCCATCATTATCCGATGATACTCTTTTTCTACATTTCAAAAATAAATATATAAACTCTATTTTAAGAATGTATTATCTTTCCGTAGAAGATATAAAAGACATGGATATTCAACAACAGGAAAAGGCTTTAGCAGAAATCCAGAACAGACTATTAGATAATAATTCAAGTATTCATTCCGATAATCCCATATCCACTGACTCTAAGAAATCTGTTCTTCCTCTTTCTTCTGCCGATCAGATGTGGCTTGAATTATCCTCTGACTGCTCAGAAGAAGAAAAAGAAAAAATGCTCAAAGCAGCCACATTTACAAAGAACTGTTTACGTCATTCAGATAAATAAAAGTGAGTACAAAAAGAGACAGATGTTTATTTGCACCTGTCTCTTTCTTTTCGTTTACACATTTCTCTTTACTCATGAATTTCCAACGGAAGTCCATCTGGATCATGGAAAAAGGTCATTTTCTTTCCAGTATAATCATCAAATCGTACTGGTTCTGTTTCAATTCCTTTCTCATTCAATTCTTTTACGGTATCGTCCACACTCTTCACTTTAAACGCCAGATGTCTTAATCCAAGAGCCTCCGGATAATTTACACGAGCTGGAGCGTTCTTTATAATGAACAATTCTATTTCCTGCTGCCCACATGCCAGATCAATCTTATAATCGTCACGCTCTGCCCGGTAATTTTCCCTGATTATCTGAAACCCCAGCAGATCTACATAAAAGTGTTTTGATCTTTCGTAATCACTTCCTATAATTGCTATATGGTGAATGGTATCGAACATCTTTCCGTCCTCCGTTTTCTTTTCACTGATATGAACTTCATAAATATTTTACCACAGCAAAAGTGAACTGAAAACAGTCTTTCCTAAATAGTTGCTTTCTTCAGCTTTTCTGCCAGTTCAAACCTAAATTCCAGTTCAAGCATATTCTTTCCGTCCCGATCAGAGTTTCCTATATAAACCCAGTCAGCTTCATTAAGTAAGCACTGCATAGTTTCCTTATCTTCAAGTGCTGTTTCTCCGTCACTGAGAAGCCAAATACATCCTGTCTGCAGTTTTATAAGTGCCGACATATCTGGAAATGTCTGAACTTTTATATTGCATCCGGAGATTTTTGAAAACTGCATAGCCTGTTCCGATAAATAAACAAATCTCTGATATTTTGCAGCATTGACAATCTGGTAATGTTCTCTTTTCTTTTGCTCTGCATTTTCCATGATTGCCCGTGCTTCCTGCAATGACTTTTTGCGTTCTTTTTCCCGTTCTTCTGGAGATAATGACTGATCGTGTTCTTCCATTTCTCTTTTCATTTCTTCAATCATTTTCTCCTGCTCATCATAATAAAATTTTTCAATATTCACTTATACAGTTCCTCCCATACACCCTTCATCCTTCTCTTACAATATTCTACTATATTTCCCTTTATTTTACATTACGCCTTGTTAAGATTATATCCTTTATGGTGAATATGTCCACCATATTTTTTATTTTATTCGACAATTATAATTAGAATTAATGGTATTTTATGCCAAAACATAGGAAAGGCGGGGATACCGTGATTGATTATAGTCCGTTATGGAAAACTATGAAGGAATGTGGCATTTCTCAATATACTCTCATCAACCGGGGCATCGACAAACACACTCTCGATCAGCTTCGTAAAAATCAAAATGTCACTGTTCTCACTATTGAAAAATTATGTGATATTCTTCACTGTACACCTAATGATGTATTTTCGTTTAAAAAAGAAAATGATTCATAATACCGTCATAGCATAGCATCTTTTCTATGACGGTATTTCTGTATAACCATAACATAATAAAACCGCAAGCTCTCTGGCCTGCGGTTTTATTGTCTTTAAATCTGTATTTGATATTTCCAGTTTAAATATTCCTCATCAGATATAAGCCCCCTTGCTCGTTTTCCCCGTATCACTCCCCATGCAAACAGAAAATCATTGAGTTTTTTATTGTGAAAGTTGATTACAACATCTCCTGTCTTAGAGTTTCTCTCCAACTTCATTTCTGGAAAATAATCTTCCAGTACAAGAAGCCTGTATATCATATCTTCTTCCTTGTAACCAATCGGAATAGCAATATTTCTTGGATCAGCTTCTAACACTTCTGCTATTTTATTCAGCATTTTTTCTTTTGGAGTACGCTTTCCAGTTTCGTACTGTGCCATTCTCGGTCCTGCACTTTCTTCTCCAATCCCTACTGCTATTCCAAGTTCTTTCTGCGTTATTCCTCTTATGTTCCGGATTCTTTTAATGTTCTCGCCTGTACTCATATTTTACTTCGCCCCTTTCGTATTAAAACACTCACTGGAAATGTAATTACATACCAGACTGCTCGTACTGCAATCCCGATTGCAACAATGAAACCAAATACAGCTCCGATAATCACACTCATAGCTGCCATGCCAACTGTTCCAGATAAATCCCATCTTGACGGAATAATAATGAACATATATGGTATCCCTATTGGAACACCATATACCAACATAAACCGGAACCAGTCAATCGAACCATCTACTATAAATATGTACTGTCCAAGCCAGGTAATTGTTCCAAGTAACAACAGCGGTAAAATACCTTTTGTAATAAAACTTTTCATTATGCGATGTCCTCCGTTTTCTTCTTGATCCTATCTGCCATTCCAATAAGCAAATCATCAAATACAAACCTTATCTCTATCTTCTCAGAATCATAAATCGTGATTTCCTCTACAAATGTTTCAGCTATGTGTCTGGTCATCTTTTTCAAAATATTTACTTCTTCTGCATTTTTCTCTACGGTTCTTATATCTTTCATTAAGTCATCTTCCACACTGGTAACTTCTTGTATCTGTTCATATTTATCCTGTATTATTTCTATCTTTTCATTTAGATCTTTTTTATTCTTCAGATAAGTCTCCTGATTCACCACACCTTCAGCATATGCTTCGTACTGCCGTATACGTTCCGCCTTCAATTTTTCTAATTCCTGTTCCATATTTCTTTGCATTGCTGGTAAATTTGTTTTGTTTTTTTCTTCACCCTCTTCCAGTATCTTTGCCATACTTTGAAATATCTCCAGTTGCTTTCGTAAGGCTACAAGCACGATTCTTTCTATTTTGGCTGCTGAATATCTGGTTTTATCACAGGTTGACATACTTCCAACTGCTGCTGTATGCCCACAATACACCACTGGCATTGCTCCATAGTTATACATCATTTTTAATCCGCAGTTTCCGCACTTTACTTTTCCCTTCAAAGAAAACCCTGCATCTCTGGCAAACCCTTTTTGTTTCTGGTTTCCAATCACAAGCTGTGCCAACTCAAATTCTTCATGTGTTACGATTCCTTTGTGATGATTCTCTGTAATAAACTGCTGATGTTTTTTCGTCCTTCGTGTTTCTGAACCACCTACCCGAATACGGGATGTCTTTCCCTGAACTAAGGCACCTGTATACGCATAATTTCTAAGTACCATCCATACAATTCTCGTATCCCAGAGCCATTCTTCTTCTGTTACTTTTCTGTTCCATGCTATTTTCTCATTTCTCTGAACCCTAAACTTTCCTGGAGTAGGTATTCCTCTTTCATTCAATTCATTAGCAATCATCGCTGTATTATAGTCTTTCATCGCCAATTCAAAGACCATCCGCACAATCTTTGCAGGTTCCTCGTCAATCTCCCACTGTCTGTCCTCTGCTTTTTTATATCCAAATGGAATCCTTCCTCCAGTAGATACACCCTGTTTCCATTTTGTCTGGATACAACTTTTATATTTCTTAGAAAGATC
>ERZ773156.951-NODE-951-length-21589-cov-7.52522_pt1 | contig 21589 bp, 20 predicted proteins | sample MGYA00511895_ERZ773156 | MGnify/ENA primary metagenome ERZ773156 (study PRJEB29015, sample SAMEA2737850) | human gut metagenome | biome: human gut; feature: human-associated habitat; material: faeces | place: China | collected 2012 ... | reverse complement strand
TGGTTAGCGCGCCAGATTGTGGCTCTGGAGGCCCAGGGTTCGAATCCCTGTATCCACCCGTATTTCCCTGGGAAGCAGTTCCCGGGGCTTTTTTGTATTTTACGAAAGGTTAGATGTGAAATTTGATCGTGAAGTGAAAGTGGAAACGCAGATCATTAACGGATATTATTTTACAGAGAGATATCCGGGAGATGAGAGTATTGAGGTGACGAAGGAAGACCTGGACGTGTGCGCGGATGCGGTGGAACATTGTCGGGAAAGCATTCTGAAGATGATTCAGGAAATAGAAAATGAACTCAATGAAAATGAAGAAAGCTGAATTTCCATAATAGAAATTCAGCCTTTTTTCGCTGGGCCAGCGGGATTCGAACCCTCGAGTGCAGGAGTCAAAGTCCTGTGCCTTACCGCTTGGCGATGGCCCATTGCCATAACAATAGTATTCTATCATAAGACTGAAAAAAAAACAAGCAGAGGATTGGCGACTTGCCATCTGGTTCGCCATATGCTGATCTGGATAAGAAAGCGCATGGCAGAACTTTAACTATGGTTTGACAGGAAAGGAGTATAGCAATGACAGAGGAAAAAACAGCAGAGGTTGTGGAAAACACAGAAAAAAACGGATCAGCCTGTTTAAAATCGAGAGGTGAGCTGGCGAGAGAATTGTTCCGGGAAGGTTACAACTGCTCTCAGGCGGTGACACTGGCGTTTGCGGATGAACTGGAGACGCGCGGAATCAGCAGAGAGATGGCGGCAGGCCTGGCGTCCTCGTTTGGCGGCGGCCTCGGAAGACTTCGGGAGGTATGTGGCTGTGTCAGCGGAATGGCACTGGTCTGTGGGGCTCTGGAAGGCTATACAGACCCGAAAGCGGCGGCGGAGAAGCAGGATCACTATAAAAGGATTCAGAAGCTTGTAACGACGTTTAAAGACGAGAACGGCAGCTATATCTGCAGGGAACTTTTATCGGGGATCAATTCGGATACAACTCCGGTTCCGGAGGCGAGAACGGAGAGCTACTATAAAAAGCGCCCATGTGCAGAGCTTGCAGCCTGTGCAGCGGATATTCTGGAGAGACACTTGGAAGAACTACAGAAATAGAATTGAATTTCCGATCTTGAGAAGAAAAGAACGCATCTCTGAGGTATCATTATGGCAACAAAAAATGACCCGCCGCAAAAGCGACGGGTCATTCTGCCGTTATATTTTACACAATAAGCTTTGTAAGCTGCTATACTCTGAATTAGAGGATTCCAGCCGGAAGAGCAACGCCTACGCCCGGTCCGAACGGAAGTCCGATCATCATCCAGATAACAACTACGATGATCCATGCGATCTGAAGAACGATGGACATCGGGATCATATTGGAGATCAGAGTACCGATCTTGAGATCCGGAACGTACTTTGTCTGAGCAACACTTAAGATCATCCAGATATATGCGGACATCGGTGTCCAGCAGTTGAACGGGGAGTCACCAATTCTGTAAAGTAACTGTGTGAAGCCCGGATGATAACCGAGGAGCATGAACATCGGAACGAAGATCGGAGCGAAAATAGCCCACTTCGCGGAACCGGAGGATACGAAGATGTTGACGAAGGAGCAGAGAAGGATGAAAGCTACACAGAGCGGAATGCCTGTGAAGCCAGCAGCCTCGAGTCCGTCAGCACCTGCGATCGCAAGGAGTGTACCAAGCTTTGTCCAGTTGAATAAGCCCTGGAACTGTCCACAGAAGAAGCAGAACAGAACGTAGGAACCCATACCGGCCATCTGCTTTGACATTGCCTTGTTGACATCAACAGCGTTCTTGAATGTGCCTGCAGTGAAGCCGTATGCAAGACCGCAGAGGCAGAACAGAACGAACAGGATCGGGATCAGGCCCTTTAAGAGCGGGGATCCGATAAACGCACCGTTCTCGCCGGAAAGAAGACCGGTGAAGAATCCGATTGCAATGATGATGATGTAGATGATCGCGGTAAGACCTGCAGCATTAAGACCTTTCTTCTGCTGCGGAGTAACTTCTTCAAGTTTTGCTTCTCCGGCACCCTCGTATTTTCCGAAACGCGGCTCGATCATATGTACGGAACAGAATCCGATAACTGCTGCGCAGAGGATTGTGGAGAAGATCATGAAGAACCAGTTACAGGTCGGGTCAACCTGGAATGTTGTATCCGGGATGAATGCCTTGATCGCATCGTTTGTAAGACCCTGTAACAGAGTATCAGTACCGGCAACCATCAGGTTTGCTGTGAAACCGGCCTGAGCACCTGCGTAACCAACCATCATACCAACTACCGGGTGCTTGCCTACGCCCATGTAAACGATGGCAGCCATCGGCGGGATAACGACCATAGCGGTATCGGAAGCGATGTTACCAACGGTACCAACGAATGCGATTACGTACGGGATCATAGCTGCAGGAACGTTCTTTAAGGAACTGTTCAGCATGGAGATCAGCATTCCGGACTCCTCACAGAGACCAATACCGAGTGTCATGGTGATAACCAGACCTAACGGAGCGAAGCCTGTGAAGTTCTTTACCATGTTGCCTAAGATCCAGTCAACGCCGTCTTTGGAGAACAGGTTCGCAGATGTTACGACCTCTCCGGAAGCCGGGTTTGTAAGGGCAACGCCCATTACACTGAAGATGCAGCCGATGATGGCTGTGATAAGGAAGAGCCAGCAGAACAGAATCGCTGGCGGCGGCAATTTGTTACAAACTTTTTCGATACCATCAATCAGTTTGTCCACGCCGGTTTTCTTAGCGGTAGTGTTTTCACTCATTTGAAAAACCTCCTGTAAACTTAATTTACGGGACCTAAACCCCCGAGATCCCGCTTGCATGGATATTATACTATAAATGGTTCGAAAAAGCTATATGTTTTTTATAAAGTGTTTATAATTTTTATTTTTAGATTAGAAAACTGAAAAAAAAGCCGGAGATTTCGCCAAATGGAATGATAAATATTTGGTAAAAATGCACAAATCAGGAAATGGCGATTATGAGAAGATTATTGCGTTTATAGTGGTTTCATGTTAAGATAAAGTATCGTGCATGAAACGTGATGACAGATAATAAAGGAATCCTGCCTGACGGATTCAAAAAAGACTGTCAGTGGCAGCAAGTGCCAATGTGCGGTTAATTGAATACCTGGGAGGATATAATATGTTTGGTGGAAACTTTCAGACATGGAAACTTCATTCGGCGCAGGACTATTTTATGTTCTTTGCCTACATTTTGGCCGGTGTGATGGTGTTTTGGCTGATCGCGAAACACATGAACAAACAGCGGAATCACGAAAAGGCTGTAGAAAAGGTCTCCGCGCGGCTGAAAAAGATCTGCGGAAAGCCCGGTGAGGTTTTAAAGAACGCGACTTTAAATCTGCCGGAAGGAAAAATGACGTTTGACGCGGTCCTTATGGATAAGAGAGGCGTTTACCTTGTAAGAACTTACGGCTGGGGAATTAAGATATACGGAACTCCGGACGGAGCAATGTGGCGGCGAGAAGACGCAAAGAGAAAAGAGGAGTTTGAAAATCCGCTTCTGGAGCTGAAAAAAGGCGCGGCGGAGATCACAAAGGTGATGGAAGAAAACGGAGTTCAGAACCTGAAGGTGATGCCGATGGTCGTATTTGCGGACAACTTCCAGACTCCGGAGCTGTATCTCGGATATGGTTCTTTCTCCACAACGTATCAGGAATTAAAGAACTGGTATAAAAAACAGTCGGGCGTAAAAGAAGTCCAGTACGATTACGATAAGGTTTCTTCTATTATAAAAGAACTTGCAAAATAAGAAAACGGAAGATGAAGAAAACGGGCAGTTCCGGAATGGAGCTGCCCGTTTTTTGATAAATCTGTTATGTACTGCCGAAAGTTTTAAATGATACCAACCGGAAGAGCAGAACCAACACCCGGTCCGATCGGAAGACCGATAAGATACCAGATGATGAAGAAGATCACCCAGATCACTTCAAGGATAACAGCGATCGGAAGAAGGTTGGAAATAAGAGTACCGATCTTTATATCCTTCATGTACTTTGTCTGTGCGGTTGCAAGAATCATCCAGATATACGCAGACATCGGAGTAACTGCGTTTGTCGGGGAATCGCCAAGTCTGTAAAGTAACTGTGTAAAGCCCGGATGGTAGCCAAGGAGCATGAACATCGGAACGAAGATCGGTGCGAAGATCGCCCATTTTGCGGAACCGGAGGACATGAAAATGTTTACACAGGTTACAACAAGGATAAAACAGATAAATAATGGGATTCCAGTAAAGCCTGCGGACTGAATAAGATCAGCACCGCCGATCGCAAGGAGTGTACCAAGCTTTGTCCAGTTGAATAAGCCCTGGAACTGTCCGCAGAAGAAACAGAAGGAAACGTAGGAGCCCATTGCTGACATCTGCTTGTTCATTGCTTTACTGATGTCGCCGGATTTTTTGAATTTACCGGAAGCGAAGCCATATGCGATCGCACAAACGGAGAAGAATACAAACAGGATCGGGATCAGACCCTTTAAGAGCGGAGATCCAACGAAGGCACCGTTCTCAGCGGCTAACGGACCGGTAAAGAAGCCGATTACGAGGAGAATGATATACACGATGGCTGTGATTGCAGCGGCACGGAGTCCTTTGCTTTCTTCGCTTGTCAGCTTTTCAATCTTTTCATCAGTATTGCCTTCGTATTTTCCGAAACGCGGCTCTACAACCTTTGTACAAACAAAACCGATCACGATTGAGCAGAGGAATGTAGAAGCAATCATGAAGAACCAGTTACAGGTAACATCTACCTGGAAAGTTGTATCCGGTAAAAAGCCCTTGATTGCATCGTTTGTAAGCCCCTGAAGCAGGGAGTCGGTACCGGCAACCATCAAGTTTGCGGTAAAGCCGGCGTTCGCGCCTGCGTATCCACAGATCATACCAACGACCGGATGTTTTCCTGCACCGATATAGAGGAGTGCAGCAAGCGGAGGAACGATGATGTTTGCGGTATCGGAAGCAATATTTCCAATCGTACCGACGAATGCGATGAGGTACGGAATAAGAGCCGGAGGAACATCGCTCAGACATCCCTTTAAGAGGGACATTATCAGTCCGGACTCCTCACAGAGACCGATACCGAGTGTCATGGTGATTACCAGACCAAGCGGTGCGAAACCAGTAAAGTTCTTTACCATATTATTAAGGAACCAGTCAAGTCCGTCTGCCGAGAAGAAGTTCTGGGAAACAACGGCCTCTCCGGATGCCGGGTTGATCAGGCTTACACCGGCTACGGTTGCGATCGTACCGATGATCGCTGTGAAAAGGAAGAGCCAGCAGAACAGGATTACCGGATCGGGAAGTTTGTTACATACGTTTTCGACTACGGTCAATGCCTTGTCGAGCCAGGTCTGCTTTGTTGCAGTATTGGTGTTTTCGCTCATACAGAAACCTCCTGTGATAGTAAAAGTACGAAATAACTGAAAAAACAGGAAGATTTCCAGCAATTTCGCCGATGAAGTAAAAAGTTAATTCTTTGCTAAGAATGAAAAATATTAACTTTTTATAAAACGATTATATATCTTTTGTAAATAACTGTCCACACCTTTTTTTATTTAGTCAAATGTTTTTACAGCTCATATTATTAATATAATTCAAATAAATTAGAAAATTCAGACAAAAACAAAATGGATCCAGAGAGATCCGGTCAGGAAACCGGATAAAGCTGAGGTATTTTCTTGCGGAGATGGCAGATCCATGTTAAGATGATTGAGTAAGATTTGCGATGCAGGGCCCGGAAAAGAGGTCTTTGCAGCAGGAAAAACAGGAGGGGTTAGCAGATGATTAACGAAAAGAGACTGCTCGACACATTCATTGGCTACGCGATGATCGACAGCGAGACAAAGAATGAGAAAGCGATGGGGGAAAAGTTAGTTGAGGATCTGAAGGCACTCGGTCTGGAAGTAAAGACCGATAAGGCCGGAGAGGGGTTCGGATCCAACGGATTTAACGTATGCGCATATCTTCCGGGAACGATTCCGGGTGAGCCGACGATTATGTGTGCGCACATGGATACCGTGACTCCGGGTAACGGGATCAAACCGTTGATCGATGACGGAATTATCCATACAGACGGATCTACGATCCTTTCCGGTGATGACAAGTCCGGAATCGCGGCGATCATGGAGGCTGTCAAGGTGATCAAAGAGCAGAATCTTCCGTGCCGCAACACAGAGATCTTATTCACCATCGGTGAAGAGGGCGGAATGAACGGCGTTAAAAATATGGATCTGTCCATGATCAAAGGCAAAGAGGCAATGGTATTCGATGCCAGCGGTGATGTTGGAAAGATCTTAACCTGCGGACCTGGCCAGATCAAGATCTTCGCGACGATCATCGGACGTTCCTCCCATGCAGGACTTGCTCCGGAAGAGGGAATCAGTGCGATTCAGGTAGCGGCAAAGGGAATCGCAAAGATGAACCTGCTCCGCATTGATGAGGAGACGACCTGCAATATCGGTACCTTAAAGGCTGAGTACGCAACCAATATCGTTCCGGAAAAGGCTGAGTTCGTGGCAGAGGTGAGAAGCCGCAACCTCGATAAATTAAACGCGCAGGCTGCCCATATGCAGAAATGTTTACAGGATGCCTGTGACGAGATGGGCGCAAAGCTTGAGATCGAGTTAAAGACAAACTATGTAAGCTTCAATGTTGCGAACGACGATCCGATGGTACAGAGAGTGTTCGAGTCCTGCAAGCGCATCGGCTGCGAACCGATGACTGCAAAGGGCGGCGGCGGAAGCGACGCGAACGTAATGGCCCTTCACGGAATCAAGCCGATCGTTCTCTCTACCGGTATGACGAAGGTACATACTACGGGCGAGACGCTGAAGATCGAGAACCTCAATAAGTGCGCGGAGCTTGTTCTGGATCTGATGACACACTAATGAATAATAGAATAAGATTTGCGGAATATATAAAAAGAAGGCAAATAGATTACAGGGCAGCCGATAAAAGGGCTGCTCTGTTTTTAGGTTTAACAGGAGATTACGATGGAACGACCAGATAAAAAAGGCACTAACGTGCCCTAAGATGCGCATTCGCGTGAAGATGCAGATTGTAGCAAATACCTGTGCTGGGTGAGAGGACACGTCGATTGATTTTCAGACATGAAAAAACTCCGGTTCTGGCATACCGGAGTTTTTTCACACAAATACTAAAAAAGGGGGATGTATGAGTATCGAATATATGTCAATTCCGGATCCTTGTGGATCCGAGAATTATGTTTAGTCGAGTCCGGCATAAATGTGCGCGCATTTCATTTACCTGCCGGCCCCATTTTTATATATACCTGATCAGGCGCTACACGCCTCGTCTTTCGTTTTTATAAAACGCTTCGTGATGTTTTTGCTGATTGGTATCTTTTATGATACAAAGTATACAGGAAGAATGTGACGGAAGTATGGAGAAACTCTAAAAGGAAAATAAAATAAGTGGAGATTTTCTAACGAAAAAATAACCATTTCTTTAGAATTTGTTTATTGTCATGAAAAAGGAGCCGTGGTATAGTTCTGATGCAGTATAACAGGTGGCTGTATGCCGGAAAATCCCCTGAGTACCCGGGGAGATGTCTGCGGGGCAGATACCGGAAAAGCAGATGATTCCTGGAGCACATATAAAAGAAGAATCCGGGAGCACATATAAGATCAGAGGAGGAACTTTTAATCATGAAGAAACACGTTTTACTGTCGGCGGCGCTCTGCATGACAGCGGTGATGGCGACCGCATGCGGATCAAAACATACACAGACACAGGAAAACGCAGCAGAGACAACGACAGAAGCTGCCGATGCGGAAACGAAAGCGGCGGACACGACAAAACCGGATCTTTCCAATGTGGATCCGAAGATGGCGGAAGGTCCGGGAGCGTTCGAGACAGATGAGAGCTCTGAAGGTGTACAGGTGGAGGAGATCTCCGGTGAGGAGCTGGCGAAGCTCCAGAGTGAGGTGGCTGCAAAGCTTGAAAAAACGGATTACAAGTCTTACGCAAAGGAGCTTGTCGAGATCGTGAAGAATAAGGATATGGAAGGCCTTGCGGACCATATTGATTTTCCGGCGTTTATCTCCTGTGTGAAGACAAACGGCGGAATGGTGGATACAAAGGAAGATTTCATGAAACTGGATCCGGCGGAGATCTTTTCCGATGAGGTGGAGGCAGCGATCGGAAAGGTGGATGTTGATACCCTTGAACCGGTTATGGCAGGAATCGTTCTGGGCGACGGTGTTCCGAATATCATCCTCGGCATTACCGTGGACGGAGAACTTGCGATCACAGGAATGAATTACTGAAAATCATGGGCGGACCGATGGATCCGCTGCATAAGAAAATAAAGTCTGAAGAAAAAATGAAGGGACATGGAAGTAACTGTGTCTCTTTTTTCTATATATAAATATAGAAGAAATATGAATCAGATCTGGATTTACCCGGAAAATCATTCGGCGATTTTTGGACAATCATCCAACTGTGTCCAAATATAGCAAATTATTGACAAAAGAATTCATGAAATATCTGTAAAGTCGATGCGTAGAAATGGACAAATCCGCAAATATTTAGTATAATGGCGGTATGCGTTACGCGGTAAGTGAGGTGGGAGAAAATGCGTCAGAAAAAAAACGGACTTGAAAACCTGGTGCTGATCACCCAGCTCGGACTCAATGTTGTGACACCGGTCCTTATCTGTGTGCTTCTCGGAAGCTGGATCGATAAAAAGACCGGACTTCATACCGTTCTGATCTTCCTGATCCTGGGTGTTCTCTCGGGTGGCCTGAGTGCATATAAGATGGCGAAGCATATCATAGACAGAGAGAAAGAAGACGAAGACAGGGAAAAGAAAGAGCAGGTAAAGCAGTGGGAGAGCCGTTTCGGAACCGGAGACGGGACCGATAAGCCGAGAAGATGGCGGTGAACGCCCGGATCGATCAAAGACCCGGCGGCGATGAAGGGCTGGACGGACCGAAAGCCGGGATTCCCTGAACGAAAGCGAAGCATGAGACAGCAGGTGGCTGTCTCTCGAAGCGGACAGCTATGACAGCAGAAAGGGTGAAGCAGCAGTGAGTGATAAGACAAAGAGACAGGTAGTGGGAATGAGCATCGGGATTCTGATCCATAATATGATCTTGCTTCTCATCTGCCTTATTTTTTTCCGAACCGTTCCGGTGATCGCCGGAGTGCTGATCGGAGCCGCGGCGGCGGAGGTACTGCTCATCAGTATCGCGAGATCCACGGAACTCTGTGTGGAATCGGCTGATGGGGCGTACAGCAGCAAAAAGATGGTGATCCATTCGCTGATCCGCAGCCTGTGCGCGGTAATACTGGTGTGCCTTTTATGGAAATTTACGACGATCAACCTTTTAGCAGTCGTTCTCGGCGCACTGGGCTTGAAGACCGGAGCTTATGTGTATCCGGTACTTCAGAAACGAACCGACCGTATGGCCTGAGCTTCAGGCCTGACGGATAGAGCCTTATACGCTGCTGTTTTGGAACAGACAGCAGTCTTTCAAGAGTCTTAAGGAAAGGAGGAAAAAGAATGAGTGGTGGCAGTGGTGCTGATTTCATGATCCACGGGATCGTGAAATACCATCTCTTCGGTCATGAACTCTGGCTGACGACAACAACGGTCGGAATGACGATCGTTACGATCGTTCTGCTGATTCTGGTGATAGCCGCGAACCGTGCTCTAAAACATGCGACGGATGTACCTGGAACATTCCAGAATATCATCGAATTCGGTATGGAAATGCTGGAAAATATGACCACGGGGATTCTTGGCAGTTCAGCGAACCGGTTTGCGAACTATATCGGAACGATTTTTCTGTTTATTTTGTTCTGCAACCTGAGTGGTCTGTTCGGCCTGAGAACGGTTACTGCCGACTTTGGTGTTACGTTCCTTCTTGGTCTGGTCACGTTTGCGATCGTACAGTATCAGGGAATCAAAAATCATGGTGTCGGACACTTTACGGGATTGTTTCAACCTCTCCCGGTGCTGTTCCCGATCAATCTGATCGGTGAATTTGCGAATCCGATCTCGATCTCCCTTCGTCTGTTCGCGAACATGCTGTCCGGAGTTATTATCATGGGTCTCTGGTACGGAATGATGCCGGTCTTATTAAAAATCGGTATTCCGGCCGCACTTCATGTGTATTGCGACCTGTTTTCCGGGTGCATCCAGACATACGTATTCTGCATGCTGACTATGGTCTATGTAAATGATAAACTGTAGGAACGCAGGGCGGAACAGGGAAGGCAGGACCCCATCGACGCAGTCGATCGGAAAGGATTTTGCCTGTAGCTGCGAATGACAGCTATAAAATTTTTTTTACAGGAGGTTTTATCTATGAATATTACAGGACAGGATTTGATCCATGCTTGCTCAGCAATCGGCGCCGGTATCGCGATGATCGCCGGTATCGGACCTGGTGTTGGACAGGGTATCGCCGCTGGTTTCGGCGCATCTGCAGTCGGCCGCAACCCGGGCGCGAAATCTGATATTACATCGACCATGCTTCTTGGACAGGCCGTTGCCGAGACGACCGGTCTTTATGGTCTTGTTGTTGCCATTATCCTTATGTTCGTTAAGCCGTTCGGTTGATCCGGATATGGGAACAGGAAAAAACTTCCGGGTATGCGCGGAAGTTTGTAAAGGAGGCGAGATGAGACCTTGGAACGGTTAATAAATTTTGACCCTCAATGGATCAACGACATTGTGATCACGGGAATCAATATTTTTATCCTGTTCTTTGTAATGTCGTATTTCCTCTTTAATCCGGCGCGTGAAGTACTGGAAAAAAGAAGAAAACGGATCGCGGGTGATCTGGAAACGGCAAAGACAAGCCGCGAAGATGCGCTCGCGCTGAAAGCGGAGTATGAGGATAAAATAAAGTCCATCGACAAAGAGGCGCAGGAAATTCTCGACGCAGCGAGGAAAAAAGCGAAAAAGCAGGAAGCTGATATCTTAGCGGAAGCGAGAGAGGAAGCAAACCGCATCGTTGACCGGGCAAACCGGGAGATCGAGCTGGAGAAGAAGAAAGCGCTTGAGGACATGAAGACGGAGATCGTTTCCATTGCGTCCCTGATGGCAGAGAAGGCGGTTGCCGCTTCCATGGATGTAAAGATCCAGGATTCCCTGATCGAGGAGACTTTAAAGGAAATGGGTGAGAGCACATGGCAAAGTTAGTGTCAAAGGTCTACGGCGACGCGCTGTTTGAAGCGGCCATGGAGCGGGATATGCTGTCGCCCGTATATGAGGAAGTACAGTCACTGCAGACGGTCCTCATGGAGAATGCAGACCTTGTACAATTTTTGAACCATCCGCAGATCATAAAAGAAGAGAAGTTAAAGGTCGTGGAAAATATCTTTAAAGGAAGAGTTTCCGATGACCTGATGGGATTTCTTGAGACCGTGATCGAAAAGGGACGGCAGAAGGAGCTCCCGAAGATCCTCGACTATTTTGTGAATCGTGTAAAGGAATATAAAAAGATCGGTATCGTAACTGTCACAAGCGCGGTAGAACTCTCCGTGGAGCAGAAGGCCCATACGGAGGCGAAGCTTTTGGAGACCACAGCTTTTGTGAGTCTGGAAGTTACCTATAGCGTCGAGCCTGCGATCCTCGGCGGACTCGTGATCAGGATCGGTGACCGCGTGGTGGACAGCAGCATCAGGACAAGACTCGGGGAGATCCGGAGAGACTTAATGAAGCTGCAGCTGGCGTGATCCCGGCGGATCCGGGACTGGAAACAGCAGTCCGGCAGCAGAAATAATACTGAACAGTTACGTGATGAAATGGAAAAGAAAGAAGGTGCAGACCTCAAATGAATTTAAAACCAGAAGAGATCAGCTCGGTCATCAAAGAGCAGATCGAAAGATATTCGACGAAGCTGGAAGTCTCTGACGTGGGTACTGTCATCCAGGTAGCGGACGGCATTACACGAATCCACGGTCTTGAGAATGCCATGCAGGGAGAACTTCTGGAATTTCCGGGAGAGGTTTACGGCATGGTGTTAAACCTTGAGGAGGACAACGTCGGAGCGGTTCTGCTCGGTGATTCCTCAAGCATCAGTGAGGGAGACACCGTAAAGACGACAGGACGTGTCGTTGAGGTTCCTGTGGGCGATGCCCTGACAGGACGTGTCGTGAATGCCTTAGGACAGCCTATCGATGGAAAAGGTCCGATCCTTACGGATAAATTCAGAAAGATCGAGCGTGTTGCCCACGGTGTTATCGAGAGAAAATCCGTAGATACCCCGCTTCAGACAGGTATCAAGGCGATCGATGCCATGGTTCCGATCGGACGCGGACAGCGTGAGCTTATTATCGGCGACCGTCAGACTGGTAAGACGGCGATCGCGATCGATACGATTATTAACCAGAAGGGACAGGGAGTTCACTGTATTTATGTTGCAATTGGACAGAAAGCATCAACAGTTGCGACAATCGTGAAAACTCTTGAGGAGTTCGGTGCGATGGATTACACGACGCTTGTCGTATCAACAGCTTCCGACCTTGCCCCGTTACAGTATATTGCCCCGTATTCCGGCTGCGCAATCGGTGAAGAGTGGATGGAGAACGGCGAGGATGTTCTTGTCGTTTACGATGACTTAAGTAAGCATGCGGCGGCATACCGTACCCTGTCCCTGCTTCTTAAGAGACCGCCGGGACGTGAGGCATATCCGGGCGATGTTTTCTATCTGCATTCCAGACTGTTAGAGCGTGCGTCCAGACTTTCCGATGACCTTGGCGGCGGTTCTCTTACCGCACTTCCGATCATCGAGACGCAGGCGGGTGACGTATCGGCCTACATTCCGACAAACGTCATCTCCATCACAGACGGACAGATCTACTTAGAGACCGAGATGTTCAACTCCGGTTTCCGCCCGGCGATCAATGCGGGTCTTTCTGTATCCCGAGTTGGCGGCGCGGCACAGATCAAGGCGATGAAGAAGATCGCTGCCCCGATCCGTGTGGAGCTTGCCCAGTACCGCGAGCTCGCTTCCTTCGCCCAGTTCGGTTCCGAACTTGATGCCAGCACGAAGGAACAGCTAGCCCAGGGCGAACGCATCCGTGAAGTTTTAAAGCAGCCGCAGTATCAGCCGATGCCGGTCGAGTATCAGGTCATCATTATCTATGCGGCGACAAAGAAATATCTCCTCGATATTCCGACAAATCAGGTTCTTGAGTTCGAGAAGGAACTGTTTAAGTTTATCGATACAAAGTATCCGGAGATCCCGGCAAGCATCCGCGAGGCGAAGCAGCTGACACCGGAGACTGAAGAATTGCTGAAAAAAGCTATTGAAGAGTGCAAGGCAGCAAGATAAGGCAGGTGATGTATCATGGCAACCATGAGAGATATTAAACGAAGGAAATCCAGTATTGAGAGTACCGAGCAGATTACCAAAGCCATGAAACTTGTTGCCACTGTAAAACTCCAGAAATCCAGAACGAAGGCGGAAAATTCGAGACTGTACTTCGATCTGATGTACCAGACGATCCAGGAGATGCTGAAGAAATCCACCGGGATCCGGCACCGCTATTTAAAGAGCGGGGATTCGAAGAAAAAGGCAGTTATCGTCGTTTCTTCCAATCGCGGACTTGCCGGCGGATATAACTCCAACATCATCCGTCTCGTGACGGAGAGCGGGATCCCGAAAGAGGACGCCCTCATCTTTGCGATCGGGCGGAAAGGACGCGACGGACTCGCAAGGAAAGGCTATGAGATCAAAGCGGATTACTCCGACGTGATCGACGAGCCGCTCTACTCCGACGCGCAGCAGATCTCAAAAGAGCTTTTAGCCATGTTTGAGAAGAATGAAATCGGAGAGATCTATCTGGCGTACACGGCGTTCAAAAATACCGTAAGCCAGATCCCGACGTTCTTAAAGCTTCTGCCGGTGGATCTTGCGGCAGCAGGGCCAAAGGGCGAAGTAAAAGAAGAAAAATCGGATCTTCTCATTATGAACTATGAGCCGGACGAGGACGAAGTTCTGGATGCAATTATTCCGAAGTATGTGAGCAGCCTGATCTACGGGGCATTCTTGGAGGCCGTTGCCAGTGAGAACGGTGCGCGAATGACTGCAATGGATTCGGCGACGAACAACGCGGAAGAGATGATCGGAAAACTGTCGCTGCAGTACAACCGCGCGCGTCAGGGATCTATCACTCAGGAGTTGACAGAGATCATCGCGGGCGCGAATGCCATCGATGGTTAAAAAGAAATATGAGTAATTATTTGGCAGACTTGTGTACTTGCGGTGTTGGAGGTAAAAGACAGCATACAGGAGACAGAAATCAGTCGGCATGATGTGCTGGAATGGATTTTTACCGCTGGCCTGAGTGGCTGAATAGTTATGATAGAGACAAGGAGAAATGAGATGGCAGAGAAAAACATTGGTAAAATTACTCAGGTCATCAGTGCCGTCCTGGATATCAAATTTCCCCAGGGCGGGCTGCCTGAGATCAATGACGCCATTGAGATCACCACAAAGGATGGCGGGATCCTCACGGTTGAGGTTGCCCAGCATCTCGGTGATGATACGGTAAGATGCATCGCTCTCGGTCCCACCGACGGTCTTGTCCGCGGCATGGATGCCGTAGCGACCGGTGGACCGATCATGGTGCCGGTCGGTGAGCAGACACTTGGAAGAATTTTCAATGTTCTGGGACAGCCGATCGACAATAAAGAAGCTCCGAAGACGGAGAAAAAGCTCCCGATCCACCGCAAAGCCCCGAGCTTTGAGGAACAGTCCACAGAGACAGAGATCCTTGAGACAGGTATCAAGGTCGTTGATCTCCTCTGCCCGTACCAGAAAGGTGGAAAGATCGGTCTGTTTGGCGGTGCCGGTGTAGGTAAGACAGTTCTGATTCAGGAGCTGATCCGAAATATTGCGACAGAGCACGGCGGATATTCCGTATTTACAGGCGTTGGTGAGCGTACCCGTGAGGGAAATGACCTTTACTATGAGATGTCCGATTCGGGCGTTATCAATAAGACGACCATGGTGTTCGGCCAGATGAACGAACCGCCGGGATCCCGTATGCGTGTGGGCCTTACCGGTCTTACCATGGCAGAGTATTTCCGTGACGAAGGCGGAAAAGATGTGCTGTTATTCATCGACAATATCTTCCGTTTCAGTCAGGCCGGTTCCGAGGTATCAGCGCTGCTCGGACGTATGCCGTCAGCCGTAGGTTACCAGCCGACCTTACAGACAGAGATGGGCGCCCTTCAGGAGCGGATCACCTCCACAAAGAACGGTTCCATCACATCTGTACAGGCAGTTTACGTTCCGGCTGATGACTTAACAGACCCGGCTCCGGCAAATACCTTTACCCATCTGGACGCGACGACCGTACTCAGCCGTTCTATCGTAGAGCTTGGTATTTACCCGGCTGTAGATCCGCTTGAGTCTACGTCCCGTATCCTTGATCCGCGTATTGTTGGTGAGGAACATTACAAGGTTGCCCGCGGCGTACAGGAAGTGCTGCAGAGATATAAGGAGCTTCAGGATATTATCGCAATGCTCGGTATGGATGAGCTTTCCGAGGAAGATAAGCTTACCGTATCCCGTGCGAGAAAGATCCAGAGATTCTTATCCCAGCCGTTCTTTGTAGCCGGACAGTTTACCGGTCTGGAAGGCCGATATGTTCCGCTTTCCGAGACGATCCAGGGCTTCAAGGAGATCCTCGAAGGCAAACATGACGATATTCCGGAGAATCTGTTCCTCAACGCAGGAAATATTGATGATGTTCTCGCCCGCGTGAAATAGGGGGTGTGGACATGGCGGAAATGATGAGACTTCAGATCGTTACGCCGGATGAGGCGTTTTTCGACGGAGAGGTTTCGATGGTGGAGCTCAACACGGCAGACGGGGAAACCGGAATCTATCCGAAGCATATCCCGATGGTTGTCGCGGTTGCGCCGGGTGTTCTTAAGATCCACGGGGCAGACGGCGTGAAAAAAGCGGCGCTGCTTTCCGGATTTTTACAGATCCTGCCAGAGAAGGTGACGATCCTCGCAGAAGCCTGCGAGTGGCCGGAGAATATTGATGGAAAGAGAGCCAACGAGGCCAGGATCCGCGCAGAGAGACGTCTGGCGGAAAAGAATCCACAGACCGATATTGATCGCGCTGAAGCCGCTTTGAAGCGGGCGCTGGTGAGACTGTCGCTGGTGGATGGAAACTAAAGATAGAACTGTGAAACGCAGTGGAAAATAAAACAGCATGTCGGGAAGAACGCTTGTAAGCAGGACTTACAGGAGACTTTCCGGCATGCTGTTTTATATTATGATGTTGGAGACAAAAGGTATTTTGGCGCGGAGCTTATTTTTTCCGCCTGGAAAGCAGCGGCTCACTTACCCCATCAAGTCCCACAAGCGCGAAGATCGCCGCAAGGACTCTCTGAGATCCCTTATAGGCGTCTTTGCTGTCATACCACTCGTCAACGGAATGGCAGGCACCGCCTTTTCCGCCTCCGCCGACGCAGATCGCAGGGATTCCAAGGCTGATCGGGATATTTGCATCCGTACTTCCTGCGCTTTCATATTCTACAGTCTCATTGCATGCCTCAAAAGCTGCTGCCGCCGCGCTCACGATCTCACAGTCCTTCGGCTGGCTTCCCGCCGGACGGTTTCCGATCTGTTTTACGTCCACTGTGATACGTCCGTTGTGATCAAAGCTGTCCTTAGATTCTTCGTAGGAACGCTCGGTTTCCCAACGGTTATTTTCATCCTTGACCGCACGTTTGATACAGTCCTGAAGCTTTGCATCAAGCTCTTCAAGCTCCTTTAAGCCATTGGAACGGATATCGACAAGCATGGAACATTCATATGCGATGGCATTGATAGAGGTTCCGCCGTTTACGACACCGACGGAGAAGGTAGTCTTCGGTTCTCTCGGGGTGCGGAGCTCGGAGATATAGGAGATAGCACGCCCCATGGCAAAGATTGGATTGACAAGACCGAAGGCACCGAAGGAATGTCCACCCGGTCCGCGGAAGGTTACCTCGTAGCGGTGGCTTCCGGTGCCGCCGTGGCAGATCAGACAGCCTGCTCCATCAACGGAGATAAAACCGTCAACCTTGTCGGCATTTTGTGAGAAGAAGTGGCGCATGCCGCGGAGGTCTCCGAGACCTTCCTCACCGACGTTGCCGCCGATAATGATATCTCCGACCGGTTTTAAGCCGGATTCTTTGATGGCTCTTGCCAGCGTAAGGATCTCAGCCAGTCCGCGGGTATCATCGCCGATTCCGGGTGCGTAGATCTTTGTTCCTTCGCGTTTCACCGGGAGCGGAGTTTCCGGCGGGAATACAGTGTCCAGATGAGCGGAGACATAGAGAGTCGGACCATTACCGGTTCCATGGATATGGGCGTATACGTTGTGGACCTCATCCATCACCGGATCGAGACCTGCCTCGGTCAGAAGCTCTTTAAAACGGATCGCGCGCTTCTCCTCAAATGGGCTGAAGGAGGAGATCTGAACAAGCTCGATCTGCTGGTCGATGGTGTGCGCTTCATCCTGTTTCAGGTATTCGAAGGCGTGAGCCATCTTGTCGGACGTTATAAGTGTCTGAATCGCTTCTTTCATGTGGGAACCATCCTTTCGATTTGTATATGATAGAAATATCATAGCGCGGAAAAGAAAATTTGTAAATAAAACAGAAAAAACTAATAATTCTGTAAATATAGTTTATATAGGAAATATCGTCAGAGAACAAAAGGAAAAAGAGGGCAGGAAAAAAGTATCGGTTTGAATGAGCCGGGAGTAAAAAATAAAAAGGACGGGGAAATGTGTGCGGGACAGGCTGTAGAAAAAATAAAAAGCAGGTTCTGAAACGATAGCGGAGATGAACCGCATACCAGAGCAGAACCTGCAAGTTTACGTTTTATTCCAGATGGTTACACTTAGTTACTTTTACTGATCATTTGTAAACTTCATCTTATCAAAAATATAGAAAATCAGGCTTAAGATCATGCCGACAACACATGCAAGGACCATACCTGTGAGCTGCACATTGCCGAAATTCACCTTGATCCCGGAGAGGCCGGTTACAAAGATCACGGCAGTCAGGGCCTGGTTTCTGTTTTTGCCGTAGTCGACCTTGGAGTCGACCAGAATACGGAGACCGGAGGTTCCGATCATACCGTAGAGCAGGAAGGAGATTCCGCCGATGACCGGTCCCGGGATCGTCTGGATCAGAGTCGATAACTTTCCGATAAAGGAGCAGATGATCGAGATCACAGCCGCACCGGCGATAACCTGGACACTGTAGACCTTTGTGACTGCCATAACGCCGATATTCTCGCCGTATGTCGTTGTCGGAACGGAACCGATGAGACCGGATACCATGGTGGAGAAGTTGTCACCGAAGATGCTGCGGTGAAGTCCCGGCTCTTTTAAAAGATCCCTGCCGACGATCTTGCTGGTAACGACCTGATGTCCGATATGCTCGGAGGTGATGACAAGGATGACCGGCATGATGATCATGATCGCTTCCATATTAAATTTTGGAGCGGTGAAGTTCGGGATCGCAAAGATCGGGGCAGCGGCAACCGCAGAGAAATCAACGATCCCACATGCAACGGCAGCGACATATCCGGCAATCACGGCGATCAGGATCGGGATAACAGATAAAAATCCCCGGAACAGGACAGAACCGAAAACGGCAAAGCCAAGTGTTACGAGGAACACGATCAGATTCTTTGGATCAATGGTCTCGTCCAAGAGTCCCGCATTGCTTGCCGCGCTGGAAGAGAGCTCCAATCCGATCAGGGCTACGACCGGCCCCATGGCAGCAGGCGGGAGAACGACGTCGATCCATTTATATCCGATCTTATAAATGATGAATGCGAGGATACATCCGACGAAACCGACGGCAACGAATCCGCCGAGGGCATATTCATAACCGAATTTTGCGATCACGATGCCGGCCGGGGCGAGAAATGCGAAACTGGAACCGAGATAGGCGGGAGCTTTTCCCTTTGTGATAAAGATAAACATGAGAGTTCCGACACCGTTCATGAAAAGAACGATCGCGGGATTGATTCCGAATAAGAACGGAACGAGAACGGATGCGCCGAACATGGCGAACATGTGCTGGATGCTCAGGGGGATCAGAAGGTTAAAGGGAACCTTTTCGTCCACCTGAATGATCTTATGGCTTTCCATACGGGACCTCCTTGAGAATAATTGGTTTTTTAGTACTTGCGCCTGCGCCGGACGTTCCCGGTTTTAGGCATTTTTTCTATTCTATCACATTCCTGTTATTTGTCCAGAAAAAATCAGGGGGAAATTGCAGGAAAGGATATGAAGTTAACGAATTTCTGGGCTTCCGCTCTTGACAAAGCTTTGGAATCTCCATATAATGACCCATATAGCCGCGTTAAAGCATGCGGTATATAATGGAAAAGCGATGAAGGGAACAAGTAGGGAAATGACCTGCTCCGCACAGAAAGCTGCCGGTAGATGAGAGGCGCGCGGACTTCTTTTTCTGAATACATCCCGGAGCTGCACACCGAAAGCGTGAACGGAGATATCCGGAGAATGTGAGTAGGCTGTGACGGAACTGGTACCCGTTAGAAATGCCGGGGTCTTTTATGATGAGGACTCCATGAGCCGGAGCGTGTGAGCGTTTCGGGAACATCAGGTGGTAACACGAGCGTATGCCTCGTCCTTTTGGGAAACAAGGGACGGGGCTTTTTTGTACCTGCAAGGAGAATGTTCAGTGCCGGAGTTGCCGGACTGGACTGAGACTGAAAGAGTCAGGCAGCAGGAGAAAGAACGCTTCGTCCGGATAGCAGGTCTTCATATAAAGACCAACACAGGCGGAAGAAACGAACATCCGCAGAAAATTACAGAAAAGGAGTAAACAAAATGGGAGTTTACGAAGAGTTACAGGCCCGCGGCTTGATCGCGCAGGTCACAAACGAAGAAGAGATCCGCAAAATGGTCAATGAAGGAAAAGCCGTATTCTACATCGGCTTTGACCCGACTGCGGACAGCCTTCATGTGGGACATTTCATGGCACTCTGCTTAATGAAACGTTTGCAGATGGCTGGAAACAAGCCGATCGCGCTGATCGGCGGCGGCACCGGAATGGTCGGAGATCCGTCCGGACGTACCGATATGAGAACTATGATGACGGTTGAGACAATTCAGCACAACTGTGACTGCTTTAAGAAGCAGATGAGCCGTTTCATCGACTTCTCCGAAGGAAAAGCCATGATGGTAAACAACGCTGAATGGCTTATGAACTTAAATTACATTGATTTCTTAAGAGAGATCGGACCGCACTTTTCCGTCAACAACATGCTCCGCGCGGAGTGCTACAAGCAGAGAATGGAGAAGGGCTTAAGCTTCTTAGAGTTCAACTACATGTTAATGCAGAGCTACGACTTCTACGAGTTGTTCCAGAGATATGGCTGCAACATGCAGTTCGGCGGAGATGACCAGTGGAGCAACATGCTCGGCGGTACAGAGCTGATCAGAAGAAAACTCGGCAAGGACGCTCATGCAATGACGATCACACTGCTCTTAAACTCTGAGGGCAAGAAGATGGGTAAGACCCAGTCCGGCGCTGTATGGCTTGATCCGAATAAGACAACTCCGTTTGAGTTCTACCAGTACTGGAGAAACGTCGGTGACGCAGACGTATTAAAGTGCCTGCGCATGCTCACATTCCTTCCGCTTGAGCAGATCGATGAGATGGACAAATGGGAAGGCAGCCAGTTAAATCAGGCGAAGGAGATCCTTGCATACGAGCTTACAAGCCTTGTTCACGGCGAGGAGGAAGCAAAGAAAGCACAGGAGAGCGCACGTGCATTATTCGCAGGCGGCGCTGCGGCAGAAATGCCGACAGCAGAACTTTCCGACGCAGATCTTTCTGATGGTTCGATCGACCTCCTTTCCATCGTACAGAAATCCGGCCTCTGCGCGTCACGCTCTGAGGCGAGAAGAAACGTAGAGCAGGGCGGCGTTTCCGTAGACGGTGAGATCGTGAAGGATATTAAGGCTGTATACACGAAAGAGCAGCTTTCCGGTGAAGGAATCGTTGTAAAGCGCGGTAAGAAGAACTTCAGACGCGTTGTAGTCAAATAGTTACTTTTCATGGGAGGAATTTTCTGAACTGAAAATTCCGTATGATATCGTTATGACCGCGGATTTTGCCGATTCGGAATGCGAAGTATCAGCAAAATCCTGTTACAGTGCGCGGGCATGGAGTGCCCGTGTACTGTAACGTTAAATAAAAAAACTCCCTTTTTACAAAAGTGTGTCTGATGCATACTAACTCATAATTATACGAAACACCACACTTTTATTCATTTTCTATTCATTTCCGGCTAATGGGTATTCATTTTTACTCTAAGTTATCATGCAATTTATTAGAATGGAATTTTTGAAAGAGCCAGCACCTTGAATGGGCTGACTCTTTCAATGTCACTTGTAATTGACAAACTGGAATTTTCAAATTAGTCTTTGCAAATAACCTTTGAATCTTCACCATCAATTACAATTCCCTGACGGTTGTTAATTGGGCATAGATTCAAATCCGAAAACTCAGTCATTATTTTCTCGGTA
>ERZ773156.910-NODE-910-length-22765-cov-6.75632_pt1 | contig 22765 bp, 18 predicted proteins | sample MGYA00511895_ERZ773156 | MGnify/ENA primary metagenome ERZ773156 (study PRJEB29015, sample SAMEA2737850) | human gut metagenome | biome: human gut; feature: human-associated habitat; material: faeces | place: China | collected 2012 ... | reverse complement strand
CACCTAAAGGTAGTGGGTTTCCGCCTATGGCAAACGAAAGGATTTTATTTATGAAAAGTTTACATAATATGGACGATACATTTACATTATACGATTTAAAAGTGGAGGTGGTCGCTTCTGACCGCCCCATGGTATGCAGCCACAAGGTTGGCGATTATTTCCTGGTGCAGGGGGAAAATCTGGTATTCCAAAAAGACACCTCCTTTTCAATGTATTCCTTAAGCGCCCTGCTCCCGCTGCTTCCGGCCAAGCAGCGGCCACTGGATCCCAATGACTGGATGCTTTCCGACACAGAAATCGCCTGCCCCGATCCCAACTGCGGAGCACGGTTTAAGATCACAAGGATCGGAAAACGGATCCAGAGCCATGGGCAGTGTACGGTAGTGCCGTTATGGAAAACAGACGCTCAGAAGCAGCAGCAATAGCAAAGGCCAGACGGACATTGTCGTGCAGACACACAGAAATTCCTCTTACTGGTCATCCCAAGAGATTACAACCAAAAAATGAGTATCAATAAAGGAGAAATAACCATGCAGAAAAAATGTCAATTTAAAAACGGATATACCTTCAACCGTGTCATCAATGGCTGCTGGCAGCTGTCCGCAGAGCACTGCCTTCAAGGACACTTAGACTATGATGACGCCATTCACGCCTTCCATGAACTGGTAGAACAGGGCTTCACCACCTTCGACTGCGCCGATATTTACACCGGAGCCGAGGAGCTGTTAGGGCGCTTTGTCATGGAATTAAAGGGAAGCGGACACTACCGGGAAGAGGATATCCAGATCCACACCAAATTTGTTCCGGATAAAGATGTGCTTCCGGTCATCAACATGGAATATACCGAGGGGATCGTGGACCGTTCCTTAAAGAGAATGCATCGTGAGGCCCTGGATCTGGTTCAGTTCCATTGGTGGGATTTTGATGTTCCTGGCATGATGGAGACCGCATTTGACTTAGTAAAGCTTCAGAAAAAAGGAAAGATTCGCAACATCGGTATGTGCAACATGGACACTAACGCTTTGAAGCAGATGGTAGACGCAGGAATCCCTGTTGTCTCCAACCAGGCACAGTACTCCGTCTTTGACCGCCGCCCGGAGCGCACCTTACTTGACTACAGCGCAGAACACGGCATCTACACCTTTGCTTATGGCACACTGGCAGGCGGATTCCTGGCTGAGCGCTACATGGGCAAAGAATATGAGGCTCCTGAGACCCGTTCCCAGGTAAAATACATGCAGATCATCGAGGACTCTTTAGGATGGGACGGTATGCAGAAATTACTTCCAGTCCTGAAAGCCATCGCAGACAACCACGGTGTCACCATCGCCAACGTAGCAACCCAGTACATCTTAAACCAGAAGAGCGTCGGCGCTGTCATGGTCGGCACCAGAAACTCCAGACATGTCAAGTCCAATCTCCAGACTCTGGAATTTGACTTGACCGATGAGGAAATGAAGATGATCCGCGATTTCGTAGACCAGTACCCGACTCCTGAAGGTGAGTGCTATGAACTGGAGCGCACTTCTCCAAGATACAAAGGAATTATCTTAACTGACAGAAATAACGTAGAAAACTAGAAAATCGTAAATTTTTGCTTTTATAGCGGGCCTTGCGCGGCCCGCCCTGATACACCGGCTTACTGCTATTTTGTAAGCCGGTGTATCCATTTGTAGCTCCGGAACCGTAAAAATACCGGGATCCCTTTAAAAAACTGATCCGACTGAACCGCCAGAACCACCATTTCCACAGGTAGTTTCCACACAAAAGCAGCACAGAATGACAGCGGCATCACGATGCACCAGATAGACACCAGGTTCACACACATACTGAATTTCGTATCGCCGGAGCTCTGGATAATGCCACTGGAAACCGGCATCTGGTAAGACATCCCCACCATAACGCAGCTCATGATGATGATCAGATGATCCGCCAGCACCATGGCTTCGTCCGACAGGTTGTACATGGACAGCAGCGGATGTCTTAAAAGGAACAGCAGCAATCCCAGCACCGCACCCGTGGTCACATCGATCACCGACAATGTCCGGGCATCAGAACGAATCCTCTCTTCATTTCCAACGCCGATGGATTTGCCGATAATGACCGCTGACGATGAGGACAGGGCGATCACGATCACCTTCAGATACTGGAAAAAGGTTGTAGCCACAGAATTAGCCGCAATGGCATCGGCGGATAAATGTCCCAGGATCGCTGTCTGCATCGGCACCGAAATGGACCAGACCACCGAGGATAATAAGATCGGCGCCGCCACACAGGCATAGTGCCATACCGTCTCCCGGTCCGGAAGAATTCCACGGATTCCACCGTCAAACAACCGCAGCTTCTCGTCTTTCTTCACCAGATACCAAACCACGATCAACAGTTCCAGAATACGGGAGGTCAGCGTCCCCACTGCCGCACCCCGGACACCCATTTCCGGGAATCCGAAATGTCCAAAGATCAGGGTGTAGTTGATGATGCCATTGGTGATCAGGGAAACGACCGAAATGGCAAAAGAGATCTTCACCGTTTCCACGCTCCGTAATGCGCAGATCAGCAGATTGCTTACCATAAACAGGACAAAGGTCCATTTTAATAAGCCCAGATAAGCGCACCCCTGTTCGATGATCTCCGGTGCTGTGGTAAACAGCCCCAGTATCCGCTCTGGGATCATGCTGCACAGTACAAGGATCACAAAAGCCACGATCAGACTGAAGGACATCGCCACGCCCACATAATGACGGATCGGTTCTGTCTGACGCTTGCCCCAGTACTGGGACGCAATCGCCACGAAAGCATTGCCAATAGCCAGAGCCGTCTGATTTACCAGAAAAAAGATCTGGTTTACGGTCGCCGCACCGGAAAGGGCGCTCTGGCTATAACTTCCCAGCATGATATTGTCCAGCATATTGACACTGTACGCCACCAGGTTCTGCAGGGCGATCACGATAAACAGGCTGAACAAGGTTTTATAGAACTGCTTGTCTTTGGTAAAAAATGAATCCATGAAAAGTTCTCCTTCTAACCATTTCTATCTTTAATTCCGGTCCTGATACTCCGACGGAGACACTCCCAGAAATTTCTTAAACTGGGCGCTGAAATACGCCGTATCCGAATATCCCACCTGATCCGCTACCTCGTACACCTTCACCCGGCAGTCCGAAAGCAGTTTCGTCGCCACCTTCATGCGATACAGGGTCAGGTAATTGGTAAAGGTATAATCGGTCTCCTTCTTAAACACCCGGCTTAAATACCCCTCACTGATCTCCAGATCAGCCGCCACCGTACTGATGTTAATGTCCTCCCGGTAATGGGCCTCGATAAACCGGATGGCCTGTTCCACGTATTTATTCTTGGCATTTTTTGCACTCCGCAAATGGATCACCATAGAAGCTTCCTCTTCCGCCTGAGTTGTCCCGACTTCCACCACCGACAGAATTTTCCGCACCGCTCCTTCCAATTCTCCATCCTTTAAGGGCTTTAACAGATAGTCACTGACGCCTAACCGCAGGGCGCTCTGGGCGTATTTGAAATCGCTGTAAGCCGTCAAAATGATAAATTTTGCTTTGCACCCCTGTTTCCGCAGTTGTTCGATCATTTCTACCCCATCCATGCGAGGCATTTTCACATCTGAGACCACAATGTCCGGCTTCAGGCGATCCACCAGCTCCACGCCCTCTTCCCCGTTGGCCGCATCGCCCACCACCACACAGTCCAGCGCGGACCAGTCAATGGTCAGAATGATTCCTTTCCGGACCATACTCTCATCCTCTACCACTACTACTTTATACATGAGGTGCCTCCTTCTTGGCTGGAAGACGGATCGTCACAGTCGTTCCGGACGTATCCGATTCTGCCTGTATTCCATACTCTTCTCCATAATACAGTTTCAAAATCTGGATCACATTGTAAAGCCCTAAATGTCCGTCCCGCTTAGCAGGGTTTGGACTATTCATCCAGTCTAGCATCTCCTGTCCCATACCGCAACCATCATCGGTGACAGAAATCCGCAAAATTCCATCTTTCTGGGCTGCGTAAATGCAGATATATCCATTTGCACAGCCGTCCAGACCATGGATAATGGCATTTTCCACCAACGGCTGCAGGATCATCTTCGGGATCACGCAGTCCTCTAACATATCCGGAACCTCCGTCTCATAGAGAAAACGGCCCGCAAACCGGATCTTCTGGATCTTAATATAACTCTCGATGGTATCCAGCTCCTCCCGCAGCTGGATAAACGGCTTACTGGAAATGCTTTTTCGCAAAATTACCGCCAGATTTTCCGCCAGCACCGCAATCTCCGGAATCTGATGGATCTTGGCACTCCATTTGATGGTATCCAGCGTATTGTATAGAAAATGTGGGTTTAACTGGGTCTGATAAAGACGCAGGGTTGTCTCATTTAAGTCCTTCTGCCGCTGGACCCGGTCCTCCAGATAGCGTTTTAAATCCTTCACCATCTGGTTAAAGCTCTCTGTCAGACGGCCCAGTTCATCGCTGGTTTTCACCTTGACCTGGATGCTTAAATCCCCATCCTTGACTTTCGCAATCGCCTTATCCAGACGGCTGACCGGCCTGGTGATATGCCGCGCCAGGGCTTCTGAGATCACAAGGCTTAAAGCCAGACTCAACAAGGATAACGCCAGCACTACCGTGCCCATCATCCGGACTGCCGGGGCGCTGATCGGCGCCTGGCGGCATAAGATCACATAAAATCCCCGCTCTGGTTCCCGGAGACACAGATATTGCTGGGCACCTTTTCCTGCCTCCGCTGTCCCCTGGGGCTTCATCAGCTCCGCAATGATCCCACTGATCTGATCCTCGCTGTAATCAGGTCTGGAGCAGTACACCGGCTTTCTGTGATCATCTAAGATCAGGATCATATCCGTCAGGGAATAAAAACCGCTGAATACATTGTCAAAATTATCCCTGGTAAAGTCCAGCACCACATATCCGGTTCTGGCCCCATGGGGATTTTCCAGGGAATAGGCCCCCTGCATCAGAATACCGGGATTTGTCACTGCCAGATAAGGATCTGTCCGGTAATAGGTCATCCCCTCATTCTGGGACGCCTTTCTTAAAAGTCCCCAATAAACAGGAAGTTTCCCCTCTCTCGGAAGAGTATCCGTGGTGAAACGCAGCCGTCCGCCTGCATCATAGACACTGCACTGGGCATGACCGTAAATCTCCTGTACCGCCTGATAGAGGGATAGATACATCCCCTTCTGGATCTCAATGGTGGTGTTGTCGATCAGGTTCCAGGCTGCCGATCCGTCTGCCGTCAGCTCTGCGCAGGTATTTTCACAATCCTCTAACAACCTGGAAAACCGCTCGCTGATCTCCGTGATCTGCTGCTTTGCCGTACCCTCGCTCTGACGGTTTAAGGACATAGTAAAAATATGCACCATCACGACACTGGAGATCAAAAGCGGCACCAATGTCGCCAAAAGGCACATGAAAAACACCCGGTTTTTAAAAGAAAGGCTGAACCGTTTCACGATCTGTTTCATGATCCGCCTCCTTCCATCACCTGTTTCCACTCGGTCAGAGCTTCTTCTTTCTCTGAGGACAGTTCCTTTAATCCTGCAGATATGATCGGAAGTTTTGCCATGGGAACCAGACCCTCAAGCGGAGCCACATCCCGCCGCACGGAACGGCGGTTTAAATCTGACACCAGGATCTCCTGGGCGTCCCGGCTGATGGTAAATTCCAGGAACTGCTTTGCTGCCTCTTCATGGGCACAGCCCCGCCGGATGGCAGTCCCGTCCACCACAACCACCGTTCCTTCTTCCGGGTAAATGTAATCCACATCCGCGCCGTCAACCCGCAATGCCTGGGCCGCCTCTTCACTGGTCACACCAACAGAATACCGCCCGTCTAAAATCCCCTCATTGACCTGATTGAGACTCTGTAGGGTCTGAAAATCCAGATTTTCCGCCAGTTTTTTCACATAATCTTCCTGATCTGGACCAGTAATGTGAGCCGCCGCCAGGGCGAATCCGCCGATCCCGGAGACTTTCGGATCTACAAGTGCCACTCTTCCCTTCCATCTGGGCTCTAAAAGGCTTTCCCACCCAACAGGAAGTTCCCGGTATGTCACCACATTGGTATTGTACATGATCACCAATGGCAGCGCCGAAAAACTGGTCCAGGTCTGGTCTGGACTGGCAAACTCCTGGATGATGGACTCCGTCTGCGGATTTTCACAGGGAAGCCACTGATCTGAAAACTGCTCCAGGGTTTCTACCCCTGCACCAAATACCAGATCCCAGTCCAAAGTTTTCTGCTGTTCCTGATAACTTTCCTGAATCTGATTATCCGTCTGCTCTTTACACAGCATCTGCTTTAATTCTTCTGTGGTTCCAACGCACACATCCACCACCAGGTTTGTCCGTTCCTCGAATTCTTTGATCACCGGCTCATAGACTGACGGCTCCTGTACCGCATAGATCACCAGGTCAGCCTGCGCCAGAATCGGTGCTTCCTGAGTTTTCTTTTCACAGCCCGTCATGACACCCACTATCCCAAGTGCCACTCCAACTGTGCAAATTTCTCTTTTATGCCTTAAAACCACTTGCACTATTTTCACACAAAATCCCCCTTCTCCACAGGAATTTTCGATACTTACAGTATACCAAAAAACCGCAAAGAAGGGGGATTTTTCTCTTTTTACTTAGCGTAAATGTAAATATTCCTCAAAAATCTCGCAGACCTGAACAGCCTCATGCTCGGTCTCCATCTCGCAGAAAATCCGAAGTAATGGCTCCGTTCCGGAGAACCGGGCGCTTACCCAGCCACCATTCTGGAAATACACCTTGCAGCCATCCAGATAAGATACATGATCCGCAGCGAATGGCAGTTCCGGCAATCCCTTATCTTCCATCAGCACCTTCTGGATCCGCTCTTTTTCTTCTAAGGTAAAGCGGTACGCCCGCTCTTCCATATGGATCTCTCCATATTCCTTCCGGATATCTTCCGCAATCTCCGACAGCTTCTTACCGCTGACTGCGATCATCTCCACCAGAAGGGATGCAGCATAAATACCGTCCTTACCATGAATATGCCCTTTCACCGTCAGACCACCGGAAGACTCGCCGCCGATAATGGCATCCGTCTCCTGCATCTTTGCAGAAATATACTTAAATCCAACGGGAACCTCATAACATTTCTGCCCAAAGCTCTCCGCCACACGGTCTAATACATGGGTGGTAGAAATATTTCTTACAGCCGGACCCCGCCATCCCTTGTATTTCAGCAGATAGTAATACAACATCACTAAAATGGTGTTGGCATGCAGGTAATGACCCTTATCATCAATGACGCCAAGCCGGTCCGCATCGCCATCGGTAGCGATTCCAATGTCACAATAACGGTCCAGTACATAATTTTGAAGGTTCCGCAGCGTATCTTCTGTCGGTGCAGGCACTTTCCCGCCAAACAGTGTATCGTGCTGGGCATTGATGGTCTCCACCGTACAACGGGCGATGGACAGAATCGTACATAAAGCAGTTAAGCTGACTCCATACATGGGATCAATAGCAATCCTTAAATCCCGCTCCCGGATAGCGTCCATATTGATCATGGAAATGATATTGTCCAGATACTCGTTCATGGGGTTCATTTCCACTACCATACCGCTTTTCACCAGATCCAGGTATGAATGAGGAGGCATCTGACCTTCCTCGCTGTCATCCTTCTCGTAGATCTTCTCTGCCTGTACCAGATATTGCTCGATCTGGGCAGTCTGGTGCTCATCCGCATCCCGTCCGCCTTTGGTAAATACCTTGATTCCATTGTAGATCGCCGGGTTATGGCTGGCTGTCACCATCAGGCCATACAGTAATTCGTGTTTCATCACATAAAACATAATTAACGGTGTTGGAGAACTGCGGTCTACGAACAGCACTTTGATCCCCTGTTTTCCGAAGATCTGACACGCCCAGATCACCGCCTCTTTTGATAAGAAACGGCGGTCATAGCCGATGACGATCTCCTGGTCTTCCACATGTTCTGCTTTGATCTTTAAGCAGAGCGCCAATGCCAGCTTCTGAATATTTTCCTTTGTAAATTCTTCGCCAATAATTGCTCTCCATCCGCCAGTACCAAATTTTACCATGTTTTTTTCCTCTTTTCGCAACACAAACGATTCCATCTATACGCAACGTTTCGCCAAAATAACATTTCCTGTCACCACAGAAACTTTGTTTTGCGTCAAATCCCCAATTATACAACCGATACTTTGCCCTTGCTGACTTTTAAGAAGATCAGAAGAGAAATGACTGTGCTGACTGTCAGGATCGAAGCCAGCGCTGCCGCCGTACCGAAACTATTTCTCACAACCTCCGTGTAAATGGCCACGGAGATGGTACTGGTCTTTCCTCCATATAACATAACGCTGGAAGAAAGCTCATTAATACAGGTGATCCAGCTCAAGATCGCGCCGGACAGAATACCAGGTGCCATCAGACGTGCTGTCACCTGGAAAAATGTCTTCATCGGGGACACTCCCAGACTGATGGAAGCTTCTTCCACACTGACATCCATCTGCTGTAAAAATGCGCTGCCGGAACGGACCGTATACGGCAGTTTCCGGACAATAAAAGCGATGATCATAATAGCTGCTGTACCGGTAAGAATCACTGGCTGTTTATTAAATGCCACGATCAAGCTGATACCAAGAACCGCACCAGGAATCACAAATGGGAACATGATCAGCAGATCCATCAGCTGTCCCGCCAGCCCCTTCTGTCTCACCACGATGTAAGAAATCAGCATGCCTAAAATGATAATAAATACAATGGCAACCGATGAGAACACAAAGGTATTGCGGATATTCGTCCACAGACGGTTAAAAATAGTCACATAACTGTCAAAGCTGAAGCCTTTCTTAAATCCGGTGAAATCACACTTAATGAAGCTGCTGACGATTACCACGATCTGTGGCATAATTCCAATCAATGTCACTAAAAGCACTGGTAAGGTAACCACTACCCGTTTTGCGCCGTGAAGCACTTCTTCCTTCGGAGGTCTCATAGCAGTCATCACATAATTTTTCCGGCTGACGAAATATTTCTGGATCAGAAGGACTGTGGTGGAACATAACACAACTACAACAGACAACGCGCTTGCCAAGTGGGCGTTACCGCCGATCTCACTCATGTATTCATTGTATACAAGAACCGGAAGCACCATATAACCTTCACCGATCAGCATCGGGGTACCGAAATCTGCCAGGCTGGTCATAAATACCATGATAGCGCCTGCCGCGATGGATGGAGCCACAACCGGAAGTGTGATGGTCCACAGACGACGTAACTTGTTGCTTCCTAAGTTTTCCGCCGCCTCCTCGATGCTGGAATCGATACTTCCCATGGCACCGGAGGTATACAGATACACATACGGGAACAATTTAAACGTAAATACCAGGATAATACCCAGTTTTCCGTAAATACTCGGAAGATGGATTCCAATATTGGCAAATGCTTTCGTCACCAGACCTGCACGGCCAAAGAGCATGATCCAGCTGTACGCGCCGATAAATGGCGGGCTCATCAAACTCATGATAATGAAAATATGGATAAAGTTCTTGCCAAATACGTTATAACGGGACATCACGTAAGCCATAGGCACGCCAACCAACAGGGCGGTGCAGGTGGTCACACAGGATACGAACAGGCTTCGGCCCAATGCAGAGTAATAATATTTCTTCGTAAAGAAACGGATATAATTTTCCAGGGAAAACTGTTCCGTTTTCGCTGAGAAAAAGCTCCGGGTGATCAGGGTACAGAACGGATAGATCAGAAATACCAGCATAAATCCGATCACCAGCAGCTTCACCCAGAACCAGAAATCCAGTCTTTTCTTGGTTACCATGAAATCACCTCCTGGGTAGCGGCATCGTAAACGCCTACAGCGTGGATATCAAAGTTCACTTTCACATTCTGTCCATCCGGTCTGACGGTCTGCACATCCTTGGTGTACTCATTTAACTGCAGGGTCTGGCCATTGTCCAGCTCAATCTCATACTCGATAAAGTCACCCAAGAAGGTTGACATTATAATTTTTCCCGGAAGACCTTCCTTCTCATCAAAGAACAGCTGCTCCGGTCTTGCAGAAATAATACCTTTGCCGGAAAATGGCTTCTTTAACTGACAGGTTATCTTGCATTCACCTTTTATATCCAGAACCGCCGCTTCTGGGGTGTCTCCTTTAACCTCACACTCTACGAAATTGGATACACCGATAAATCCGGCAACAAAGGTATTCTCCGGTTTCTTATAGATGGCTTCCGGGGTTCCCACCTGCATGATGTTCCCTTCTTTCATAACTGCGATCCGGTCAGAGATGGCCAGAGCCTCTTCCTGATCGTGGGTAACATAAATGGTAGTAATTCCCAGACGCCTCTGCAGCTTCTTAATGGCAGTTCTCATCTGCACACGCAGCTTCGCGTCCAGATTGGAAAGTGGCTCATCCATCAGAAGAACGCCCGGCTCGATGACAAACGCTCTGGCCAGCGCCACACGCTGCTGCTGTCCACCGGAAAGCTCATTCGGCTTTCTGTCCTTTAAATTCTTGATCTGTACCAGATCCAGAGCTTCCTCTACTTTTCCTGGGATCTGCTCTTTGGGACATTTTTTCGCTTTCAATCCATAGGCCACGTTCTCCGCCACAGTCAGATGCGGGAAAATCGCATAGTTCTGGAATACCATACCGATGTCCCGCTTATGGGCTTCTAAGTTGTTGATCACCTTCTCATCGAAGCAGATCTCACCGCCGTCTACACTGTTAAATCCGGCGATCATGCGGAGAAGTGTGGTTTTTCCACATCCGGATGGGCCAAGCAGTGTAAAAAACTCACCCGGTTTAATCTCTAAATCTACCCCATTCAACGCTGTAAAGTTTCCATATTTTTTTACGGCTTTTTTTATGACCACTGCATGACTCATACCTGTTTCCTCCATTTCTTGTTTTGCGGTTTCATCGAAAAACCGCCCGCCCTTATGGGCAAGGCGGTCTTTTTCATGAACCGTATTAGTTCACCATGATATCATTGAATTTCTCAATGTTCGCTTCTTTTTCATTTGCTGCCCAGTCAAAGTCATAATCTACTAATACCAGATCCTCTAACTTGGCCATGCCTTCTCCAACTTCCATATCGCTTCTTACCGGACGGCGTCCCCAGTTCTGGCTCTGCTCGGTCTGGCACTCTTTGGAGGTTACAAAATCGATAAACAGTTTCGCATTCTCTTCGTTCGGGCATCCCTTTACTAATGCAACGCCATCAGGAACTGCACTGGTACCGTCTTTTGGATATACAAATCCAACGGATGGATCATCTGCATATTTGATTGCGGATTTCTCGATCGTCAGTCCTACATAGAACTCACCATCTGCTACCATCTTGTGGCATTTACCAGAAGAGTCTACGATCTTTCCATCCAGGTTATCATATAACTGTTTGATGAAATCCCATCCAGCTTCCTTGCCGCCATGACCAAGGATCATGGTACAAAGCTGTGTATAAGCGGAACCGGATTTGGATGGCAGACAGTAAGCAATTTTGCCTTTCCATTCAGGTTTTGTTAAATCTTCCCAGGACTCCGGAATGGTCAGTCCGTCTTTCTCAATCAGATCTTTATTATAAAAGATAACCATTGGAAGCGGGCTCTCTCCGATCCATAAATCGTCTGGATCCTTGTAAGCATCGCCGATAAATTCATCATTGGCACATACATATGGCTGGAAGTATTCCTTGAATGCTGCTAAGGAGTCAGCACCGCCTCCCCAGAGCACGTCTGCAATCGGGTTTGCGGATTCTGCTGCAATACGGTTACATAACTCTCCAGTACCTGCCGCTACAACTTCTACCTTCACGTTCGGATACTTCTCCATAAACAGGTTCACACCTGCGTTCAGAGGATCGGCATCATGTGGAGAATAAACAACAACACTTCCCGTATAATCTTCTGGTTTCTTCTCACCGTCTTTTGCAGCCTCAGTCTCAGCCTTGGTCTCCTCTACCTTTGACTCCTCAGCCTTGGTCTCTTCTACCTTGGTCTCCGGAGCTGCGGTTGTCTCTGCTGCTTTACCACCACTGCATGCGGTCATGCTCAGTGCCATAAGTGCTGCCAGTGTTGCTGCTGTCAAACGTTTTCTCATAATACCCTCTCCTTTTCTTTTTAAATATTTAATTCACGAACTTGGGATTTTGTCTGTCCCGATACTGATATTATATGTTTTCTTTGTGCAATTTTCCATTTATTTTTCTGACCTTTCTTTTGTTATTCTGAACTTTGTACTATTTGTTTGATATTTTTCTTGTTTTATTGTGCATTATGTATTATTGCCAGCGCATACTTTATTGCTTTCACCATTCCTTTGTAGTATAATTAACATATGCATCTTTGTATGACATCTTTGTTGAAAGGACTTTTATTCATGAATACTCCATCTGCAGTTTCTGTCCTCATCGCTGATGATGAAGCATCCATCCGTAACGGACTTCGATCTGCTGTTGAATCCCTTGGTTTAAATTTGCATGTTCTTGGAACTGCCCGAAATGGACTGGAAGCATGGGAATTTATACAGACCTATTCTCCAGACCTTGTAATCACTGATATCCGTATGCCGATTTTTGACGGTCTGGAACTGATGAAACGATGCCGAAAAGCACTTCTTCAAACAGAATTTATCATTCTCAGCGGCTTTGACGATTTTTCCTATGCGCAATCCGCCATTCGCTACGGTGCCAGATCCTATTTATTAAAACCGTTTAAAGTCGAAGAATTGAAAGATGATTTAGCCATTTTAATTTCTGAGATACAAAAGAATCATCAGCGTCAAACTCTATCGGATGATCATCTATCAGAAGCCGTCCTGGAGCTTTCCAGGAAAAGCTTCCTTAATCAACTGATACACAATGAATTCCATTATAAAGATGATCTGACTTCCGCAGCCAGGAATTCTAAATTGGTTTTCCCTGATCTGCCCTGTCAGGTACTTTTATTTGTCATGGGACAAACTGCTGCTTCCAGTTCTTCTGTCGAATTAAAACAGGCTATTCACTCCTATTTGGATGAATTTCCTGTTTATATCTGGGAATTGGAACCTTCCATGTTTGCTGCACTGGTCTTCTCATCCACAGACGAAGAAACCTCCAGTATCCACCATGCCGCCTCCAGGCTTCTTGATCATTGGAACGGACAATACTCCTGCCCTCTCACCATCAGTATTGGAAGTCAAAGTCTTGACCTTTTGCAGATGGGACATTCCTATGGAATAGCAGTTACAGCGCTTTCTTACCAGATGTACACCCATTCTCCTGGAATTTTTGATTCCTCCGTGATCTGTATGATGCCTCCGCCTTCTGAGGCCACTCACACTGATACGGCTCCTTTACTGGAATTTATCTGGAACAATGACCAGAACGGAATCCTTTCCTGGTTTCGCGCTTATATCAATACCATTTTTTATATTCCTATGCCGCCTCCAAGTTTTATACGCGGTATGTTGATCTATCTGGTTACGGATATCCAGAATTCCTTAAAAAAACAGATGGATCACTGTCAGGAAGCCGACTTTGCTTCCCCTTATACAAAAATTAACGAATTCCATTCTTTTCAACAGATGGAAAACTGGTGTGCCTCACAGCTTCTCCAGTATGGTACATTATTGTCCGAATACCGCGGTGCTGAAAAAGACCGCATTATCGTAAAAGCAAAACAATTTATCAATGCCCATATTGATCAGAAAATTTCTGCTGAACTGGTAGCAGAATCTGTTCATTTAAGCGCTACTTATTTTGCCACTTATTTTAAAGCCAGAACCGGAATCAATTTCCGTGATTATGTACTAAATCAGAAAATGGAACGGGCCAAATATCTGCTCACTTCCGCCGATGCCAATATCGGTGAAATCTCTTATGCAGTGGGATATGATGATTACCGTTCCTTCTACCGCGCATTTAAAAATTATACTGGATATACGCCCTCCGAATATCAGGCGCAATATCAGAAAGGGAACCGGTCTTCTTCATGAAACAGATTACCACATGGATCGCTAACTTAAAAATTTCCTCCAAAATATGGCTCTGCATGTTTACCATCGCTCTGACTTTATCTGCGTTCCTGATTACATTTAGCCGCAAATATTTTTCCGACCTATATAAAGAAGATATCTATACCCAGACAGCGGACTCTCTCCACATTGGAGCCCAGTCACTGGAAGATTCCTACCGTCTTCTTTTAAGAAATGTCGTGGAGGCCGCCTCAACCCCTGATTTTTCTTCCATGGTACAGGATATCCATCTCAATCAAGCTCAGAATAATGCGCGGTATAAGGCGATTTTCCAGCAGTCCCTCAGCAATCTGACCGCTTCCATCCCGATTCTGGACTCCATAGCGATCCTTGGAAAAAATAATGAGTATATTTCTTTATATACCAATACCCTGAAACGGGGAACAACTCCTGAAAGCGCTTTTGACTGGGATTTCTTCTCAATCAGTGATATTACCTGGCTCAGTGTACGACCAAGCCCTTATCTGAGAAATAACCAGATTATCCCAGTAATTATGCCAATTTCACAACTTTCCAACACCCATTTTCTTCATATCTGCAACACGCCATCTGAAACAGATCTCTATATCATTTTGCTTTTAGACGCCAATGAAGTAGAAAAACGTCTTGCTCTTGCTGATTCTTCCTATTCGGATCGAATTTTTTATATTGCAGATAAAAATGGAATTCCTATCAACATGACATTCACATCCCCATGGTATTCTAAAGTCTGTTCTCCCGAAATTTCTACTAATGTCCAGAATACCGGTAGGAATGAAGGTTTTCATCTGATTTATGATCACGCCCAATACAGTCTTTATTCAACACCACTGGACATTGGCGAATTAAGTCTGATCAGCATTGTACCGAAAAATGCATTATTCACCCGTCTGGCACATATGGGTACCTTTTTTGTCCTAATCACCATCACCGGACTGGTGCTGACTGCATCTTTTTCCTTTGCCCTGTCCCGTTTTGTTACCAGACCTTTCACACGTCTCATACAGAACGTCCATAAAATGGAAAATAATACTTATGAGACTCCATATCAGACAAAATACCAGGATGAGATTGGTCAGCTAAACACAGCTATCAATTCCATGTATACTACCATCCAAAAACAGATCCAGCAGATCCGGGAAAATGAACGTGATAAATACCGCGCTGAGATCCAGCTTCTTTCGGCACAGATTAATCCGCACTTTTTATACAATACCCTGGAATGCATCAACATGGAGATTTTAAATGATCATAAGCAGACGGCCTCCTCCATGCTGACCAACTTAAGTGATTTTATGCGAATCGGCTTGAATTACGGAGATGAACTGATTCTGTTATCCAACGAACTGCTTCATGCAAAATCCTATATCAACATCATGAATTTCCGATTCAGTCAAAAAATTGCCGTCATCTGCACCATTCAGCCAGAGCTGATGAACTGTCTGATTCTGAAATCCATCCTTCAGCCGCTGGTAGAAAATTCCATCCGCCATGGATTTCATTTCAATCGCCCAGACGCTCTGCCGCTTCCTATGCCAGAGATCACCATCAATGCCTATCAAAATGAAGAATCATTTACCTTAGAAGTATCGGATAATGGCTATGGCATCGATATTGAAAAAGCCACCCAGGCATTAAACCAAGCTCAGACATCGGATGGGCGCCGCCATGTAGGGCTGAACAATGTTTATGCCCGCTTAAAAGCACATTATCAGACTGCTTCCATCACATTCGAGACGATCCCGTATTTTCGTAATACCGTCCGAATCACACTTCCACCAATCGCAAAAAATCTCCAGGAAAGGACTTAACTCTCCTGGAGATTTTTCTTTTTATTCTATTGCGTTTTAAATATATTGTGTCTTATCTTTGCACAACTCACAGGTCATCTGGAATTCTCCTGCTCTTAATGTTCGATTCTGATATTCTGGTGTCCGTTCCTGGCACTGTTTTATAAACTGTTCCAGGCTGCCATATTCTTTTTCCGAACCGCAGAAACAGCAATATGCGACCTCATCCCCATAGCTGCGGTATTCGCAGTCAAAAATCTGATCCTGATGAGCCTTCATCGTTTCACTGCACCACACGCCCAGATAACCGCTTCCCTTTCTTCCAAACAACCAGTGATCCTCGATTCTGCTCTCATCGAATTTCACTCCCGGCCAATATACATGGGTAAAATGAATTGGATGCTCTTCTGGTATCACATAAATTGCTCCAAGGATTCCTTTCTCCTGGCGAACCGCAGGCATAACCCCATTGCCATACCAATATCCCGGTCTCATCTGACTGGAATCACAGGTTCCACCTGGATGGTTAGCAAATACCTGTGTTTCGCTGTCCAGAGCACAACTCCATATATGCTGCTGATATCCATACACACCAGGTTCAAAACAGGTGGTTCCATGGAAGCGTTCATTTAATGACTTCGTATATTCATGGGAATTCTTATCTACTTCCTGCGACTCCTCTAAAAGCGTTAGATTCTCCCACCGTTTAAACCCTTTATCTTTTCTTGGAGACTGGACAGACGTCATGCAGTAATCTTCATTTTTCTCCAGACGGATCAGGGCATTACCTGTCTTATACTCTGTACACACTTCTTTTTCCATCAATTCTTTCAAATTTTCAGGAAAATGATAACTGCTGGTTCCATAAAACGCCAGCCACCCTTCTCCATAAGCGTATGGCACTTCTGGATTTACCAGGTTCATCAGTGCCTGTGCCCCCTGAAGGAACGGATAAATCAACTGACGATATACGCGGCCCATAGGCGCGATCACCGAACCTTTATATGTGTGAAGCGCCAACATCTCTAAAAGTCGATCCGTCACTCTCGCAGCTCTCTTAGAAATCTCCTTCGGAGAATAATCAATGGTATTTAACAAACCGGCAAATGTCACACACATATAAACCGTACTTAAAAATTCCTCAAAGCCGTGTTCTTCCACATCATCCAGCCACTGCTCTACCCGTCGTTTTCCTGCTTCATACAGTTCTTTTCCTGTCATGTGGGCTCTTGCAAAATAGTCCTCTGGATACAATTCTCCCACATTCATCGCAGATACATAAAACATCAGGGAATGATTTTCACTCCAAAAGCACATGGCATCAGAACCTTCCTGATCCATCCAATAGCGGTAATTTAGTAACACTTGCTTTACTCTCTGTTTTAATTCTTCATCCAGGTCATAATTTTTTAAGTACCGGACCAATCCGCAAACCAAAAAATCTGAACAATCAAACCTTCTTTCAATCTGGGACAAGGTATCCTTTAACAATTCCCGGTCCCTCGGAGTGATTCGGTCAGTCAATTTTCTGGCCAGAATATTCGATATAGAAAATCCAAACTTTCCACCACGGCTTAATGCTTCCACATCCGCTGTGCGGTTATAAATCGCCATCTTATTTTTTTCATCATCAAGCCCTTTTAGCCGCTTTGGCACAATCTGAGATGTGTCCTCTACACGTCTAATCAAATTCTGACCTTCTACTTCACATTTGATAACCAAATATGGGCTTCCGGCTTCTAATAATTCTTCCGTTTTTCCGCTGATATCATGAAACTCTACTTTCGTTTTTACTTTTGCAAAATCCGGGCTCATCGAATCATAGCCTAATAATGTACCTTTTGGCGCCGGCCCCGGAAATACGATTTTCCCATTCCGAAGTACAAGCTGATCCAACCACTGGGCACATGCAAAAACTGGATCTGTATGTACCTTATCTGGCAATACAACCAACATCTCATCTCTACGCTCCATGATCTGAATACCAAAAAGCGTGCGAGTGTCCCGGACCCCCAATGTCTGAAGTCGTACATAAATCCGATTCTCGCCTCTCTTTAATTTCAGTAAAATCTCCTGTTTCCGGATTGGCTTATATACTGGCGGCTCCATACCGCCCATATGCTCTCCATTACACCAGAGATCTACAGATGCATAAGACCAGATACATGCCCTCACCTCCATCTCTTCTTCCACTTTCAATAACGTGCAGGCATCCATCTCCACTCTCGTCAAAGTTGAGTAAAATGTACTTAAATCCACAAACCAGTTTTCATAATTATAATAATACCTCCAGGGCAGTCCCAGCGTACTGGTTTTTCCCAATTCCACCACACCATTTCCTGGCTCCTGGTCCTGTTTTCTGGTAATAATCGAACGCAGATATTTTTCATAACGAAGCTGATTTGTATCTTTTGTATGATCAATAAATGCTTCTTCCCTCAATCCTGCAATTAAATATTGCTGAATAAAACCCTCTGAATTTAACCGACTCTCCATATCTGTACTCCCTCCACATCAGACCTAGCCTTTTACCGCACCTGAAGTCATACCGCTCATAAAATGCTTGCTTGAGAAAATATAAATCACAATAATTGGTACAATAGAAATTGTTGCCCCTGCAAACATCAGATTCCACGCTGCCGTTCCATCTCCACTGCTTTTCAGCATATTGACGCCAACGGTTAATGGTCTCATTTTATCATTGGACATGGTAAATACCAAAGGCATGATGTACTCATTCCAGCCTCCTCGGAATGACAAAAGTGCAATCGTTGATAAAATCGGTTTGATTAACGGCAAAATAATCATGTAATAAATCTGGAAAAAGGTACATCCATCAATCTTTGCCGCCTCATCCAGTTCCCTCGGCACGGTATTAACAAATCCTCTTACCAGGAAAATATGCGTTGTCTGTGCGGTTCCTGCTGCAATCAGAATAATACTTATCAGCGAAGTATTCATTTTTACTTTTACTGCTAGTTCAAAAAGCGGACGCAACGTCACACTCCCTACATTTACAAACATAAACGCAACAAACATACTATATAACAGTTCTTTTCCCCAGAAATTTTTTCTGGCGAAAACATACCCCGCCATACTGGTTGTAAACAGTGTCACACACATAACGCCCACACTAATTACAATACTATTGAAAGTATATCTTGCAAAATTGGCCTTTTCCCACGCTTCTTTGTAATTATCCAGAATAAATTTTTCCGGAAAAAGATTGGTTCCGCCTCGAAGCAATTCCGCATTTTCCTTAAAGGATCCAAGAATAATATAAACCAGAGGATACACCGTAAGTGCTGCCACGATCACCAAAAACAGCGTCAAAATTCCTCGTATGATTTTCGTCTTTGCTGAATAAACCCGTTGCTTTTTCTCCATATCATCTGCTCCTTTAAACTACATCATCCAGCTTTCTAGCTAAAAACATATAAATTGCAGTTACAATTCCGATAATCAATGCCGCAACTACACTAAGCATCGTCGCATAGCCAATCTGGGGCATCGTAGTCGAGCTGAAAATCAAATTGTAGATGTAGGAAAACATAACATTAGATCGATTATTTGGTCCTCCGCCTGTTAATACCAGAATCGACTGGTAGTCTTTAAATGCTGTAGTAATTGCCAGCATTAAAATAACCTTCAACACCGGACTCAGCATTGGCAGAGTAATATAGAAGAAATTCTGGATGCCATTGGCCCCGTCAATCCGACTGCTCTCGTAAATTTCTTCTGGAATGCTGCTCATTCCAGAAATAAAATAAATCATATAGTTACCAAAACCACCCCATACTGCCACAATAATAATGGAAAACATAACAATTGATGGATCACCAAGCCAGTCAACCGGAGCCTTGATAATCCCCAACTTCTGCAAAGAAGCATTAAGAACGCCATTATACACCGCAAAAATGAATCCAAAAATCAAGCTGTAAATAGCAGAACTGATCACTGTCGGCATAAAGTAAATTCCACGAAAAAACGAACTTCCCTTCAGTTCCTGATTTAACAAAACTGCCAACAAAAGTGCTAATGGAATAATAAAAATCAATTTTAACCCCGCATATTCAAATGTATGCAAAACAGATCTCCAGAAGGTCACATCCCCCAGCATCCGTTTAAAATTTCTTGTTCCCGTGAAATATGCGGCAAACCCATTATAATCATAACAAATATAACGGAACAGCCAGAAAAATGGATAAATAGACATGACCGACAGCATAAAAACCGCTGGCAGCATCATAAGTGCCGCCGAGAGATCACCTCTGGCTATTCGTTTTTGAAAAGATACGCGCTTCTTCCCCATACAATCTCCCTTCTCGACTACAAAGGCGCTGCAAGACTTTTGATTTCTCTTACAACGCCTCTGCTTTCCGAATCTCTGACCTATCCGCTTATAAAAAATTTTTATTCGGTATATTCAACAGTACCTTCGCCAGGATGCATCGGATCAAAATCTTTAATAATGATTCGTTTTACTTTTCCAATCTTAATATCATTTTCCAAAGCATCATTGTACCGTTTATTCAAATCCGCAATTGCGTCATCTGCACTGACATTTCCCATAATTGCGTTCCATAATACAACGCCATATGGATCTCCTTCCAATGTAATCGCTGGTGTTGCTGGATATACGCTTTCATAATCAGTTAATGCAAAATCTGCCAGTCTTCCTGTCTTTGTCTTGTCAATGATACCATCCATATAACTGGAAATCGGAAGATATAAACCTGCTTCCAGATATCCCTTTAAGAACTCTTCGCTGCTGAAATACTTGATAACTTCCCAAGCTTTATCTTTGTTTTTGCTAGATGAGAACATCATGTATCCCTTCTGAGGCTTGATTGCCTGTGCACCTTTTCTGGTACCGTCAAGAGATGGAACTTCTGCTACACCCCACTCAAATTTCTCGATTGGGAACTGAGAAGTAAATACACCTGCCTCCTGAGAAGCATTACCCCAGATACCAAAGGTACCTTCCACAAACTGGGCTCTCATAGCGTCAACACCCTGGGAAGTAGAACCTGGGAATACACTGTTGTTGGTAAAGAACTTGGATGCGGTTTCAATGACTGGTTTGTAACCATCAAAATTGAATTTACCTTCTTTAAAATCATAATAGTAAATGCCACTGGTTTCTGCCGTTCCTTCCAACCATCTTGCAAATGGAACGGACTGGGTAAATCCAACGCCATAATAAGTTCCTTCACCCTGTTTGGTGATCTTATCTGCCAGTTCTACAACACCTTCTAAGGTATCAGGGAACTCTGTATAACCTGCTTTTTCTACTAAATCTTTATTATACTCAATTCTGGTTCCACTTCTCATACCGGTTGGAATCCAGTAAACTTTTCCATCAATTACGTTAATTCCTGCAAATTGCAGCTTGCTGGCCTCTGTTACTTTTTCATATTCTGGATCCGTAATATAATCGTTCAATGGAACCAGAATTCCCGCTTCGGAAAATGCTTTCAGATCCAGGCTGCTGGTTGCTGCACCAACACTGGCAATATCAGGAGCTGTACCAGAAGAGTACGCCAAAGACATCATATTCGCATAATCATCGGTAATGACATTTAAGTCAATCTCTATGCCTTTATCATTGGTTGCATTAAATTCATCAATTTTCGCTTCCACATACTCGGAGTCATGACGATCATTCGTCCATACTGTAATCACAGTTTTTTCATCAGAACCCTCTTTTGCTGTTTCCGTTTTTGTGTCTGCTGCTGTTGTTTCTGTACCTGCCTGGGTTTCACTTGGCTTTGCCTCGTTTCCTGTGTTCCCTCCACCTGAACATCCTGCAAGAGACATTGCCAGTGTTCCGGCCATCATTAAACTGACTAAGCTTCTTCGTTTCATAATATCCTCCTTTTTGTTTTCTTGTTTGTTGTCCTTATTTTATCATTTTGTTTTGTGAATTTTGATGGCTTTTTCTATCAAAAATGTTACATTTTCCATCATTTTTCATAGAGCAAGTGATATTTTCTCCCCTTATCCGCCGCATCTGCATAAACTATAAGGAAATACCATTTCCCACGGAAGACTGACCGTGAACTGTCCTAATAACCGATCCAGAAATTATTCCAGTGGCTATGAAGCTTGCGGTACTTCTTTTTCTTTCGCGCGGTGTACTCTTGCAGAAAAGCAATATTGCCATCCTGCATCAGCTTGTCCACCAACGCCACCCACTCTTCCAGATCACCCACGGTCAGCACATCTGCCATATATTCGATATGACAGTGCATCTGGCAGGCTTCCACAAAACGATCTTCCTGCGCTAAAGAAAAAGAAGTAAATTCGGAATTTCGAGATGAAAGGAGGTGCGCTCCACGCTGTCCAGCCGAAACAGAAGTCCAAGACCAAACGAAAAAAGAAAATCGCCGACGCAATCTACGAATACCAAACAGACTGCAACGGCAAACGGGGAGAAATTGCATTGGATTTTGAGGGAAATTCTCGCCGGACAAACCCTTCGACAAAGTGGAAAGAAATGATGTTTTCATCGGTATTGATCCAATATATCATCTTTTCAGACGCTATGTGTACCAACATCAACATCATACTTTCCAAAATCGTTGCTCACGTTTTACCCTTTGAAGTCTCTGAGCTTTGCACCCTGAAACATAGGCTTGGCTTCACCAGAAGTAATGGCATCATACTTTTCCTGACTGATCCTACCGTCGGCAAGGAGCTCTGCCAGCTTTTCCTGCATAGCCTCCTTGTAGTTTGGTGGTATCTCCGCCGATCTCGACAGTAATACCCATAATTCTGTTAGCCACGGTTGATACCTCCTTCCGTAAAAATGGGCATAAAAAAGCCCAGATTTCTCCAGGCATAAAAAAGAATCCTGCTTGCAGGATTCTCCGCCTGCGGCGGGTCGCTTTAGCGACACTCTTCCACTCCGCCGC
>ERZ773156.909-NODE-909-length-22815-cov-30.946_pt1 | contig 22815 bp, 23 predicted proteins | sample MGYA00511895_ERZ773156 | MGnify/ENA primary metagenome ERZ773156 (study PRJEB29015, sample SAMEA2737850) | human gut metagenome | biome: human gut; feature: human-associated habitat; material: faeces | place: China | collected 2012 ... | reverse complement strand
GCAAGCACCTTAAAATCACCATCATACACTAAATCAGTAAGTTGGCAGCATTACCGGTTTCTTTTGTTGCGTTTCTGATTAAATCGAAGCGGCGTAGTACTTCCGTGAAAAACTCGGCGCGTTCTGAATAGCCCTGCTTACGATTGGAGTTACGTAGTGATTTAATCTGGTGGCGTGTCACTTCCCCTTTAATGAGGGACAGCACAGTAGTATCAATATCGAAGTATTTCATTAATGTCCTTTTCAAATATAAAATAAAACACCTCGCAAACCTGACGGTTTCGAAGTGCATTGTGATTTGGATTGTAGGTGGGAATGTTTTCTTTACCCTATATTACTCATATTACATTATAAGGCGACATTTGTCAAGATATTTTTAATATTTTCTCCCATCACAAACAATATCACACACTACCGTTTGAAGTCAACGCTCATGATTAATATCAGAGACACCGCTTAAACATCCTATATCACGTTCTGAGAGCTTTCGTTAAATCGGTAGCCCCCTTCCCCTCCCTTCCCTCTTAAAATCGCTTACAGCGTATCTGAGGCGCTCTGTTTGCATTGCTGCCGCCCTCTGGCACTTACCGAAACCAATAGCACAACTACTGAGGGATAACGGTAGTTATCAGGATGGTAGGTGATGGTATTGGATTGAGGCTGGATGAACTGGAGCTATAAGCGACCAGTGAAGCCTTAGCCGTGGGCTAACTTTGCATGGATGAATGCGGAGCATGGAAGACAGGCAGAAGTTATGCCGAAAGACATTGCGCACACGGCGCATAGCTTCTGTGCCTCGTTTCACGAGGGCGAAGCCCTGGCACAATCAAAGATAGATACGCTACGCTGCGTTGTGAGCGGCTGACCGAGTAGCCACCCAAAGGTGAATCAGGTCACTTGCCAGGCGACACACGCCAGCAAAGCGAATCTTTAACAAGATCTTCTAAAAGCTCTCTTTTAGAGATCGCTTTTAGAATCTCTTTGTATAGCACATCATTTTGATGCGTATTCTATGCATCTATACATCATTTTGATGTATGTCATCATGCTTATGTACATCATTTTGATGTATCCACGTTAATCTCACATGCAGACACACATCATTTTGATGTATGTCGCCGCCCACTTACTCTGATTCATCCATTCAACAACACTAAGAGTAACAAGAGATTATCCCTATCAAAACCCTACATTTATAACATCAAAACCTATCTTAAATGACAGGTAAAGAATCGGTGTAGATGTAAGCCAAAGTAGATTGTTCACTTTCATTGTCAGAATGATCAGTTTAGCTAAACCGTTGTGTAGTGCGGGATACAGCGCTGTTTGCCATGAAAACTACTTTGCACCCGTGCCGGATTCATTGAACGAGTATTCTCGAAAGATCACTCCGCTGATTTTCCATGCCTAAATCCGTCAATTAGTTAGCATTCTAATCATCTCATTATGAAATAAAACCAAATGAGAATAAATATCATCTAAGGTGCAATATCTCACTCTGATAGGACATTCAGGCCTTCTGTCCTATTAATCATGCAATGGAAACAATCACTTATGTTTTAGCTCGATTTATTGGCCTATTTTCGGCTATTCCTGGTGCAAAATCAGATACCCAAAATAAATGTCTTGACAAAACAACCATTTCACGGAAGTAGATTTTAATTTTATTTTTACATACAAATCAATAAGTTAGATATTTGAAGAATCTGATATGTGCAAATGGGGCTGGCTCTTCAAGGTCGTTCAGCACCTCTCGCAACCGCGCTACCCTAAATCGGCTTTAATCGCGTTTAATGCCCCTTAATACCCTTGAAAACCTTCCAATAAGACATTTTTGTTAATATGCAAAATTGATCTTGCTATCCATCTGTTTTTGATCAATATTTACACCATCAAGACAGATTAAGGAGGTAGAGAAATGGCAATCAGTAAGGGTGCAAAACGCACAGACGGACTTGAGAGCGCCGATCAGGTGGCTCTGGTAGTAGAAGAAATCGCGAAGAAGAGCCAGACAGTGGCGGATCTCTTCCTTATCGGAGTAGAGACACAGCTTCGCGGCGTAGATATGCGTTCCTGGCGTTGGGAAGAGCTGGATATTGGCAGCAAGGTGCTACGTATCACCCAGGACAAGACAAAAGAAGCGGTAGAGGTGGAACTCACGGAGACAGCAAGGGAGGTTCTCAAGGCTCGTTATAACGAGCGCGGGGATAACGTGTATGTATTCCAGAATGACAGCAACCGGAGCAAGGGTAAGCCGATCAGCCGTTCTAAAATCCATGCAGAGATCCAGTATGCAGTGGACAAGCTCAAAATGCGGGGCTTGCTTCCACAGGATGCAGTGATCGCCATGCACAGCGCACGTAAGACCGTAGCGGCTATCGCTCACGCTCACGGCGAGGATCTGGAGGTGATTAGTAAGATGTTGGGGCATCGCTCCACCGAACACACACGCGCCTATCTGGGCATCACTCAGGCGAAAGTGGACGCACTACGAACGAAGTATTCAACAGGTATTAAAAGAGTAACGCTGAGATGAAGATATTCCATCATAAAAATAGGGAGGCTAACCTCCCTATTTTTTTAATCTTCGACTTTGGCAATCTCTTTAATCAAACAAACCAGCATATGGCGGAAATGCTGGCCTACCCTATCATATTCTAAATGCTCTTCAACATCTGAGAACTTATAATCACTATCGCCCTTGCAATGATAGTGATACTGCTCACTTAGTACATCTTCATATCGATTATTTTTCTGATAAGCATGAAGATCAACACTTAAGTATTTAATGTTATTCAAAAGAGTCAATTGAAACTTAAGATCCTCATTGACTTTGAACACAAGAATGTTCTTGTTTTCATCTTCTTTAAGTATTTCAATGCCATTCTTAAAGCTTTTTAACTGCCTAACAGACTCTTGATAATAAAAGTTTTTTACTTCCTGGATCTCTTGAGAATCATCACTATACCCCCGTATCAACCCCATATCTGCTCTATAGTCTTCTACTGAAACCTTTTTAACTTCCATAATAACCTCTTTTGCTATGTTAGTAATGAACAAAGGGAAATATGATTTAAGTTATAGCCACTATCTTAGATAATAGTTTGCCTGACAGTTTCTACAGTGCCAGTGCTCACTACGACTCCAGTCACGATTAGCATGAATAAAGCTTAAATGGAATACCAATGAGTCTTTCTCGTAGCATTTAGTGCAATATGGAGTTTCATCCCCTTCCAACCAATATATTTTGCCGTCAAACTGAAGCTTATTTTTCCCATCAAGTTGGGCTTTGAGAGATTGTATCTCTTCTTCTTTACTCAGCAAAACAGCTTTGAGGCTGACGAACTCACTTTTTAGTTCTACCAAATCATCAAGCAAATCAATCAACGTATTACGCATTTCTGCGGCATTAAGTTCGTCATCCCCTTTCTTACGAAGATTACGCACTAAATCAACGGATTTGTTAACAAGTTCAAGAGTGCCTGAGATAGCAGCAATAGAAGCCGGATCAGCCATTGAAAAGTCCCTTACGAAAAATCAAAGTTAGCAGATTATTACCTTACCCTTAGACGCAAAAAACAACTATCAAATAATGATTCGACTTAGCCCGTAAACAATATTTCCGCTTATGCAGTTTACAACTTAACCAGTGGAAGTGATGCTTAGTTATTCTTTAAACTCGATTTCCTGGTCATCAAGTTCCCCATTACGAGAAAGCTTGATTGAAAAGCGTTTGAAAGTTTTGAAAAACTCCTCAAAAGTCATCTTAACTTTTTCTCGTCTCAATCCGTAATCACCATCAGTAATGTATGCCTCAATATCAAAGAAATGTTCTGCTGAGTAAAAGGATATACCTTTCACTATCTCACCTTCGTTCATTATCCCTTGGGCTCTAAGGAAATCGCTGAAGTTATCCTGATCGGCTCTATCAGCCGCAGCAGTGCCTTTCCAATCGTCATACTGAGCCTGCGCTTTAAAATGTTCTTTTGGCATCCCATTATCCTTTATGTGTGTATGGTCAAAGGTAGATTAGCTCAGATTCTGGACAATACAAGCCATAAAGCCCCGTTAGTGGTACAAGCAACAAGCGGAGCGTAGCGACTTCATCAGATTGTCAGATAGATCACACCTTATCAGGGTGCTCGTGTACCGTCAGGAGCGTGAGCGAAGCGCTGGCAGAGCCTGCATATCGTGTGCAGGTACGTAGCTACGGTTGAGCGCAGCGATTACCACTATTCACCTGTTTACGCAGCCAAAAGGCCGCACATCGGGCTTAAATGCGTATGATCAGTCTGTTTTGGTATAGGTTTAGAGACGGCGGCGCGTCTTCCGGCTTCAAAGGGGGCATACTGGCGTATGCAGTACAAGGTTGAGCCTGGTAACTACTTGCCACTGCGTGCTAACATACCAAAGCCATTAACAATCACAGTGGCTTTTGTACTTGATAGGAAACTGACATTTCTTATATGCAAAAGAGACAAACTTAATCGCCTAACTAACTGTACAGTAAGGAATTTAGTGACTTGGTGCGAAGGCCGGACTCAAATATAGACATAAGTCATTGTTAAATAAATATTTTTCAATATAAAAACAGATTTATGCCCCCATTTGTGCCCCCACTTTTTTTCTTACCATCGGTAAAAAAGACGAGTTTTTAGCCATTTGTAATCAAAGCACAATTTTAATATCCCCGGTTAGGTTCCGTGCAACGGATCCAAACCAAAAGTCCTCAACACCCAAAATTACTTTTTCTTTAGAAAAGCGTGCACACTGTTCACTGCGACATAATTAACTTTAATATCAATAAAATAGAAATTAACAATATGGTGTAGAGTGAACAGTAAACTCTACATTCATTGAAAAGAAAAAACCCGGCGTATGCCGGGTCAGTTATACGTTAATTGGTTGCTGGGCCATCGCACTTAGGTAGCCAGTCAGCATTGCTTTCCTCTCTGAGTGCCAGATTGGTCTGCATTCCCTGATTGGTCCGCCGCTTCTCGTACTGCAGCCCATACTCTTTCAGCATTAACGGCAGCCCCTTGCCAAACATGGTCAGACTGAGCGTATTTTTATAGCCGTTGGCTTCCATGTAGACCAGATAGGCATGGTAAAGGTATGTACGAGGCTGACGTGGGACAATGTTAGCGTTCCCCATAAACATTCCCGTGGTGTCAGGTAAGACTTCAAGGTATCCGCAAAAATCAAACGCTGAATCAGCATCACGCTTGATGGTGAGCGCTTCATCGGAGTTCTGCTGCGACTGAAGTAATGTCCTGGCACTCATTGGGTCGCTGAAACGTTGCATAAGCTGGCGAACAATCACCGCCAGCTCGCTGGCAATTTTCTCTTTGAGCTGGGTATCGCGTTCCTCCGGGGCTATCTGGTCGGGGAAATGCAGGATCACCCTTCGGCGTGAAACTCCACCACTACGATCAGTGAAACGCATCGGGTTATTGTTCACAGCCAGAATAACTGCAGGAATGTGGGTTGAATAGGCGTTCTGGTATTTGGGATCAACGGATACCGCATCGCCGCCAGTGATGGCTTTTAGGCCGGCCCCGTCACCGCTCCACTTTTCCTGGTCGGGAAGTCGAATCAGTGAAAAACCAATCAATGCGGCTCGTTCTCGTGGTGACTCAAGCATTTCAATGGTTGCAGAGGTAGCATTATCCTCACCTGCCAGCATTGTTGCTATTTCAGCCAGAATACTCTTTCCGCTTCCGCCAGGGCCAGTGACCTCCAGAAACAGCTGCCAGTCATAACGGTTAGCCAGCACCATAAACAGTGCCGCCAGGATAATGTCCCGCTTTTCTGGTTTGAAACCTGCGGCGCGATCCAGCCAGCGCCAGAATGCCGGGGCATGAGTTTCCAGTGCCTCGCCGTCTACAGGCTGCGTGTAATCCACCTCGCACAGCGTACGTAACCAGTGCTTCTTATCGTGCAGGCTGAACAATCCTGTCCGGGTATCGAGCACACCGTTGCGAAACCCGATCAGCTGCCGCGCTGGATTCTGCTGTTGCGGAACAATCAGTTTGAGGGTTTCCACGATAGAGGCAATTTTCCCGGATGAAAAAGGTGCGCCAAGGCGCTGAAACAGCGCAGCCACATCACGGGCAAAATCGGCGTAAGAGATAACTTTCCAGGCCCCCGCCTCATAGCGTGAAAGGAGCTGCCCATTCGGGTCTACTGCCAGTGCATTTTTATAGTGATCCACTACCCTCTGCGCTTTTTCACTGACGCTCAGCGCGCTAAATTCAGCTTCGCTCATTGTGTCGAACGGGCTGGCAACGGCTGGTTTTATGGCCTCATAAATTGCCTGCCGGGTGGCTTCTTCGCCATTCTGCGTGAATGCATCATTCCAGTCACCAAACACAGGTGGGAGCGCCATTGTGCAATTGCAGGCCTTGGCAGCAGCTACGCCCCTTGTTTGCCCCGCACCGTTGAGATCGCGGTCAGCAGCAATAATTATCTGGTGCGTTGGGTACTGACTGCAGGCAACGCTCGCCAGGGAAAGGAAATTGACGGATGAAAAGGCCACCATGACAGCATCGCCAGTCAGATGGTTGAGAGTAAGTGCAGTGGCATATCCTTCCGCTATCCAGAGCCGTTTAGCTGATTTGGCAGTACCTTCAACAAGGTAAAAGGCATTCTTAACCTGACCGCCTTTAAGGAAGCATTTGCCGCCATCAGCCTTGATTAACTGCAAATTTACCAGATCCCCATCTGCATACAGTGGAACGATAAGATCTCCCATACGGAATGTCACACCACCGACTTTATGCACGGCGGTTAATTCCCGGCAAGGCAGTGCAGAAAACCCTTTGCCCGTCAGATAGGCATTGCCAGTGGTCTGACGAGATTTCTCAAACAAACGGGCAGCCAGCGCTGCTGCAGTTTGTTTCCCGGTCTTATTATCAAGAGAACCGGATTCAAGCCTTTCCTGAGATACGGGTGGCAGATTTCCGGTAATGCCGTTTATTCTGTCTGCCGCTTCACTAACGCCTACATCCAGTACTTTACTCACAAGCGCCAAACCATCACCTGCCCCGCACTTGTTACAGAACCACGTTCCCCGTCCTTCCTGGTCATCAAATCGAAAGCGGTCTTTCCCGGCGCATACCGGACAAGGCTGATGACGATTTTTCAATACGTTTACGCCCAGTGCGGGTAAGATACTTGACCAGTGACCTCGAGCTGCTTTCTCAGCCTGGCTAACTTTCATTCCTGACATTGTGCGGCCCTCCTTAATGCAGCGCTGGTTTATTGAGGTGACGGGAGCAAAGTTCATCCATTACCGTCACTCCGAGCAGTGAGAGAACCGGACAGGCCTTAAGCGGCCCCGACTCCATTAGATCCGAAAGCAACGCGCAGGCAATTTCCAGTCCCCTTTGCTGCCCATGCTGGCGCAGATAGAACCCTTCCAGCTCGCGGGCGATGGCATCTTCAAGTTCAGCGAGTGTCAGGCCGGAATAACGTTCCCGCTGACTGCTGAGAGTCAGCCAGGCACAAGCTACGGCACGTCGATACAGAGCGGCGCGAAGTGCCAGATGAGATTCACAGGATTGCATCAGGCCACCTCCGCATTCATCAGGTCGTCATGGCAGCGCTGCACCACACCATCCAACTGCTCTGTCATCAGATAGATGAGGGAAACCAGTTGTTCACATTGGGCCCCCGCTGGCTGTTCATAACAGTCCTGCAGGGCTGCCATGCCAGTGACATATTCACCCACATTGCGTAAATGTTTCAGCCTTACAATATCGTCGTAGGAGATCTCAAACTGGTTCATAGTGTCACCTCTTTGGCAGGCAGGCGTGCAGAAAGGGAGAGCACATAATCACGAACCAACGAAAGGCGTGCGGAACGCTCATCGCAGGCCACAGTGCGGAGCATACAAATGCGAGGTTGAGTGTCTGCACGGCGGATTGCGGCAAACACAAAGACATATTTCGGGTGTGACGAGGTGAGGATTGTAGCCATGATGGCAGCCTCCATTGAGTGGCGGTTATTGCTACCACCGGAAACGCCAATTTCACTGGTGGCAGCCCGAACGGGGTTGGCGTAACCGGCCTCAATGGATACCGGCCAGCCCGAAGGCTGCCCCGCCCGGACTGCCATTATCACGATAGAACCACGGTGTACACATAAACACCACAGCCCGGAAAATGGGTGTGCCTGAGCTACGACGAAAAAAAAGACGCCTGGCGCGTCTGGTGTCGCCATTGAGTTTCGCGGAACGCCAATTCCGGCTGCCGATTTTGCGACAGCGGAAAGACTATACATAGAAATGGCGACAGTAAGCAAGCCTGAGAAAAGGTATTTAATGTGTTCAGGTATCATCATGCATCACATCCCCGCCCACGGGCGCTGATACGGTCCGCCATCCATGCGCTGACCTCAGACTGTGCCCAGGCGACATTTTTTCCGCCAAGCGGGATCTGCTTCGGAAACGCATCGCGGCTGATCAGATCGTAAATGGTCGAGCGAGACAACCCGCATAAGTGCATCACCTCAGGCAGGCGTAAAAAACGCTCATGCTGGTTCGGAATAGGAAATAATGGCGCAGCCGGAGCTGGCGCAGAAACAGAAATATTATGCATTTGTCTACCCTCTTAATTTCAACAAAAGTCCGGATAAATTCATACGGATTCAGGTAGTTCCTTATTATGTGTATATAGCTTGCTTGCGCACGCATTATTTATTTAGCGTCACGTATTGATTTTATGGAACTTAAAATCCGATCAAACCTTATAAAATGACATAATAAACACTATGCCTGCGGGCTATAAATACAGGAGCATTAATAGGAACTACCATTCATCTAATGGTTTACTAACCCCATGAGTCATTGCACGTAATGCTGCTGCCTCCGGAGTTCATACAGCAATACTGCATAAATACTATACGGGGCCTTGCATTGCAGGTCCCTACATACGGACATATTCACGAAACGCATCCAATGTATAAAATTTTGGCCTGCATAAAAAACTTGATGTTAAATAACTCCATCTTAAATCTTAAAATATATCAAAAATGAATCCATACAGAACCGGACAGCTCTAGTTTTATAAAAATCAGTATGAAATGCAACACCATGGCAAGAGGCAAAAATGTTATTTTCCAGCCAAAAGATGCAGTCTGTTTATGTGCCTGTTGAATACTACTGAATAAGGGTGAATAGTGGTGGGGAGCAAAAAATGAATACCCATGAGGAATAAAAAAGCCATCCATTATGAAAAAATAATATATATAATTTTATTCCATGTGAACAGTTATGAACAGTCGATGAATACTGCTTTGCCACCCCTTCACTTTTTAACTTACTGTATTATCTATTATTTTATCTAAGTGAATAGTAGTGAATAGTTAAAGTAAGTCTGAAACAAACTCAGCTAAGCGAGACCTTTCTTGGCTAGCCAAAAAGAAGTCTTTGTCTAGTCGCTCGCACAATGGCGTTCAATGGCAGCTTTGTATGCATGACAGCACAATTGACAACACGACAAACCACCAGGTGCTGACATGACTACCGGAACCATTAATCAGGAAGCTCTTAACGATTACCGCGCGGCGATAAAAAGCTGGCTGACACTACGTAATGTGCAAAGTACCAGCCAGCTTCGTTTGGCGGCTCTTCTGGATACTGAAGAAAAACCGGCAGCATATGCCAGCCAGCTTGAAAATCTTCGTGAGCGCCTTGCACTCCTCGAATGGCAAATTAACTGTGCCGCCCGGGATGGTCTTTATGCTCACCAGATTGTGCTGGAAAGCTGTGTTACAAGCGCAACTGAAAACTTCATGAGCGAGCATGGTGATGCACTCACTGACGCTCTGGCTCCTTTTCTTTGCGCACCATACGGGCTTGAGGCGGCAATGAAAATATTACGCACCGCTGTAGTCCGACAAACCGAAATCCGTACTCCTGTAATTTCAGCAGCATATAAGAGCGTTATCGACGAAACCGGATTAACGGTGGATGCATCAATGCGAGCTGATGCTTCAGCCACTTTCACTCCGGCAAAACATAAAGTTTTCCTGGCCCGCCTCAACAGGCTTAATGAAAAAGGAGGGTATTGATATGGCCCTGAAGTGTCCTGAATGTGGCACGGTCGCACACGCCAGAACCAGCGCCTATGAAGCTCCATCGGTTAAACGCTCATGGTATCAGTGCCAGAATCTTGAATGCTCCTGCACATTTACTGCCCTGGAAAGTGTGGACACGATAATTATGAAGCCCCATAAACCAGCGGCGCCTGAGCCTGAATCACAGAGCGATTCTCTTGTACGTCAGCCGCATACACTGGGCCGCTACGGTTCAGCCTGTACCCTTAAAGACCGTCATGCACAATAAAATGAGGAGGAACAACGATATGACAGAACAACAATTGACGGAAAACCAGATTCAGGCCGCAACCGGACATGTAGTAACACTTCTCGCGAGGGCAAAAAAACCGCTTCAGGATGCGGATTGGCTCATGAGATTGCCTGCAAATGAAATAGCCCGCGAGACGGAAAAACTGACAAAAAGCCTTTCCTCGGAATGGCAGTCCCGAATTATCGACCTTTACAAAAAAATGCAGACCTGGGTGGAGGCCAGACAGGCCGAAGAAGCAGCCATTGAGAACCTTCGGGCTCTGCGCCAGCATCAGACCGAAACTGAGCAGGTCAGCAAAGACAATCGGGCGCAGTTCAGGGAATTGCTTAACCAGAGCGGCGGCATCGTAACGCCGGAGATGAAAGCTCTCCGGGCTGAGTATCTGGAACAACAGGAAACAGCCACAGAACTGGCCGGGCTGATTACTGAAAAAGAAGAGCAGCTGCCGGTACTGGCTGCAGCGACCGCGCGTAAGGCAAACGTCTATATAAACTGCCATCATGGCATCACTGAGGAGCGTATCGATGAGCTTTTACGAGATTTTTTTATTTTCCACGGTGCCGAATTGAGCAGCCTGCTCAGGATGAAGTACAGACAGTTTGAGCGGAATAGCTCAGCGCATATACCGGGCATTATTGAAGGGACAAATGATGCAGATACGTTGTATCGTGAATTTATCCTGAATCTAATGCTGAAGTGGACGAATGAAATATTGCCGTTGAGATTCCGGGACGACGTGATGAGTCTGATCGGTTCAGCACCGGTATCAGGATCACATGACGACAGAAAAAAAAGAAAGCTGTTCTGACCTGAACAGAAAAGCTCACTTAAGCCCGGCCAGTGCCGGGTTTTTTGATGTCTGTAGCTTGAGTGCATGCCTATACTGCATGAAATCGCATGACTATATGCACTTGCATTTTTACTTCTCAGGCCAGATAAGGCGCGGTTAAGAGCCTATCATGCAACTGCATGAAAACCACTCCATAAAGCGGGCAGGCGTGGCGGGGCTACGAGTGCGCGCTGTGGGATTAAATGGTGTTGATCATTCAAATCCCGAGGAGCCGACAGGGTCAAGATAGGGGTAAATCTCACCGCTTTGGGGCGCTGTCGAAACGCAAGTTACTAGGGTGAAGAGCAGCTGGCCAGAGCAGAATTACGCGGCAGAAAGCATTTCAGGCCTGTTGCTGCTTAGTGAGTTAATAATGGTGACAAAATCACCACTAAACAGAGCGGGATTTATCTCCGTCGCCACGCTGACCGTGCAGCAGCCCGTCAAACAACCTATATAAATCCAGTTATTTCCCTCAATTAAGCCATGCATCCAAAGGGGGCATGGTTTTACATGCGTTTTCCCGTCCCTGCACTACAGCGCCAGTCTTGGGGCAGCCTGAGAACACCATTACACCTGTATTAAAAGTGCCCCCTGCGTGCTGGCGTGCTGGCGTGCTGGCGTGCTGGCGTGCTGGCGTGCTGGCGTGCTGGCGTGCTGGCGTGCTGGCGTGCTGGCGTGCTGGCGTGCTGGCGTAAGTATTGCGCAAAACTATATTGATAAAGTCATCTTACAGTGCAAAAATATCCCTCAACCAACTATCACTTAATAATAGCGTCAATTTCATCAATCATTTTTGAATATGACTCTATTTTCTCATCAGGAATGCAATCATATCTGAGGTTAAACTTTATGAACGATATTAAATAAGCACGATAGCCGCAAAGCTTATTACGAACCTGGGTTTTATAAAATTTTTGTTTAAACGCTCTAGTTATCGGGAAAGCAAAATTATCAGGCTTTATTTTCTCCCTAAAAATCCCCTCCATGATTTTAGTGTAATCTACTGGCTTTTTATTAAATTCATGGATGATTTTTTTTAACTTTATTATCTTCTTGTTTGAAATAAAAACACCACTTATATCGTTAACATTCTTCCTATTTGTCAATGAAGAGGATTGGATAACATATCCATTTAGAGATATCCTATGCTTCGCCTTAACAATTTTTTTCTCATTTACCTTTAATTTATGTGATGAAAGAATCACTTTAATTTCATGCTCAAAAGAATCCGAATGAATGTACTTGTCAGCTCGAGAGGATGAAAATAGCATATCATCGGCATATCTAGTATATGTTATATTATACAGCGCACATGTTCTTTGGATAATTATGTCAATTTTACGAAGAAAAATATTTGATACGAACGGAGACGCAGGAAAGCCAACAGGTAAAATTCTTTTTCCTTTATCATCATCATTCCCAAAGGAACTGCCGACATGAAACAATATTAAATTGAGGAATGATGAAATTAATTTTTGCTTATTTTTGGGGTCAATACACTCGTCTTTAAAATATGATGAAAAGCAATCCCTCAACAACTTTTCGTCAATTGAATGGAAGAAGTTTTTTATATCAAAACGAAGGAAGTGATAGTTATTCGAGTGAGGCTCAAGAAAATTCAAATAGCAGGCGCCCTTCCTAAAACCTACTGCACTATCATTTAAATCAATTCTTCGTAACAACACTTCAATTAAATTTCGCTGAGCAAGCAATGCAGGGGATTTATTTTTTAAAGCATATATGTATCTTTTTTTTATCTTTTTTTCGAGCACGCTAGAATATGGAATCGATGGAATGACATCATCCTCCAAAAGATCCTTTGGTGCAATTTGAGTTTTGAACAAATTTTTATCGATAATATGCATTATAGTAGCAACCTAATAATGTATAAAATGTGCTTCGTCCCGATACCAAGAACAACTTTTCACGGGCAGTGAAACTAAAAGCTCATCCAAGATAATCATAACATCGTAGGAGGAACTGGTCTTTATTAGGGCTAGTCAAGTCTGACGAATCAGATCTTGAACCATTTTCATGGCCCCTTACCCTCTATCGAGACGAAGCTTATCTATCATACTATAAAACTCTGGGAAAATTAAAGAAAATTTACTATCAAACGATGTAGATGTTTTTGCTGCTTCCAATTCAAGATGGGCTATAGCGAAATCAAGAAATGAAGTGACCCATCCACCAGTTTTCCCCGTATAAAAACACTTCTTCTGAATTTCTCTTTCGACAATATTTAATAAACGCTGCCCAAGTTTAAAGTCTTTGTTTTTTAGATGTTTATAGACTAAACCAGTTGTTGCCTTTCCATTAAAAATCAACCGTAAATAAGTAGCAAGAGTTCTGTAATTGAAATATGTTAGCCCCTCTAAGTTTTTAAGTATGTTATCGACATCTATACCATTGGAATGATGAAGCCAAAGTAAAAACAATGGAAGCGAATTCTCATTTATTAAGCACTCTTCAAAAGTGCTACTTAACACTATAATATTCTTATTTGATAAATAACTATCTATATTATCAACAAGTTTATTCACATATGCTTTACTGATATTATCAAAGTCTAACATTTTATTATTAAAAGATAGAACCTTTCCTTCTGAAGATTTAATATCATTCAAGATTGAAACTTGAACCCTGTATTCAGAACTATATCCCTTCATATAGTATTCTATTTCAGAGTCTAATTTCTCAGGTTTTAAACTGAATAACCCCCCATTTCCCTGAAGCATTACTTTACACTGCCGCTTAGTAACCTCGTATTGTAACGTTTTGTCTCTATCAAATAGGTAAAAATACGGAATTGATAATTTTGATCTGTTCGGATTTAAATTTTCAAGATATACATTTGATCCTGCCTGATAAAGTTCCACATTATTCATGTGAGGATATTTTTTAGAAAGTGAAAAGTTTGAGAACGCTTCCAGTTCAGTATCGCCTTCAACAAATAAGATAATATCACTAAAAAATAATCTTGCTTCATTATCATTAAAGATATTTAAAAAACGCCTATCTTCATATGTAGACTTCATTACACCAACGCGAGTATGATTTTCTTCAATCCTAAAATGAAGTATCTGATGATTATCTTTAAAATATTTGATAATATGCTTGGCTATATTTGCTGAATGGGTTGCGATAAAAATTTTTGGCAACGGAGTTGCATATTTACCCTTTTCAAAGGATTCTTTTGTTTTTTTGAAAGATTCATAAGATTGATAAAGCTCATAGATTAGTTTTTCATTCGCCTTAGGATGAAGCCCAATTTCAGGCTCATCAATATAAACTATTGGTGAAATGTATTCTCTCCGAGTTAAAGAAACTAAAAGCTTTAAGAAAAGTGATAAATATTCTAAAGAATTTGTTCCATCCGATTGAGTAGTAAGGTCTTTACCGCCAACATTAAACGTTTGACCATTTAACCCAATTTTTACATAGTTTAATACCCTCTCTCTATAGCTATAGGATGATACCTTTGTTATATCCTGAATTTTAGAGGTGAAATCCTTATATGCATTACTATTAGGAGAGATTTTTTCATTCAAGAAATCAATAATTTCTTCTTTTTTAACCCCATCTACTTTGAACGACTTCAATCTGCTAATTAGATCCCATAACTTATCCCAATCATACAAATTTATATGCCTAGTTTCTATTTCAAAAAATGGAAATAAATAGCCAATCAAATCTATTTCAGAATTATTTTTGGTTGACCAAGAAAATGCATTATTACTATGGATTGTCAATTTAAGCGTAAAAGTTGTGTCATTGATTCTGTTAGTGAAAAAATCTTTCTCAACCCCCATTGGTGAACCTTTAAAAAAGGTGTTGTATATATGTTTAAAAAAATCTGTTTTTCCTTTTCTTTTTGAAGTTACTATATTTTTAATTCTTGTTAAATCATATTGTATTGAAATACTTCCATGACTACTATAATTTGAGTGTAACTCAGGAGGTATGCATTTAATATTATCGATTTTTTTGTAAAAAAAGGACAATAGTTTTAATAAATTGCTTTTACCTACATTATTTTTCCCAATTACACAATTTAAATCTTTAATATTATTTATTATTAACGTATCATAAGATAATAAATTTTCAATCCTGATTGATTTAATGCTCATCTACTCTCCTTCGCATGCACTGAGAAAATAATTAATTTTTAGCGAAATCATAAGGTGTTATATAGTTATGTGTATTCTCTTCCAGATAGTCCGCCCACCATTGTACCATCAGGCGACGCTCGTCTAAATGCTCGGAAGTATGAATATATGCAGCACGCACGTTATTACGTTCCGAATGACTTAATTGTCGCTCTATTGCATCCTCACTCCATAATCCTGATTCACCTAGCGCACCACGCGCCATCGTCCTGAATCCATGCCCGCAGACCTCGGTTTTCGTGTCGTATCCCATCGCACGTAATGCGCTGTTTACTGTGTTTTCGCTCATAACTTTAGTTGCGTCATGATCACCCGGAAAAAGCAGCTCTTTATCACCACTAATCTGCTTTAACTGATCCAACAAAATCACCGCCTGCCGACTAAGCGGAACAATATGCTCCTCTTTCATCTTCATGCCACGGTACGAGTAACGCACGCCTTTAATTTCTTCTCGTTTTGCTGGTACGCGCCAGAGAGATTTATCAAAGTCGAACTCATTCCAACGCGCGAAGCGTAACTCACTGGAGCGCACGAAAGTTAGTAAGGAAAGCTCGACTGCGATCCGTGTCATTACACGGCCACGATATGCAGCAAGACGAGCAAGAAACTCAGGGAACCGGCTGGAGGGTAAAGCGGGATAATGTCGCGCCTTAGTTGTCGATAACGCCCCGGCCATGTCACTGGCTGGATTAGAGTCGATGTAATCGTTCTGTACTGCATAACGCATAATAGCCGTGACGCGCTGTTGCAAGCGCTGAGCTACGTCATGCTTACCACTGGCATCAACTTTTTTAATCGGGGCTAACAGGTGACTGGTTTTGAGCTGGCGAATGTCGGACGAACCGATATGAGGGAAGATATAAAGCTCAAGATAGCGAAGAACGCGCGATCGATGGTCTTCACTCCAGCGCTTGTTACTTTCATGCCATTCGCGGGCAATGATTTCGAAAGTATATGCCCCCGAATTCTCTGCCTGAGCTTCTTTCTGTTCAGCTTTAGGGTCAATGCCCTGCACTAGCATTTTTTTAGCTTCATCACGCTTTGCTCGTGCCTGAGCAAGCGTTACCGTAGGCCAAACACCAAAAGCGAGGCGATCCTCTTTTTTGTCAGAGGGGCGTCGGTATTTCATGCGCCAATATTTAGAGCCCTTGGCCGAAACCTCGAGATACAAACCGCCGCCATCGGCCATTTTGTAGGTTTTGTCTTTTGGCTTTGCGGTCTCGACCTGTCTGGCGTTGAGCTTCATTTGGGGGCACATTTCTAATCGAAGTTAAGATGCCCCCAATTATGCCCCCAATGACATCCGGATTTCAACGGACAACCTCGTACAACTCAGGACGTAAAATCGCTGCAAGCACTGATTTTTAAGGGATAATTGGACTTTGTCGGATGTTCTTGGAAGTACTAATGGTGCCGAAGGCCGGACTCGAACCGGCACGTATTTCTACGGTTGATTTTGAATCAACTGCGTCTACCGATTTCGCCACTTCGGCACTGAAGGGGATGCGGAAACGTTGTGGATTATACCTGTCGCGCGCCGCCATGCAAGCGACGACGCGCGAAACCCGCGCTAAGTGCCCAAAAAACCAGCGCCCTTCGTCACTCCAGCTCAGACACCGCCAGCCGTATCACCCTCGCCGCCTTCTGCTCCGGCAGCGCCAGCACCTTGGCCCACATCTCCTGCACCATATCGCAGGAGAGCTTCTCTTTGCCCACTGCCTTCTCCGGCATCTGCAGCAGCTGGATGTCCTCGCCGTACTTATCGGCAAGTTGCTTCATAATCGGCCGCACATCCTCGACGGCCGCCTCGCGCTCGGCCGGGGTCACGGTGTGGCGGTTTTTGCCGTAGGCCGCGCGCATCATGTCGGCGTCGGCCTGCATGCGCCGCATCATCAGGTCTTTATCCAGCATACGCATCGGGTTGATGCCGCCCTTCACCATCGGGTAGAGGAAGCGGAAGCAGGCGTCGTCGCTCACCTTCTGGATGGCGGCGGTCTGCTCCATGTTGATGGTCATGTAGTTCACCACGTTGGCGTCCGGGGCGTTTTGCAGGCGCGACATCTGCAGATGCAGGATCTGCGGCTGGATGGTGTCGATAATCTGCTGCTCCGGCTCGCCCGCTTTTTGCAGAGCGGCCATCTGGTCGAGGATGCGCTGATGCAGCGCGGGCTCCTGCTCCTTAATCACCTGCCAGGCGGGCATCGCGTTGAGGGCGTTATCCATCTGCCGTTCCGGGGCGCGCTGCCTGTCGAAAAACACCCAGAACGCCACGGCGGCAGCCGCAATGACGACAATCACAATACGGGTCCACGTTTTATTCATCTCGCATCCTTATCCTTGAGTTATGCCGGTTTACACCGGCACGCCGCTGTGGAAGCGAAACTCGTTGCCCGGTGTCGAGATAAGTGTGGCTTCAATTTCGCCAAAAAGCTTTATGCGTGGTGAGATATCGTCGTCGCTCACCTGCCGGGCAAGCGTCAGGTAGTCCTGATAATGGCGCGCTTCCGAGCGCAGCAGCGAGAGATAGAACTTCTGCAGGTCGTCGTCGAGGAACGGGGCCAGCGCGGCGAAGCGTTCGCAGGAGCGGGCTTCGATGTAGGCGCCGCAGATGAGCTTGTCGATCAGCGTCAGCGGTTCGTGGGTGCGCACTTCCTTCAGCATCCCTTTGGCGTAGCGGCTGGCGGTGATTTTAACGTACGGAATGTCGCGAGCCAGCATCGCCTCGCGCACCTGCCAAAAGTGGTGCAGCTCCTCTTTGATCAGCAGCACCATGCTGTCGATGAGCGCCTGGCCCCACGGGTCGTCGGTTTTGGGCATCACGCTTTTGCCAATCTGCCTGTGCAGGGCGATGAAGTCCGGCTCCGGGCCGTCGCGGAAGGTGAACAGTTCGTAGGGTTTGAGCCAGTCGAGCAGCGCGTCGGCACCGCTTTCGTCGGCGACGTATTTGCGCACCAGCAGCAGCGCGGTCTGGGCGGCCTTGAGCTCGCACACCATGTGGTCGGTGAGCAGCAGCGGCAGGTTCGCCGGGTCGCGGGCTTTATCAATCCATGCTTGCGGGGTCGGGCACTGGAGGAAGTTGAGTACGGGGGCGAGTATCTGCGGGTAATCCATGGTTCTGCCTTGAAAAAGCGGTGGCGCGCGCCACCGCCTGAAACGCTTAGTGACGCACGCCGTCGTCGTCTTCGTCGACGTAATCTTCGTCGTCGCCTTCTTCGCCGTCTTCACCGTTCGGATCTTCGAAGTAGGTTCCCCAGCCGTCGTATTCCACCTCAAACTTCTCGGCCAGGTTCATCAGCTGTTCTACCTGCGCGTCGATCAGCTCCGCCTTCAGCGCGCCTTCGCTCAGGATGTCGCAGCAGATGACGGTGTCGCCCTCTTCCACTTCCAGCTCTTCCGGCTCGGTCACTTCGTAACCCAGCTTGAAGGCTTCCACGGCCATTTTTTCCAGCGCGTCGAAATCATCCGCAGAGAAATGGTGCTCGATGGTGTACAACGCGTCCGGATCGCTACCGTCTTCCAGCAGCTCTTCAATAATCAGACGCGTCTCTTCGCGTTGCTCTTCCAGTAATTCCGGGTTTGCCATGGCTCAATCCTCTTTAAAGTGCGGCAGATACTTCTATTTTCACACACGGACGGGTTTGCCTCCACCTTTGTTGGAAAGATTTGTGAAACGGGGTTGCAAATGAATAATTACACATATAAAGTGAATTTTAATTCAATAAGTGGCGTTCGCCATGTGAGGATAAAATGTCTGATTTGTACAAGAAACACTTTCTGAAATTGCTCGACTTTACCCCTGCACAGTTCACTTCTCTGCTGACTCTTGCCGCACAGCTCAAAGCCGATAAAAAAAATGGCAAGGAAGTACAGAAGCTTACCGGTAAAAACATCGCGCTCATCTTCGAAAAAGACTCGACCCGTACACGTTGCTCTTTCGAAGTTGCCGCATTTGACCAGGGCGCACGCGTCACGTATTTAGGGCCGAGCGGCAGCCAGATTGGGCATAAAGAGTCAATTAAGGACACCGCGCGGGTTCTCGGGCGGATGTACGACGGCATTCAGTATCGCGGTCACGGCCAGGAAGTGGTCGAAACGCTGGCGCAGTATGCGGGCGTGCCGGTGTGGAACGGGCTGACCAACGAGTTCCACCCGACCCAGCTGCTGGCGGACCTGCTGACCATGCAGGAGCACCTGCCGGGCAAGGCGTTTAACGAGATGACTCTGGTCTACGCGGGCGACGCGCGCAACAACATGGGCAACTCGATGCTGGAAGCGGCGGCGCTGACCGGGCTGGATCTGCGCCTGGTGGCCCCGAAAGCCTGCTGGCCGGAAGAGAGCCTGGTGGCGGAGTGCAGCGCGCTGGCGGAAAAGCACGGCGGGAAAATCACCCTGACGGAAGACGTGGCGGCGGGCGTGAAGGGCGCAGACTTTATCTATACCGACGTGTGGGTGTCGATGGGCGAAGCCAAAGAGAAGTGGGCGGAGCGTATCGCGCTGCTGCGCGGGTATCAGGTAAACGCGCAGATGATGGCGCTGACCGGCAACCCGGACGTGAAGTTCCTGCACTGTCTGCCGGCGTTCCATGACGACCAGACCACGCTTGGGAAGCAGATGGCGAAGGAGTTCGATCTGCACGGCGGGATGGAGGTGACGGACGAGGTGTTCGAGTCGGCGGCAAGCATCGTGTTCGACCAGGCGGAAAACCGGATGCATACGATTAAGGCGGTGATGGTGGCGACGCTTGGGAGTGATTGACTCCTCTGCGGTCTGGTGCCCTCACCCCGGCCCTCTCCCACGGGGAGAGGGAGAAAACACTAAAAACGACAACAGCGTTATCGTCGGGCAGAAAAATTCATTTTACTGACGCTTTCTCAGATACGCATTAACCATAATAGGTATTTATCTTTTTATTAACCATTATTTACTGAGTAGATAATGGTTAATATCAGGTCATTATCAATTACAAAACACCGTATATTATCGGCGTAATATTTCCTTATTGCTGCATTTCGTTAATAAGGATTATTCATGTCATGGAATAAGCATGAAGCTGTGTCATACGCCCGTAGCCACGCACTAACCCATACTGGACACGATTGCGCTCGAGCAATCGCCGCCACCATTCGTGCCGGAGGGCTTAAAATCGAAGGGGCAAACCTATCGCCAACTCCAGCCAGCAATAACCTTATACAGGCATTATTAAAATGAATAAACTCATTTTTCTTGTGTTATTCAGCACAGCCGCATTGGGGGCCGAAGATTTTCAGATACCGATGCAGCGCGCCCTTGAATTCAATCGCTGGTACGTCAAACAGGTGAACAACGATCGTTATCCCATCCAACAGGGAAATGAAATCGATGAGTTCGTTACGGCCAGCACCATGAAAAAATTACGTCATGCAGCCGATCCCCGTTATGCCGACGCTGAATTTTACGAGGCTGATTTTTTTATGAAATCGCAATATATCGGCGAGGACTGGGCTGAAAATGTGGCTATTGATTCGTATGATTCAGACCCGGTCTGTGTAAACGTGAATATCACGTTTGGCAAAAAGACCCAGCACACAGTCATTGATTGCATGATTAATGAAGATGGGGTCTGGAAAATCCAGTCTGTCGCCGCTCGGGATAATAATTGATGTCCCCCGCTAACAATAATGTAGCCGCCTTTGTTGCCGGATGGCGCTGCGGCCTGATGCCCTCACCCCGGCCCTCTCCCACGGGGAGAGGGAGAACACCGGCTCCATTTCATTGATTTTTCACCCCGAAAAAGGTACGTTTTCGCCTTCATTCCAGCGTGGACATGCCAGCATTATGCCGATTATTCAGTCTGTTGAACGTGCGTTGCAGATCCTCGACCTGTTCAACGAGCAGGCCACCGAGCTTAAGATCACTGACATCAGCAAACTGATGGGGCTGAGCAAGAGTACCCTCCACTCGCTGCTGAAAACACTCCAGCTTCACGGCTATATCGATCAGAACCCGGAGAACGGCAAATATCGCCTCGGCATGAAGCTGGTCGAGCGCGGCCATTTTGTCGTGGGCTCCATCGATATTCGACAGAAGGCGAAAGGCTGGCTGACGGAGCTGTCCCGGCGGACCGGGCAGACCACCCATCTGGGGATCCTGGACGGGAGTGAAGGGGTCTATATCGAGAAGATTGAAGGCAAGCTGGCCGCCATCGCCTATTCGCGCATCGGCCGCCGCCTGCCGGTTCACGCCACCGCCATCGGCAAGGTGTTGATTGCCTGGCTGGGCGAGGCCGAGCTGAACGCCCTGCTGGAGGGTTATCAGTACACCACCTTTACTCCCGCGACCCTCGCCTCTCGTGAAGCCTTAATGATCGCCCTGGCGCAGACCCGCGAGCAGGGCTATGCCCTGGACAGCGAAGAGAACGAGCAGGGCGTGCGCTGCGTGGCGGTGCCGGTGTGGAACCATGAATCCCGCGTCATCGCCGCCCTGAGCCTGTCGACCCTGACCTCGCGCGTGGACGACGCAGAGCTGGCTAATTTCCGCGAACAGCTTCAGCAGGCCGGGCTCGCGCTGTCACGCGCGCTGGGCTACCCGGCCTGAGCCGTTAAACCGGCTCGTAGGTGAAGTAGTCGAAGTCCGCATGACAGCCGTCACCGCTGATGTCCTCGCAGTGCAGCCCCACAAACGCGCCGGTAAAGAAGCCGCGCCCGCCGATGTAGTCATCCGACAGCTTCCAGGCCTCATACGTCACCGGCACGGCGTGCCACGTCTCGCCGTCGAACGAGTAGCTGTAGCGGTAGACCAGCCTATCCACGTCCACCCGGAGCCATACGCTCTCCGCACTCTCCGGCACGGGAATCGGCTGCTCGTGCAGCGGCCATGACGGCACGTTGTGGTCAAGCTGGATCACCTTAATCGTTCTGCCCTGCCCCTCCTCGTAATCCACAAAGCAGTAGCTCCAGTTTTTGCTGTTGTAGTAGCAGGTCAGCCCCGCGCTCTGCTGGAAGTGAACCGGCGAGAACTGCATCCGCGTCTCCGCCCGGAAGGTGAAGTGCTGCCAGCGGCGCGCCACGGTCGACTGTGTAAAGGTCGAGTTGAGCGAGTCGTTGCCGTACAACCGTAAATAGCCGGGGCGCGCGGTGAGCGAGCCGAGGGTGTCGTCGAACGGAATGCGCAGAGTCTGCAATTCAGGGTCAAGCGTGCTGCCGTCAAAGTCCTCCCGCCAGTTGCCTTGAATGGATACAGGCTGTTCCGCCATCTGCGGGCCTTTCACGGTCAGCTGCGCGTGCTTGCCGCCTTCCACGTATGGCCAGCCGTCGCGCCATTCAATGCGGGCGATGCCGGTCTCGCGCCCCAGCGGGCAGTAGCCGCGCCCGCCGGAGGCCAGCAGCGGCACGCCGGGCAGACGCAGCGGGCGGCTGGTGAGGTAGGCCATGTACCACTCCCCCGTGTGGGTCTGCAGCAGCGAG
>ERZ773156.895-NODE-895-length-23081-cov-6.93047_pt1 | contig 23081 bp, 18 predicted proteins | sample MGYA00511895_ERZ773156 | MGnify/ENA primary metagenome ERZ773156 (study PRJEB29015, sample SAMEA2737850) | human gut metagenome | biome: human gut; feature: human-associated habitat; material: faeces | place: China | collected 2012 ... | reverse complement strand
CGTAGAACAGGGAATTAAACAAGATTTATAGATATTTATAGATTTTTGGCAACGGTAATATGAATAAAGAAAAGTTAAAATCAGTATTTACAAGTAAAATAGCCATAGGAATAATTTGTTTTATTATTGGAGGAATTGCTTTAGGAAACAGCAATTCAGGAGTTAATTTAACTAAAGAAAGATATGACCAATTATTAGAGTTTGAAAAGGTTGCTCTTCAAAAAGATGGTGAGACAGTTGAAACTCTTAATGAAGAATTAACTGAAGAAAATTTGGACAATAAGATAAATGAAAAGACTGAAAAGGGTAAAAAAACATTAGGGATTGGAGAAACAGCTTATATAAATGATAAAAATGGAGTTAAATCAATGGCCATAACCATAGATAATGTAAAACTTACAAATGAAAGGAATCAATTTTCTGAAAAAGAAGCAGAAAAGGTTGTTGTAATAGAATATACTTACGAGAATATAGCAGGGGAAGAAAATTTATATGTATTTGATAGTAATTTTAAAGTTTATGATGCTTCAGGAAATGTTTTAGAAACATACCCAGCTGGTGCTGAAAAATATCCTCAAGCTATTAGTAAGGGGAAAAAGTGTACTGCTAATATGTCATTTGCCTTAAACAATGAATCAAATAATTTAGAAATAGAATTTTATGATAATATGTTTGATGGAAAGGCTTCAGAGGTCTTTAATATAAGTGCTGAATAGAAGTTATTTTAAGAAAAAAGTCTATTTAAAGTTTTATAGTTAATTTAGAATATAAGTAAGGTAAGGGGGAGGTATTATGAGATATTCTGTAGAAGGTGTTTGTGAGAAGTTTAAAAGTGGAGAGAAACTAGAGTTTTTATTTTTCTGGGGACATACAAAAAATAAAAATGGAAAAATAACTAAGGCTTGTTTTAGCCAATGGTACCTTTCTGATTTTACAGTTAATGGAGTTTTATATAACTGTGCAGAGAAGTATATGATGGCTGAAAAGGCAAGGTTATTTAAGGATTATGAAACCTTAGAAGAAATATTATCTGCTGAAAATCAAAAAGAAATAAAAGACTTAGGAAGAAAGATTAAAAACTTCAATGAAGAGCTTTGGAATAGAGAAAAATATGAAATTGTTAAGAGGGGAAACTTAGCTAAGTTTTCTCAAAATGAAAATCTTAAGGAGTTTTTATTAAACACTGGAGATAAAATAATAGTTGAAGCAAGTCCATATGACTCTATTTGGGGAATAGGAATGGGTGCAAAGGATGAGAATATAGAAGACCCTACAGCTTGGAAGGGGGAAAATCTCTTAGGTTTTGCTCTTATGGAAGTAAGAGACTTGCTAAATAAAAGGAGTACTTTCATTAACTGTAGAAAATTCTTTAATAACTTTATATGAGATTATGTTAAAACTTAAAATAAAGCAAAGGATAGAATATGCTAAGTAACTTACTTAAGAAATCTTTTTCAAAGAAATTTTTAAGCTCTATAAAAATTTCAGTGTTTTCTAATATTCTTAAATTTTTTTCTTATCATCAAAATTTTTAACCAATTATATAAAGGATACTTTTCACTAATTTTTATGGTAATATTAAAAGTTTTTTATTACTTCAGTTATGTTGTGATTAGCTTAATATGAAGTTCTTAGAAAGTTACAAGTTAAAACTGAAAAAAACTGGTTTTATTTATGTGGAAATCAGTTTTTATTTTTATTAAAAAAATGTTTGAATTTTTTAAAAATTAGTATAAAATATAAAATAACTTTGATAATTTATATATAAACTTTTAAGAATGTTTATAAATTAATATTATTATATATGAAAAGTAAATAATTAAGGTAAGTTTAAAATTTAAAAACTAAGGAGGAAAATTTATGCAAGTTTTAATTGGGGCAGGACTTTTATTAATAGTTTTAGGATTGTTTACCTTATTTAGTTATAAGGCACCACATGGAATGAAGGCTATGGGAGCATTGGCAGGAGCAGCTTGTGCAAGCTTTTTAGTTGAGGCATTTCACTCATCATTCTTTGGAAATGTTCTAAATATAGAGTTTTTAAAGAAGGTTGGAGATGCTAATGGAAGCTTGGGAGGAGTGGCAGCAGCAATTCTTGTACCATTAGCTTTAGGAGTTTCACCAGTTTATTCAGTTTTAATAGGACTATCATGTTCAGGATTAGGAATATTACCAGGATTTATAGCAGGTTATTTAATGTCATTTGTGGTTAAATTCTTAGAAGAAAAATTACCAAGTGGTTTAGATTTAATTGTAATAATAGTTGTGGCTACGCCTCTTACAAGAATAATAGGTGATTTTACAGCACCAGTAGTTGATTCTACTTTATTAAAAATAGGACAGGTTTTAATAGCTTCAGCAAACTCTAATCCAATAACAATGGGAATAATACTTGGAGGAATTATAACTGTAGTTGCTACGGCACCTTTAAGTTCAATGGCCTTAACAGCTATGCTTGGACTAACAGGAGCACCAATGGCAATAGGAGCATTATCAGTTTTTGGTTCATCTTTCTTAAATTTTGTTTTATTCCAAAAAATGAAGTTTGGAAGCAAAAAAGATACAATATCAGTTGCCATAGAACCATTGACGCAGGCGGATATAATAACAGCTAACCCTATTCCTATTTATGTAACTAATTTTATTGGTGGCGCTTTATGTGGGATTATAATAGTTTTAATGGGACTAACTAATATGTCTCCAGGAACAGCTACCCCTATTGCTGGTTTTGCTGTAATGTTTGCATATAACCCAGCATTTAAGGTATTAATGGCTTCTCTAGCTTGTGTAGTTGTAAGTGCAGGTAGTGGATACCTAGGGTATTTATTATTTAGAAATTACAAAATACATACAGTAGATGAGATACGTGGAAATGATTTAGAGGTAGAATAATTAAATTTTATTTTTATAATAAATGAATCTTTTATATATACTTAATAATTTTTAGTTGTATAATAAGAATAAATATTAGAATTATCTTGAATATTACTAACTAATAAATTTGGTCTACATGTATTAGGTTCATATGAATTAAAAAGGTTTATGAAGCCGAGTTTAATAAAATTTTTATTGGAGTGATTAAAATGAAATTAGCTGAGGCATTGATTTTAAGAGCAGATTTACAAAAAGAATTAATGAGTTTAAAAAATAGAATAAATCAAAACTTACTAGTTCAAGAAGGTGAGAAACCCTCTGAAAACCCATATACACTATATGATGAGATACTGTTAAAAGTAAGTGAATTAGAGGGGTTAATTCTAAAGATTAATAAAACTAATAGTAATTACATAACTAGTAATAATGAAAGTATTTCTGATTTGATTGTAAAAAGAGATATGCTTGGAAAGAAGATAAGCATATTAAAAGAAATAGCTGAAGAAGCTACAGTAAAAGTAAATAGATACTCTCAAACTGAAATAAAAATATTTTCTGCAATGAAGGTAGATCAATTACAGAGAGAAATAAATAAATATTCTAAGGAATATAGAGAACTAGACACTAAGTTGCAAGGTTTAAACTGGACAATAGATTTAATGGAATAAAAGTATCTAAATTATAAAGTTAATTTTCCTAGTTTAAACTAGATAATAGATTAATTAAATAGAGGTTTAAATGTTGGTAGCTTTTATTAAGGAGGTCATAAATCCTAACCTGGGGAAAAAGGTGATTATACATGTATCTAGGAGCAGATACTTATTTTATAATTTATGCTCAAACAAATTACATGGGTACTATTTAAGAATTACAATTTACAACCATATGACTATTAATAATAAGCGAGGATGGGGTAAGGGGATACAATTTAAAGAAGATAGAGTTATGATTCATTAAGGAAATTATAGCTCTATTTTTTTACTTTAAATTACAAAGTTTAAAGTAAATAAAGCTAATTAAAGTTAATACATATCTTTTTATATAATTCTATTCTAAAAATTTAATTTTAACTAGTTTTAGCTTACTAATAATTTCTAAAATTAAATGTAGAAAAATACTTTTTAAAGAATTTTCTTCTTTAGTTATAGCAAATACTTAATAAGTAAAAATTTTAGTAATTGTTTAATAGGGATATACTTCTACATAAACTATTCAAAAACAATTAATTATAAAGTTTCTTCAAAATTATTTTCCAATAAAATCAAAAAAATATAAATTATAATAAATTATTAAGGATAATAATAAATAAATTTCAATATAATTCACAGAAAATCAAGGTTAATCTCTAATAAATAATAAGGAGTAAACTTTAACTAAAAAACTTAAAGAAATAAAAGAAAAGATTATATTTCATTGTTAGTAAGTTAATTTAATTAGAAAATAATGATAAAATATTAAAAAATAACAATATTTTTATACAATATATCAATAAAGAGAGATTTTTATAAATATTATGCATAATACTTAGTATTAAAAATATTTCAATTAAGCATGATTTAGTAAAACAATTTAGTAAAAATATAATTTTTTTACTAAATATTAAAATTTTGTACATTAATATTTTCACAAAAAATGATATTATAATCTTAGTAAACGTTTCCTAAAAGGGGATTTATATTTAAAATATGAGATATGAGGGGGAATTTTAAGATGAGTGAGAGAAAAAGGTCGCTTAGTTCAGGAGCTTTAATGCTTATGACATTTACAGCGGTATTTTCATTCGGAAACATAATTGATAGTAGTGTAAATATTGGACTAGCTACAATACCATCATACATATTTGGTACAGTATTTTACTTTTTACCATTTGCTTTGATGATTGGTGAGTTTGCTTCAGCTAGTTCAGATTCTGAATCAGGTATAAATAGTTGGATAAAGAAATCTTTAGGAGCAAGATGGGCTTTCTTAGGATCATGGTCTTATTTCTTTGTTAACTTGTTCTTCTTTACTTCACTATTACCTAAAATATTAATTTATGCATCTTATACATTTGTTGGTAGAAATGTATTTGATGGAAAAACAGTATTAATTTCTGTTATATCAATAGTATTATTCTGGGCAGTAACTATAATTTCTACTAAGGGTGTATCTTGGATTTCAAAAATAACAAGTATATCTGGTGTAGCTAGAATAATTTTAGGGTTAGGCTTCATAGTATTATCTTTCGGAGTTATTTTATTCTTAGGAAAAGCTCCAGCTCAAGAATTCACAGCAGAAACTATTATGCCTAAGTTTAACTGGTCATATTTCATGGTTTTAGCTTGGATTTTACAAGCAGTAGGTGGTGCTGAAAGCATAGGAGTATATATTAAAGACGTAAAGGGTGGAAATAAAACATTCATAAGAACAATGGTAATTTCAACTGCTATAGTTGGTGGTTTATATGCACTTGGAGCTGTTTCAGTAGGTTTAGTTGTACCTTCAGAAGTATTACAAGGTAATTTCTCAAATGGTTTATTTGATGCCTTTGCAATATTAGGTGCAAACTATGGAGTAGGTAACATAATAACTAACATAGTTGGATTCATAATGATGCTTGCCTCTTTAGGTTCATTAGTTTTATGGACTGCAGCACCTGTTAAAGTATTATTCTCTGAAATTCCTGAAGGAATCTTTGGTAAATGGATTGCTAAAACAGATAAAAAAGGAACTCCTGTAAATGCTTTATATGTACAAGCTATAATAGTAACAGTATTACTATTAGTACCAGCTTTAGGAATAGGTTCAGTTGATAGCTTACTTGAAATGTTAATAAACATGACTGCTTCAACTTCATTAATTCCAGTATTATTCTTCTTAGTTGGATACATTGTATTAAGAGCTAAGAAAGATGATATGGAAAGATCATTTAAAGTTGGATCTAAAAACTTTGGAATAGCAATTGGAGTATTATTACTTGCTTTATTCGTATTCGTATTTGTAATATCTTCAATTCCAGCTCCACAAGACTTTGCAGCTTACTTTAATGGAACACTAGCAGAAGGAGCAACAAATCCTGTATTTGTACTTTTATACAATGTATTAGGATTAGTATTCTTCTTAGGTTTTGCTGAAATTTGCTGGAGAAAATATGAAAAGAAAGTTGGAAAAGCTGTAGCTAATGAATGGGATCAAGAAGAGGTTTCAGAAATAGCTTAATTAAAGTAATGACAAAATTATAAAAGATATCAATTAAGGAATAAGCTATAAAAATATAGCTTATTCCTATAACTATAAATTTATTTAGAAATACACAATTTACTTTATAGATTAATAAGAGAAAAATGATTAACTTGGTAATATGGAGGGATTATTTTGAAAAATTATGGACCAATAAGTTCTAAAGTAACAAAAATGCTTCATGGAGCAGATTACAACCCAGAGCAATGGATTGATATGCCTAACATATGGGGAGAAGATGTTAGATTAATGAAGCTTTCTCATACAAATGTTGTAGCTGTAGGCATATTTTCATGGACAATGTTAGAGCCTGAAGAAGGTAAGTTTAACTTTGAATGGTTAGATGAAATCATGGATTTAATGCACAAGAATGGAAACTATGTAATACTTGCTACACCAAGTGGAGCTAAGCCAATATGGATGGCTCACAAGTATCCAGAAACTTTAAGAGTTGCTCCAAATAGAGTAAGAAACCTTTATGGAGAGCGTCATAACCATTGCTACACATCTCCTATATATAGAGAGAAAATTGCTATAATAGACAGATTATTAGCAGAAAGATATAAAGATCACCCAGCTTTAATCTTATGGCACATTTCAAATGAGTTTGAAGGTCAATGTTACTGTCCTTTATGTGAACAAGCTTTTAGAGATTTCTTAAGAGAGAAATATGATAATGACATAAATAAATTAAATAAAGCTTGGTGGACTAAGTTCTGGAGTCACACATATGCTTCCTTTGATGAAATAGAAGCACCAGCTCCTCATGGAGAGCCAGCTCTTCATGGATTAAACTTAGATTGGATGAGATTTGTTACTCACCAAACTTTAGATTACTACAAGCATGAAAGAAGCATATTAAAGGAAATCACACCAGATATTCCTGTAACTACTAACTTCCATGACTATATTTCATTATTTAGAGGAATAGATTACTGGAAATTTGCTCCTTACTTAGATGTTGTATCATGGGATAACTATCCTTACTGGCATGGTGAAAGAACAGATGACCATGAAGGAAGTAGAATTGGATTTGTTCATGACTTAAATAGAGCAATTTTAAATGGTAAGCCATTTATGATGATGGAAAGTTCACCAAGTTCAACAAACTGGCAACCAGTTGCAAAACTTAGACGTCCAGGAATGCATATTTTATCTTCTCTTCAAGCTGTAGCTCATGGTTCAGATACAGTTCAATATTTCCAATGGAGAAAGAGTAGAGGATCATCAGAAAAATTCCATGGAGCTGTTGTTGATCACTGTGGACATGAAAATACAAGAGTGTTTAAAGATGTAACTAAGGTTGGAGAAATTCTATCAAAACTTGATGATGTAATAGGAACTTCTGTAGAGCCACAAGTAGCTGTTATTTACGATTGGGAAAATTACTGGGCAATAAATGATGCTCAAGGTCCTAGAATAGAGCAAAAGGATTACTTTGAAACTTGTCAAAAACACTATAAAGCTTTCTGGGATATGTCAATTCCAACAGATGTTATAAACATGGATTGTGATTTCTCAAAATACAAGGTGGTTGTAGCACCAATGCTTTATATGGTAAGACCAGGTGTTGGAGAAAGATTAGAGGAATTCGTTAAAAATGGAGGAACTTTAGTAACAACTTACTGGAGTGGTATTGTTGATGAGAATGACCTTTGCTTCTTAGGAGGATTCCCTGGCCCATTAAAGAAAGTTACAGGAATCTGGGCAGAAGAATTAGATGCACTTTATGATGAAGATGTAAACTATGTTTCTGTTGAAGAAGGCAATAGCTTAGGAATGAAAGGTGAATATGAGGCTAGAATATTCTGTGACTTAATTCACTCAGAAGGAGCTGAAGTTCTTGCAACATACAAAACAGACTTCTACAAAGGAATGCCAGCTTTAACTTGTAACAACTTTGGAGAGGGGCAAGCTTATTATATAGCATTTAGAAATAATGATGAGTTCTTATCAGACTTCTACTCAAGCTTAGCTAAGAAGTTAACTTTAAAGAGAGCTATAGAAATTGACTTACCAAAGGGAATTAATGCTCAAGTTCGTATGGATGAAAAGAATGAGTTTGTATTCTTTATGAACTTCTCATCAGAGGAAAAAACAATAGATATTAAAGATCTTGATTTAACAGATATGGTAACTGGTGAAAAGGTAACTAAGGAAATGGAAATAGAACCTTATGGAGTTAGAATAGTTAGAAGAAAATAAAATAGATATTAACGTATAAATAAGATTTATAGTTAGTTTAATAGATTAAAAAGAAAAAAGTAATGATGAATACTTTTAGTTAAAATTGAATTTTTTATATGAGACAGGTAGGTGAAAACTTACTTGTCTTTATTTTTATCAATAGTTTTTTTTAGAAGAGATTAAACTAAAGAATTATAACTTTTATTATTTATTAATATAAGCATTTATAGAAAAAATAAGAAGAATTTGAAATATTTACATTAAATTTATGAATAAATTTAACATGAAAAGGGTTTAATATTAAAGTTTTTAAAAAATATTATTCGGTAATTATACATTATATATTCATTATAATCAATTATTAATTTTAATTGTAATACATGTATTTTACAGAAATTGTTTAATAAACCTATTTACTAGATAGTATCTTTTTGAATAAAAATGAAAAAATATATGCAATAATTTCCATGAGGTGCTCTTGTAATCGTTTTTTTAATGGTGTATAACATAGGTGTGGGAAGGAAAACAACCTACAAAATCTTAAAATACAGAGGGAGGAAGGGTATATTATGAGAGATGACAGAGCATTAAATGTTACTTCTGAAATAGGAAGATTAAAAACAGTTCTATTACATAGACCTGGAGAAGAAATTGAAAATTTAACACCAGATCTATTAGATAGACTACTATTTGATGACATTCCATACTTAAAAGTTGCAAGAGAAGAACATGACGCTTTTGCACAAACTTTAAGAGAAGCAGGAGTAGAAGTGCTTTATTTAGAAGTTCTTGCTGCTGAGGCGATAGAAACTAGTGATGAGGTAAAACAAGAATTTATAAGTGAATTTATTGATGAGGCTGGAGTTGAAAGCGAGAGATTAAAAGAAGCATTAATAGAATACTTCAACTCATTTAGTGATAATAAATCAATGGTGGATAAGATGATGGCTGGTGTAAGAAAAGAAGAACTTAAGGATTACCACAGAGAATCATTATATGACCAAGTAAATAATATATATCCATTTGTATGTGATCCAATGCCAAATCTTTATTTTACAAGAGATCCATTTGCAACAATTGGACATGGTATTACATTAAATCACATGAGAACAGATACAAGAAATAGAGAAACAATATTTGCTAAATATATATTTAGACATCATCCAAGATTTGAAGGGAAGGATGTTCCATTCTGGTTCAATAGAGATGAAAAGACTTCACTTGAAGGTGGAGATGAATTAATACTTTCAAAAGAAGTTTTAGCAGTTGGTATATCACAAAGAACTGATTCAGCATCAGTTGAAAAATTAGCTAGAAAGTTACTTTACTATCCAGATACAAGCTTTAAAACTGTATTAGCATTTAAAATACCAGTATCAAGAGCATTTATGCATTTAGATACAGTATTTACTCAAGTTGATTATGATAAATTTACAGTTCATCCTGGCATAGTAGGACCTTTAGAAGTTTATGCTATAACTAAAGATCCAGAAAAAGATGGACAACTAATTGCAGTTGAAGAATGTGATACTTTAGAAAATATATTAAAGAAATACTTAAAGAGAGATGTTGAGTTAATAAAATGTGGTGGAGGAGATGAAATAATAGCTGCTAGAGAACAATGGAATGATGGTTCAAATACACTTGCTATTGCTCCAGGAGAGGTTGTAGTTTATTCAAGAAACTATGTAACTAATGAAATATTAGAGAAGAAAGGAATTAAGTTACATGTTATTCCTTCATCTGAATTATCAAGAGGTAGAGGGGGTCCTAGATGTATGTCAATGCCTCTAATAAGAGAAGATTTATAAGATAACATTTAACTAGTAATTTACTATTAGAAATTTAAAAAAATTAATATTCTCATACTTACAAAAAAATGTATATAAGAATATTTAATATTAGGAGGAATTCAAAATGGCAGTTAACTTAAAAGGAAGAAGCTTTTTAACATTAAAAGACTTTACACCAGCAGAAATAAGATATTTATTAGATCTTTCTCATGATTTAAAGGCTAAAAAGAGAGCTGGAATATTAGGAGATAGCTTAAAAGGTAAAAATGTAGTTTTACTATTTGAAAAAACTTCAACTAGAACAAGATGTGCTTTTGAATGTGGAGCTGCTGAAGAAGGTGCTCATGTAACATTCTTAACTAATTCACAAATGGGTAAAAAAGAATCAATAGAAGATACTGCTAAGGTTCTTGGAAGAATGTATGATGGTATTGAATTTAGAGGATTCAAACAATCAACTGTTGAAGAATTAGCTAAACATGCAGGTGTTCCAGTATGGAATGGATTAACTGACGCTGACCATCCAACTCAAATATTAGCAGATTTCTTAACAATAGAAGAACATGCACATAAACCATTAAGTGAAATTAAATTAGTATTTACTGGCGATACAAGAAACAACATGAGTTATGCGTTAATGTATGGTGCAGCTAAAATGGGAATGCACTTTGTAGCTCTTGGACCAGATAGCTTAAAACCAGATGAAGATATTCTTAAAGAAATGCAAGAATACTCAAAAGAAACTGGTGCAACTATAGAATTTAGTTCAAATGTTGATGAAGCAGTTAAGGGTGCAGATGTTATCTACACTGATATCTGGGTATCAATGGGTGAAGATGAAAGCTTATATCCAGAAAGAGTTAAATTATTAACTCCATATAAAGTTACTAGAGAAATGATGAATAAAACAGGAAATAAGAATACTTTATTCATGCATTGCCTACCATCATTCCATGATGAAGATACAGAAGTATGTAAAGATATGATGGATAGATTAGGTCTTGATATAAGAGAAGTTGAAGATGAAGTATTTAGAAGCAAAAATTCAGTTGTATTTGATGAAGCTGAAAACAGAATGCATACAATAAAAGCAGTAATGGTAGCAACTGCTGGAAAATAATAAATTTTCTTAAGGGCTGTATTTATAATATCATCTAAGGAATAATTAGAATTTAAAGTATTTAATTTTAATAAATGAATTTTCCTTTCATTGCATTATAAATGCTGCCCTGTTTTTAATAATATGAAAGTGGGTGAAGTTATATGGCAGAGCAACATAATGAATCAAAAAAATTAGGGTTTGCTCAATTAGCAGCCTTAATAGTTGGTTCTATGATTGGTGGTGGAGCTTTCAATCTTCCATCAGATATGGCAAGGGGAGCTGGTACTGGAGCAGTTATAATAGGATGGATTATAACAGGTATTGGTATGATAGCTTTAGCTTTTGTTTACCAATCATTAGCTAACAGAAAGCCTGAATTAACAGGTGGTGTTTATAGTTATGCGAAAGCAGGGTTTGGAGAATATATAGGATTCAATTCAGCTTGGGGATATTGGTTAAGTGCATGGATAGGAAATGTATCTTATTCAGTACTTCTATTTGGAGCAGTAGGTTATTTTCTACCTATGTTTGGTGCAGGAAATAACGTAGCATCTATTATTGGCGCATCAGTATTACTTTGGGCATTTGCATTACTAATATTAAATGGGGTAAGTGGAGCAGCACTTATAAATCTTATAACCACTATAGCTAAGTTAGTTCCAATATTCTTATTTATAGTTATCTCATTATTTATGTTTAATTTTGATAAATTTACTTTCCAATTTTGGGGTACAAGTGATTTAGGTGGAATTGTAACACAGGTAAAGAGTACTATGCTAGTAACATTATGGTGCTTCATAGGAATTGAGGGAGCTGTAGTTGTTTCAGGAAGAGCTAAGAAACAAAGCGATGTAGGTAAGGCAACAGTACTTGGTCTTATAGGAACATTAATAATATATATGTTAATAACATTAATGGCACTTGGAGTTATGGACAGAGTTAAACTTTCAGGTCTTGAAAACCCATCAATGGCATATGTTCTTGAATTTGCAGTTGGTAAATGGGGAGCAGTTCTTATAAATTTAGGGTTGATAATTTCATTATTTGGATCACTTCTTGGATGGGCATTACTTGCAGCAGAAATTCCTTATGTAGCAGCAAAGGATGGGGTATTACCTAAAGTCTTTGCTAAATTAAATAAAAAGGGAACACCAAGTGGTTCATTAATAATAACTAATTTATTAGTACAAGCATTTTTAATATTAACTTTAGTAGCAAGCAGTACTTATCAAGCTCTATATTCAGTAGCTAGTACAGCTATATTAGTACCATATCTTTTAAGTGCTATGTATGGATTTAAGTTAGCACTAACAGGTGAAACTTACGATAAAGATCCTACAGGAAGAACTAGAGATAAAATTTTTGGTGGAATAGCAACCGTTTACGCTATATGGCTATGCTATGCAGCAGGACTTAAATATTTATTATTATGTTTCATATTATATGCAGTAGGAATTATATTCTTCTACATTGGTAAAAAACAGAATAATAAAGATAGTGTTGTATTTGTAGGAAAAGAAAAAATACTAGCAATAATTGTTTTAGTTATAGCAATTATAGCAATAGTAATGTTATTTAACGGAGCAATAACCATTTAGATATAAAAATAAAATTAAAGTTAAAGTGATTAATATGAAGGAGGAAAAGACTTATGAAAATTGTTTTAGCATTAGGCGGAAACGCATTACAAAAGGATTCAAAGGATAAAAGTGCAGAAGGTCAATTAGAGACATGTAGACAAACAGCAGTTTCAGTAGCTGATTTAATAGAAGATGGACATGAAGTATCAATAGTTCATGGAAATGGCCCACAAGTTGGACAAATATTAGCAAGTATTGAATTAGCTCATCAAGTTGATAATGGAAATCCATTATTCCCATTTGATGTAGTTGGTGCTTTTTCAGAAGGTTATATTGGTTATCATCTTCAAAACACAATTAGAGAAGAATTATCAAAGAGGGGAATAAAAAAATCAGTAGATACAATTATAACTCAAGTAATCGTTAACAAAAATGATCCTGGTTTTAAAAATCCAACTAAACCAATAGGTTCTTTCTATACAAAAGAAGAGGCAGAAAAGCTAGAAAAGGATAAAGGATATACTATGAAAGAAGATGCTGGTAGAGGATATAGAAGAGTAGTAGCTTCACCAAAACCAGTAGATATAGTAGAAAAAGAAGCTATAAAAAATATGGTATATAGTGGCTTTGTTGTAATCGCTTGCGGAGGCGGTGGAATCCCTGTAGTAGAAGATGGAGATAGATTAGAAGGAGTTCCAGCGGTTATAGATAAGGACTTTGCTGCTGAAAAATTAGCTGAAATATTAGATGCAGATGCATTATTAATCTTAACAGCAGTTGATAGAGTTTGTGTAAACTTCAACAAGCCAGATCAAAAGGCTTTAAAAGAAATTAATTTAGAAGAAGTAGATAAATATATAGAAGAAGGTCAATTTGCACCAGGAAGTATGCTTCCAAAGGTTGAAGCTTGTAAGAAGTTTGTACTAAGCGGAGACAAAAAGGTAGCTATAATTGCATCTTTAACTAATGCTAAAGCTGCTTTAAGAGGACAATCAGGAACAAAAATAGTTAAATAAAATTGCCTATATATATTAATTTCATTGTTTATATAGCATACATACGAGGTTAAAGGGAGCAGAGGAGATATTATGAGTAATTTAGAGAAATCTTTAAGACATGAAGTAATATTAGATATAATAAAGAGCAAATGTATCTGTAAACAAGAAGAATTAATAATTGAGTTAAAAGAATGCGGAATAAATGTAACTCAAGCCACTTTGTCAAGAGATCTTCATGAGATGAATATAATTAGAAAAAGTTTTGAAAATCATGAGCATAGATATATAGTTACAAAGGAAGATAAGTTTATTAAAAAGTTTAAAAGTATATTCAGGAGTTCTGTAAGAAGCGTATCTATGCAAGAATATTTCATATCAGTTAATACATTAGATGGTATGGCTAGTTTGATTGGAGAGTTTATAGATAGGCTTGGTGATGGAAGAATAGCTGGAACAGTAGCTAAAAAAAATCATATTCTAGTTTTGTGCAGAAGTGTTAATGCTACTCAGCAGATATTCAAAGAGTTAGATTCCTTAAGATTATAATTAAAAGCAATTAACTCTACAAAGAGTTAAGAATAAATACTAATAGCTTAAATGTTGCATTGTATAATTAATCATTATACAAAAAATCCATAGACTAAAATATTTTATATTTTTTACACTTTAACAGTAGTAAGGAATACAAAGATATTTTAGTTTATAAAAAGTCTTAAACAATTACCTAAAAAATACCTTTTAATATTACGGTGAAGAGTGTAATTTACTGAGTTGCCAATAAAGTACATTGAATCACCGTAATATTTTTTTGTGCGATTAACTGGAATAATAATACATTTAATTTGAGTTATTAATGTATTAAAAAAATAACTATAAAAAATAAAGAATAATAGGATTATTTAGAAATGAAATATAAAAAATTACAAATTTTATGTTATAATTAAAAAGTTACTAAATTAATAACAAATGGTGAATGATTTTTAAATGTGTAAGGTTATTTTAAATTATGTATATAAGAAAACTTCAGCTTAAATAAGCAAAGTTTTATTTATATAAATATTGTTTAAGATAGAGGAGGCATTTAAACATGAAGAAAAACTTAAAAAGGGGAGAGCTAACGAAACTAAAGTTAGTTGAAAGATGGTCAGCTACCTTTACTTTAGCAGCATTTATTTTATTTAATAGCTCGTTTAAAGTATTTGCAGCTGATAAAAAAATAGAGAATAGTAATAATGGACAGATTACTAGAGAGATTAATGCTGATCAGATTTCTAAAACAGAATTAAATAATGAGGTAGCTACAGACAATAATAGACCATTAGGCCCTAGTATTGCTCCATCAAGAGCAAGAAACAACAAGATCTATACATTCGATGAACTTAACAGAATGAATTATAGTGATCTAGTTGAATTAATAAAAACAATAAGTTATGAAAACGTACCAGACTTATTTAATTTTAATGATGGTTCATATACTTTCTTTAGTAATAGAGATCGTGTACAAGCTATAATATATGGTCTAGAGGATAGTGGAAGAACTTATACAGCAGATGATGATAAGGGAATTCCAACTTTAGTTGAGTTTTTAAGAGCTGGATATTATTTAGGATTTTACAATAAACAATTATCATACCTAAATACACCACAGTTAAAAAATGAGTGTTTACCAGCTATGAAAGCGATTCAATATAATAGTAATTTTAGATTAGGAACAAAGGCGCAAGATGGAGTTGTTGAGGCTTTAGGAAGACTTATAGGTAATGCTTCAGCAGATCCAGAAGTTATTAATAATTGCATATATGTCTTAAGTGATTTTAAAGATAATATAGATAAGTATGGTTCGAACTATAGCAAGGGAAATGCAGTATTCAACCTTATGAAAGGTATTGATTATTATACTAATTCAGTAATATACAATACTAAGGGATATGATGCTAAAAACACTGAGTTTTATAATAGAATAGATCCATATATGGAAAGATTAGAAAGTTTATGTACAATAGGTGATAAGTTAAATAATGATAATGCTTGGCTTGTAAATAATGCCTTATATTACACAGGTAGAATGGGTAAGTTTAGAGAAGACCCATCAATATCTCAAAGAGCTTTAGAAAGAGCTATGAAGGAGTATCCTTATTTATCATATCAATATATTGAAGCTGCCAATGATTTAGATTTAAATTTTGGTGGCAAAAATTCATCAGGAAATGATATAGATTTTAATAAGATAAAAGCAGATGCAAGGGAAAAATATCTTCCAAAAACATATACTTTTGATGATGGCAAATTTGTAGTAAAAGCTGGTGATAAAGTAACAGAAGAAAAGATAAAAAGATTATACTGGGCTTCAAAGGAAGTTAAGGCTCAATTTATGAGAGTAGTTCAAAATGATAAGGCTTTAGAAGAGGGAAATCCAGATGATATTTTAACTGTTGTTATTTATAACTCACCAGAAGAGTATAAGTTAAATCGTATAATAAATGGATTTAGTACTGATAATGGTGGTATATATATTGAAAACATAGGAACTTTCTTTACTTATGAAAGAACACCAGAGGAAAGTATATATACATTAGAAGAATTATTCCGTCATGAATTTACTCACTATCTTCAAGGTAGATATGTAGTTCCTGGAATGTGGGGACAAGGAGAATTCTATCAAGAGGGAGTTTTAACTTGGTATGAAGAAGGAACAGCAGAGTTCTTTGCAGGTTCAACTAGAACTGATGGAATAAAACCAAGAAAATCAGTTACACAAGGATTAGCTTACGATAGAAATAATAGGATGTCTTTATATGATGTATTACATGCTAAATATGGCTCATGGGATTTCTATAATTATGGATTTGCTTTATCAAACTACATGTACAACAATAACATTGGAATGTTTAATAAGATGACAAATTACATAAAGAATAATGATGTATCTGGTTATAAAGATTATATTGCATCAATGAGTAGTGATTACGGATTAAATGATAAATATCAAGACTATATAGATTCTTTATTAAATAATATTGACAACTTAGATGTTCCTTTAGTTTCAGATGAATATGTAAATGGACATGAAGCTAAGGATATAAATGAAATAACTAATGATATAAAAGAAGTTTCAAATATAAAAGATCTTTCTAGTAATGTTGAAAAGTCTCAATTCTTTACTACTTACGATATGAGAGGAACATATGTAGGGGAAAGAAGCCAAGGTGAAGAAAATGACTGGAAAGATATGAATTCTAAGTTAAATGATATATTAAAAGAATTATCTAAAAAGAGCTGGAATGGGTATAAAACTGTTACTGCATACTTTGTAAACCATAAAGTAGATGAAAATGGTAACTATGTTTATGATGTTGTATTCCATGGAATGAATACAGATACAAATACTGATGTTCATGTAAATAAAGAGCCTAAGGCTGTTATAAAATCTGATTCTTCAGTAATAGTTGAAGAAGAAATAAACTTTGATGGAACAGAGTCAAAAGATGAAGATGGTGAAATTAAAGCTTATGAATGGGACTTTGGAGATGGAGAAAAATCCAATGAGGCTAAAGCTGCTCATAAATATAATAAAACTGGAGAATATGAAGTAAAATTAACAGTTACAGATAATAATGGTGGAATAAATACTGAAAGTAAAAAGATAAAAGTAGTAGAAGATAAACCTGTTGAAGTTATAAATGAAAGTGAGCCTAACAATGATTTGGAAAAAGCTAACCAAATAACTAAATCTAATATGTTAGTTAAGGGTACTTTATCACAAAATGATTATTCAGATAAATATTATTTTGATGTAGCTAAAAAAGGAAATGTTAAAATAACTCTTAATAATTTAAATTCAGTAGGAATAACTTGGACACTTTATAAAGAGGGAGACCTAAACAATTATGTTTTATATGCAACTAGAAATGACGGAACAGAATTAAAGGGTGAAAAGATTTTAGAGCCTGGAAGATACTATTTAAGTGTATATACTTATGATAATCAATCAGGAGCTTACACAGTAAATGTAAAAGGAAACCTTAAAAATGAAGTTAAAGAAGTAGAAAAAGATTCTATAAAAGAAGTTGAAAATAACAATGATTTTGATAAAGCTATGAAGGTAGACAGTAATAGCAAAATAGTTGGAACATTAAGCAATGATGATCTTAAGGATATTTATAGCATAGATATACAAAATCCAAGTGATTTAAACATAGTAGTTGAAAACTTAGATAATATAAAAATGAACTGGTTATTATATTCAGCTGATGATTTAAGTAACTATGTGTATTACGCTAATGCAGATGGAAATAAATTAAGTAACACTTGTAAGTTAAATCCAGGTAAATATTACTTATGTGTTTATCAATTTGAAAACTCAGGTACTGGAAATTACACAGTGAACTTACAAAACAAATAAAACAATGGTTAAAATAGTATAAATAGAGGCTGTATCAAAGCTCAAATATAGAATTTATAAACAATACTTTTATAATTTCTATGCTTTAAGAGGGATGATACAGCCTTAAATTTTCTTTAAAATAAGTTTTATGTATTTTTATGAAGACTGATTAGTAGCTTCTTCTAAAACAGATGTACAATGAGGACATCTAGTAGCTTTTATGTCTATTTTAGTACAGCAATAAGGACAATCCTTTTCTGTAGCTTCAACTTGAACTTCTTCTTTTTTCTTAGTGAAGTTTTTAAGCTTGTTTATTTGTTTTATCACTATAAATATAGAAAATGCTATTATTAAGAAGTTAATTAAGTTATTTAAAAATAGTCCGTAATTTATAGTAGCAGCACCAGCAGTTTGAGCTTCTTGTAATGAGTTGAATTGTTGTCCACTTAAGTTTATGTATAGGTTAGAGAAGTCAACTTTTCCAACTAATCTACCAATTACAGGCATTATAATATCATTTACTAATGAAGTTACAATTTTTCCGAAAGCGCCACCTATAATAACACCAATAGCTAGGTCTATTACATTTCCTTTCATGGCAAACTCTTTAAATTCTTTCCACATATTTTTTTCCTCCTTTTAAATTTTAATATAAGTTTATAAGAACTAATTTAATACAAATTATTTATTAATATTCAATATCTAAAAATAAAAATTTTCATTAAAATAATAAACAAATTGTAACAGATATTGGTATGTAAAGTCAATTTTTAATAATTTATATTAACTTAGTTTAAAGAGTGATTATAGAAAGTATTAAATATAGATTTTATATTTTGTAATAATAAAAAATCTATGCATAAGAGATTTTATTTTAAGAGAGTTAATGAATTTTTAAAAATAAATTCAAAAAGGTATTGATTTTTAATATGAATTATATTAAAATTTAATAAAAATTACTAGTTTTCAGATACAATTACTAGGATATAAATGCATTGAAAAAGTAAAGTAGCATTTTGGAAAATCACAGAGAGGAAAATGATGGTGAGAGTTTTCTATTTAGAAGAAATGTGAAGTGCACTTTGGAGCAGAAATCCGAAATTTTTAGTAGGGTTCTCCGGGATCACCCGTTATAGTGATTAGGCATGTTAGTGCTAAATTTTGAGTGCAGGTATATCTTTTATATCTGAATTAGAGTGGAACCGCGAGTTACCTCGTCTCTATAGATTTTTATAGAGACGAGGTTTTTTTATTTTAAATTTGCTTTATATAGTTGTTTTAATGCAAATATATCCTATTATATTATTTGAAAATTAATCAATTTAAAAAATATAGTTTATTTAAATTTTAATTAGGGGGCTAATAAAATGAATTCAGTAAAATATTTTAATTCCATAGCTAAAGAATGGAATAAAATGAGAGTAGACTATTTTAAGGATGAATTAAGAGAAATGGCAATAAAGTCTGTGGATATTAGTAATAAAGTTATTGCTGATTTAGGAGCAGGTACAGGTTTTATAAGTCTTGGTATTGCAAAGAAAGCTAATTTAGTTTTTTCTTTGGATTCATCTAAGAACATGCTAAAAGAATTATATAGTTCTGCCAAGGAAAATGAGATAAATAATATTTATCCCATAAAAGGAGAACTTGAGAATCTTCCACTCTTTGATGATTCCATAGATTTAATTTTTATGAATATGGCATTACACCATGTAGCTAATCCTGATAAGGCTATTAAGGAAATGAATAGAGTATTAAAACCTAATGGCAAAGTGGTCATAACTGATGTGTTAGAACACAAGGGAGAGTGGGCTAGAGAGGAAATGTTTGATACTTGGTTAGGTTTTAACTATGATCAATTAATAAATTGGTTTGAAAAAGCGGGATTTAAGAATATAAGTATAAAAAATACAGGATTAGTTGCCCGTGGAGAATCGTCCTTTGGGGAAGTGATAGAACCAGGTATTTTTATGTCAATAGCTAAAAAATAGTAGCATGTGAAAAAATTAATTTAAATATATTATTTAGAGCAATAAATAAAAGGAGATGTAGTTATGAAGAAGAATTCTTTATTAATACATGGGGGTATAAGTATAGATGAAAAAACTGGGGCAGTAAATATTCCAATATATCAAACATCCACATATAAACAAAGATCTTTTGGGGAAAATAGTGGATATGAATATTCAAGAACAGGAAACCCAACTAGGGAATCATTAGAAAAGTTAATTGCAGATATAGAATATGGAAAAAGAGGGTTTGCCTTTGCATCAGGTCTTGCAGCAATTACTGCAGTATTAAGTTTATTTAAAAGTGGAGATAAATTATTAATTACTAATAATCTTTACGGTGGAACATTTAGAGTAATTGATAAGATATTCTCTAACTTTGGGATAGGTTATGAAATAATTGATGACTTTAACAATATTGAAGAAAAAATTGATAAGAGTGTTAAAGCTATTTATATAGAAACACCTACAAATCCTCTGTTAGATGTCATAGATATAAAAATAGCATCAGATAAAGCTAAAAAGTATAATTTATTAACAATAGTAGATAACACATTTATGACTCCATATTTTCAAAATCCATTAAATCTTGGGGCAGATATAGTTATTCATTCAGCAACTAAATATCTTGGGGGGCACAGTGATTTAGTTGCTGGGCTTGTAGTTGTGAAAGATGAAGAGCTTGGAGAAAAAATACACTTTATACAAAACTCTACTGGTGGAATACTTCAACCTTTTGATAGCTTCTTACTAATAAGAGGAATCAAAACTTTATCAGTAAGAATGGATAGACATGAATTAAATGCTAATTTTATAGCTGAAAAGTTAGGTGACTTAGAGGGAATAGATAATGTATATTATCCAGGACTTAAAACTCATATTGGACATGAAATACAAAAGAAACAAGCTTCAGGCTTTGGTGGAATAATCTCTTTCACTTTAAATAAGAAATATAATTATGAGAAGTTCTTTAATAGTTTAGAACTTATAACCTTTGGGGAAAGCTTAGGTGGAGTGGAGTCCTTGGCATGTCACCCAGCTTCTATGACTCATGCAGCTATGCCATTAGAACTTAGAGAACGTATAGGAATAACAGATAGGTTAATAAGAATTTCAGTTGGTATAGAAGATAAAGAGGATATTTTAGAAGATATACAACAAGCTTTAGTAAAGGCTGGTGATAAAAATGAAATATTATAATGATATAAGAGATTTAATAGGAAATACTCCAATATTAAAACTAAATAATATAAGTACCAAAGAAGGAGTAAATATTTATGCCAAAATAGAAGGTACTAGTCCAGGGGGGAGTTGTAAAGATAGAGTTGGAATATATATGATAGAAAAAGCTGAGAAGGAAGGTAAACTTAAACCTGGAAGCACTATTATAGAGGCTACTGCTGGAAATACAGGCATTGGTATAGCTTTGGCAGCTATTAATAAAGGTTATAAAATAATATTTATAGTTCCTGATAAATTTTCTATAGAGAAGCAAAAGATAATGAAAGCTTTAGGTGCTGAAATAATAAATACTCCTAAAGAAGAGGGGATGGAAGGTGCTATAAATTTAGCAAATTCATTATTAAGTGAGATTCCTAATTCATTATCATTAAATCAATTTAAAAATGAGGCAAATCCATTAGCTCATTACGAGACTACTGGTAGAGAATTATATGATGGATTAGATGGACAAATTGATTATTTTGTTGCTGGAGCAGGAAGCGGAGGAACAATTTCTGGTGTATTAAAATTCTTAAAAGAAAATATTTCAGAAGTAAAGGGAATATTAGCTGATCCAGTAGGTTCTATTATTGGTGGTGGACAATGTGGAACTTATAAAATAGAAGGAATAGGAAACAATTTTATTCCAGAAACTATGGATATGAGCTTAGTAGATGATGTTATAAAAATAAATGATGAGGAAGCTTTTGATGCAGTAAAATTATTAGCTAAAAAAGAAGGATTAATAGTTGGTTCCTCTTCAGGAGCGGCATTTGCAGCAGCCTTAAAATTAGCTGAGAAAATAGATAAGGGTAATATAGTAACAATATTTCCAGATAGAGGAGATAGGTATTTTAGTACAGATCTTTTTTAATAGATATTAAAGAAAATAGAATTTTAAATTGTTTAATAAAATAAGTAAAAATATAAACAGATAATATTTATATAATAGTTCGAAGGAGATGTGTTAAGTGGTTAAAGTTGAAAGTTTTGAATTAGATCATACAAAGGTTAAGGCACCATATGTAAGAAAAGCAGGAATAAAGATTGGACCTAAAGGAGATATAGTTTCAAAGTTTGATTTGAGATTTGTACAACCTAATAAAGAACTTTTAAGTGATAAGGGAATGCATACATTAGAACATTTTTTAGCAGGCTTTATGAGAGAAAAATTAGATGATGTAATAGACATATCACCAATGGGATGCAAAACAGGTTTTTATTTAACCAGTTTTGGAGATATTGATGTTAAAGATATTATAGAAGCTTTAGAGTATTCACTATCTAAGGTTTTAGAGCAAGAAGAGATACCAGCAGCAAATGAATTACAATGTGGAAGTGCAAAGTTACATTCACTAGAGTTAGCTAAGAGTCATGCAAAACAGGTTTTAGAAAATGGAATAAGTGATAAATTTTATGTAGAGTAAACATAATATTTTTAAATTTAAAGGGCTATATTAAAACTATTAAATTGTTTTGATATAGCCTTTTAAAAATGTTAGAATCTTCTATAAGTAAAAAATTAATTATTTAAGTAATTATTATTTATGCCTTTGGCAAGAACACCCGTGATTTCAATCATGGGATGAATTGCCACGACATATGCTAAAAGCATAAACCGTCTAACACTTGCAAATAAGTTATATTTTCGTTTAAAGTTACAGAAGAACAAATTAGAAACTATATTCAAAATCAACAAGTAAAGTGAGGTGAG
>ERZ773156.884-NODE-884-length-23401-cov-5.65664_pt1 | contig 23401 bp, 23 predicted proteins | sample MGYA00511895_ERZ773156 | MGnify/ENA primary metagenome ERZ773156 (study PRJEB29015, sample SAMEA2737850) | human gut metagenome | biome: human gut; feature: human-associated habitat; material: faeces | place: China | collected 2012 ... | reverse complement strand
TAAGGATTTTTAGATATTTTAATATAATAATTTGCCTAACAAAACTCTTTTTAATCTAGTTAAGTTTTATTTATATTTTATTATTTAACTTAAAAAATATGAATTTTAATAGAAAAATTTAAAAAAATAAAAACTCTGATGCTAAAAGCACCAGAGTTTCATTAAAAGTTATTAGTTTTCTTCATCCTTAACTTCAGTAGCTACTTCTTCTACAATTATATTTGTATCTTCTGGTTCATCTAATAAAGTCATTTCTTCTTCCTCTTCATTAGTATCTCCAGAGATTTTAGCAATAGTTACAACAGCTTCATCTTCTAGAGTCCTCATAAGTTTAACTCCCATTGCAGATCTACTTGTAACTGAAATATCACTTACATTTATTCTTATAGCTACCCCTTGGTTATTTATAAGCATAAGCTCATCATCTTCTTTACATACAGTAGCACCAACTACTTTACCAGTCTTATCAGATACTTTATATGTTATAAGACCTATTCCACCTCTATTTTGAACTTTATATTCATCTAGGTTAGTTCTCTTACCATAACCATTTTCACTGACAACTAGTAATTTTTCGTCTTCTACAGCTATATCCATACAAACAGCAACGTCGCCTTCTCTTAAGCTTATAGCTTTAACTCCAGATGCAGTTCTACCCATAGGTCTAACATCTGTTTCATTAAATCTTATAGCATTACCGTCTTGAGTTACAAATATAATATCTGCATCTCCATATGTTATTTTAGCTCTTAGAAGCTCGTCACCTTCTCTAAGGTTTAATGCTATTAATCCATTCTTTCTTATGTTCTTGAAGTCTTTTAATGGTGTTTTCTTAACTATTCCTAGTTTAGTTCCCATAAATAAGTATCCATCTTCTTGAACATCCTTAAATGAAAGAACAGTTTGTATTTTTTCATCTGCTTCTAATGGTAATATATTTACAAGATTTGTTCCCTTAGCAGTTCTTCCTGCGTCTGGTACTTCATAAGCTTTTATCTTATAAACCTTACCCTTAGTTGTAAAGAATAATAAGTTTGAGTGTGTTGATGTTACAAGTACATTTTCAACAAAGTCATCTTCTTTTGTTGTCATTGCTTGTATTCCCTTACCACCTCTCTTTTGAGCTGAGTAAACATCTGAAGATATTCTCTTAATATATCCAGTATGAGTAAGAGTTATTACAACATCCTCTTCTTGTATTAAGTCTTCTATATCTATTTCATTTTCTTGCTTTTCTATTTGTGTTCTTCTTTCATCTGAGTACTTAGCTTTTATTTCTAAAAGCTCTTCTTTTATAACCTCTAATAATCTTTCCTCACTAGCTAAGATTGCATTTAAGTAATCTATTAACTTCATAAGCTCATTATACTCATTTTCAATCTTATCTCTTTCAAGACCAGTAAGTCTTCTAAGTCTCATTTCTAAGATTGCAGAAGCTTGCTTTTCACTTAAACTAAATCTTTCAATAAGTGTGTTTTTAGCTATTTCTGAAGTCTTAGAACTTCTTATGATATTTATAACCTCATCAATATTATCAAGGGCTATTATTAATCCTTCTAATATGTGAGCTCTCTCTTTAGCTTTATTAAGCTCAAATTGAGTTCTTCTAGTTATAACATCCTTTTGGAAGTTTATATAGTGAACTAAAACTTGTTTTAAGTTTAATATTTGTGGTTGATTATCAACTAAAGCAAGCATTATAACTCCAAATGTGTCTTGCATTTTTGTATGTTTATATAAAAGATTTAATGTAACATTTGGATTTGCATCTCTCTTAAGTTCTATAACTATTCTCATACCTTCTCTATCAGATTCATCTCTTAAATCTGATATTCCAGTAATCTTTTTGTCCTTAACAAGATCTGCAATATATTCTATAAGCTTAGCCTTATTAACTTGGTATGGAAGTTCAGTTACTATTATTTTATGTCTTCCATTTTCCTCTTCAATTTCAGCTTTAGCTCTTACTACTATTCTACCTTTTCCAGTTTCATAAGCAGCTCTTATTCCTGATTTACCCATTATTATTCCTGCTGTAGGGAAATCTGGTCCTTTAATGTATGTCATTAACTCTAAACTTGTTAATTCTGGATTGTCTATAAGAGCTATAGTTCCATCAATTACCTCACCTAAGTTATGTGGCGGTATATTAGTTGCCATACCAACAGCTATACCTGATGATCCATTAACTAAAAGGTTAGGATATCTTGAAGGTAATACAACTGGTTCTTTTTCCTCACCATCAAAGTTTGGAGTAAAATCAACTGTATTTTTATTAATATCTCTAAGCATTTCAGAAGCTATTTTATTCATTTTAGCTTCTGTATATCTCATTGCCGCTGCTGAGTCTCCATCAACAGACCCAAAGTTACCATGTCCGTCAACAAGCATATATCTTAAAGAGAAATCCTGTGCCATTCTAACTAATGCATCATAAACTGATGAATCACCATGTGGGTGGTATTTACCTAAAACTTCCCCAACTATTCTGGCACATTTTCTATATCCTCTTTCAGGATATAGTCCTAATTCTTGCATTGAATATAAAATTCTTCTGTGAACTGGTTTTAAACCATCTCTAACATCTGGTAATGCTCTACCAACAATAACGCTCATAGCATAATCTATGTAGCACTTTTTCATTTCTTTATTTATATCTATGGGTATTACTTTTCCCTCATTTAAGCTCATGTACTTCACCTCATATTAGTACTATATATCTAAATTGCTAACATTTTTAGCATTCTTCTGAATAAATTCTCTTCTTGGCTCTACTTTATCGCCCATAAGAATTGTAAATATCTCATCAGCTACCATAGCATCCTCAATATCTGCTCTTAATAATATTCTTGATTCTGGATCCATAGTAGTTTCCCAAAGTTGTCCTGCGTTCATTTCTCCAAGACCTTTGTATCTTTGAACATTTACACTACTATCCTTTCCACCAAACTCTTCTATTATTTCATCTGCAGCAGCATCTGAGTATGCATATCTCTCTTGTTTTCCTTTAGAAATTTTATATAGTGGTGGTTGCGCTATATAAACGTGTCCTTGCTCAACTAAGTCTCTCATATACCTATAGAAGAATGTTAATAATAGAGTTCTTATGTGAGCACCATCAACGTCAGCATCAGTCATGATTATTATTCTATTATATCTTATTTTTTCTATATCAAACTCAGGTCCTATACCAGCTCCAATTGCAGTTACCATTGATCTTATAGTATCTGAACCTAAGATTTTATCCAATCTTTGCTTTTCTACGTTCATTATTTTACCTCTTAAAGGTAATATAGCTTGGAATTTTCTGTCTCTTCCTTGCTTTGCAGATCCACCAGCTGAGTCTCCCTCAACTATGTAAATTTCACATTCCTTTGGATCTTTTGATGAACAATCAGCAAGCTTACCTGGTAATGAACTTCTTTCAAGTACTGATTTTCTTGTAAGTTCTCTAGCTCTTCTTGCAGCTTCTCTAGCTCTTGATGCTAATAAAGCTTTTTCTATTATAATTTTACCAACCTCAGGATTTTCTTCTAAGAAAGTAGAAATTCCTTCTCCTGAAATTGAATCAACAGCACTTCTAACTTCACTATTTCCTAATTTAGTTTTAGTTTGACCTTCAAATTGAGGCTCAGATATTTTAACAGAAACAACAGCAGTTAAACCTTCTCTTATGTCATCTCCTGATAAGTTCTTATCTGATTCCTTTAAGTGACCAAATCTTCTACCATAATCATTCATTACTCTTGTTAAAGCAGTTTTAAATCCTGCTAAGTGAGTACCACCTTCAACAGTGTCTATATTATTAGCAAAAGTAAAGATATTTTCATTGAAACCATCATGGTATTGTAAAGAAACCTCTACAGCAATTCCATCTTTAAGACCTTCTACATAAATTGGTTCATCATGTAAAACCTCTTTATTTCTATTTAGATAACTTACAAAAGATTTTATACCACCTTCATAGTGATATACTTCTTCTTTAACTTCATCTTCTCTTTCATCAATAAGAGTTATGTTTATTCCCTTATTTAAGAAAGCTAATTCTCTAAGTCTTTGTGATAAAATTTCAAAATCATATTCAGTTTCTTCGAATATTTCATGGTCAGGCTTAAAGTGAACTTTAGTTCCACTACCTTCAGCTTCTCCTATTTTCTCTAAACCTGTAAGTACAGCCCCTCTTTTATAAGACTGTTTCCAAACATATCCATCTCTTGTTACAATTACTTCGCATAATTCTGAAAGAGCATTAACTACAGATGCACCAACACCATGTAATCCACCAGATACTTTGTATCCGCCTCCTCCGAATTTACCTCCAGCATGTAGAACTGTCATTATAACTTCTACTGTTGGTTTTCCCATCTTTGGATGAATTCCTACTGGCATACCTCTTCCGTCATCAACTACAGTAATTGAATTATCCTTGTGTATGTATACTTTTATATTTTTACAGTATCCAGCTAATGCTTCATCAATACTGTTATCAACAATTTCGTAAACTAAATGATGAAGACCTCTTGAACTAGTACTACCAATATACATTCCTGGTCTTTTTCTTACAGCTTCTAGTCCCTCTAAGACTTGAATCTGACTTGCATCATAATTTTGATTGTTTTGCTCCAACATATAACTCCTCCTATATAGCAGCAATTTACCTTTTATAGGGTCTTCCGTGAATAATCTCAAACAACTTAGTCGAAATTCCTTCAATCCTCACACTTAATGTAAACATTATTTAAGAGCTATTAATTTAAAGGCTATGGGTTAACCCTTCCCAAAATAAATGTGGCAATCCTATTTTTATAAAATCTTTTAAAAATAAATCTTTAGTAATAACCTCAAATTTATCTTAATTCAAAAATTTAAGGATTATAATTAATATCTGTACGCTTTGTTAATGTAGATGATGAAATAGGTGAAAGATATACCTTACTCATTTTATCTATCTCAGCTATAACAAAAGATTTTGGCTTTTCATCTGTAATTCTTTCAACAAAGCCATCCTCTTCAGCCATTCTTAAGAATTGTATGGTATCTGAACTATACATAGCAGTTTGTATATCGAATATTCCTATAACATCTTTAACTGGAACTACTACATTCTCTCCTAAGTGTAAAAACACAAATACTCCTCCTTTAACATTGAATACGTCCATTTATAACTCTAAATACTTTTGAGTTTTCATCTAAATAACTGGTTAGATCTTCTATTCCCGTACATGTTATTACTGTTTGTATATTTTTTATTGATGTTAAAACATATCTTTTTCTATTAAAGTCTAATTCTGACAATACATCATCTAATAATAACACAGGATATTCACCTGTTATTTCTTTTATTATTTTTAAAGATGCAAATTTTATTGTTAATACACTAGTTCTTTGCTGACCTTGTGAACCATAAATCTTTGCATCTATATTATTTAAATATATATTAAAATCATCTCTATGTGGACCTATAGATGTAGCTCTTTTATCTATATCCTTTTTTCTATTTTGTTCTAATAGTTTTATCATAGAATCTTTAATATTATCTAAATCTTTTACAGTGGAAATATATTTAAATTCAATTTCTTCTTTTCCTGAAGTTATCTCTTTATGAATTTCTTTAGAATATTTGTTTAACTGTTCTATATATTTTAATCTAGTCTTTATAATATTCTCTCCATATTGAGCCAATTGTATATCATATATGTCTAACATTTCCTCATTTATATTTTTATTCTTTAAAACTAAATTTCTTTCATGTAAGACTTTATTATATTGAACTAAATTATGATAATACCTTTTGTTTAATTGGCTAAGTTCCATATCAATAAATCTTCTTCTTATTCCAGGAGAATCTTTTACTATTTTTAAATCTTCTGGAGAGAACATAACTACGTTAAATGTTCCAATTAATTCTCCAATTTTGCTTATCTTTATTGAATTTATGCTAATAGCTTTTTTTCCGTCTTTTAAAATATTCACATCTATGATTTTGTCTAATCTATCCTTATGAACATCTAACCTTATAAAAGCTCTGTCCTTATTCCACTCTATTAGCTCCTTGTCTCTATTAGTTCTGTGTGACTTAGCAAATCCACAATAATATATAGCTTCTATTACATTGGTTTTACCTTGTGCATTATCACCTATAAAGACATTTACATTAGGACAAAGCTTAATTGATAAATTTTCATAATTTCTATAATTAATTAATTGCAAACTTTTTATATACATAAAAACACCTATATTTAATTATACCATATTCTTATGTTCTTTAGGCTATGTATCTTTAAATTAACTTATAAATTTCCCCATTGAACTCTACAGTATCATCAACTCTTAATTTTTTTCCTCTTTGAGTACATACTTCACCATTTACTAAAACTTCTCCGTCCATTATGAACATTTTAGCTTCTGATCCTAAGCTAACTGCTCCACACCATTTTAAAAATGAATCTAACTTTATAAACTCTGTATTAATTTTTACTTCTTGCATAATTATACACACAATGTATATTTAAAAATTACATTGTTTCTCCTTTCAAAAAAATAAAATAAAAAATAGTCTATGGTGAGTTTAGCAATACTAAACTCACCATAGTTATAAAAATTTAATTTAAATTATCTTGCTATTCTAACAGGTAGAACTAAATATTCACATAAATCATTGTTCTTATTTCTTATAATACATGGAGATATGCTACTTGTCATTCTTAATTCTATTTTGTCCTCTTCCATATTTTTTAAAACATCTAGTAAGTATTTTGAGTTAAATGCAATTTGAATTTCATCTCCTTGCAATTTGATAGTAACCTCTTCTCTAACTTTTCCTAATTGAGAATTAGATGTGATTACTATATTTTCATCAGTTATATCAAACTTAACTAAGTTACTATTTCCTTCCTTAGCCATAAGAGATGCTCTTTCAATACCATTTTGAAGAGTTTGTTTATCAACTTCAATTTGTAACTTATGTTCTTTTGGTAATAAGGCATCATACTTTATGAATTCACCTTCCAGCAATCTAGAAATAACTTTTGTATCTCCCATATTAAATAATATGTGATTTGGAGTAAATGTTATGTTGACTATTTCCTCTGAATCTTCTAATATCTTAGCCACTTCGTTAAGTGTCTTTCCTGGTATAACAGCATTAATTGTATTGTTAGTATCTATATTCTCTGTTCTTATTGCTAATCTATATCCATCTAAAGCTACTAAGTTTAATTTAGAGTCCTTAATTTCGAATAATATACCTTGAAGAATAGGTCTAGTTTCATCTTGAGCTATGGCAAAAGAAGTTCCTTTTATCATATTTTTAAGAATTCCTTGGTTTATTGAGAATATCATATTCTCGTTTATCTTAGGTAAGCTTGGAAAATCTTCTGCATTCATATGTAATAAATCAAATACAGATTTTTGACAAGTTATTCTTATAGCTTCTTCTGATACTGTTTCTATTTTAATTTTATCGTTAGGTAATTTTCTTATTATCTCTCCAAATATTTTAGCATCAACTACTAACTTTCCTGGTTCAGTAACATCAGCTTCAAATTTAGTTTCTATACTAACATCTTTATCTGATCCTATTATAGTTACTATGTTCTCAGAAGCTTCTATGTATAGACCTTCTAAGATAGGCATTGTTGATTTTCCAGTTATAGCTTTTTGAGCTATAGCTATAGATTCTTGTAATTTATTTTTGTCACATGTAAATATCAAAATAAAACCCTCCTTTTAGGACTTATTCACATAAGTTATACACAGTGTGAATTTTTGCATAATAGATATATTAATAGATAATAAATATAATAATAATAGTAATAGTACCTGTGGATTTGTGGATAAAACCTGGACACCTTTGTATACCAAGGCTTACATGGATTTTTTGCTTGTGGATAACCTGTAGATTACTGTGAACAATTATCCACAATAAAATAACAGGCAAAAAATAATAAACATAATAATTCACAGGTTATCCACAGATAATATACAGTTATTATGTACTTTGTTAATTACTTTTGAGTAAGCTTTTTAGTAATGTCATTAATCATGCTTTGTAGACCTTCATCAGTCTTTAAATTTTCAGAAATTTTTTCATAAGCATGAATTACTGTAGTATGATCTCTTCCACCAAATTCTTCACCTATTTTAGGTAAAGACATATCTGTAAGTTTTCTACTTAAATACATAGCAATTTGACGAGGATAAGCTATATTTCTAGTTCTTCTTTGAGATTTTAAATCCTCTATTCTTAAATTATAATAATTTGCTACGGATTCTTGAATAGTTTTTACTGTAACTGGAGCACTTTCTTTATTAGATATTATATCTTTAAGTGCTTCTGAAGCTAAATCAACGCTTACATCCCTGTTAGTTAGAGAGGAATAAGCTATTATTCTTATAAGCGCACCTTCTAATTCTCTTATATTCGATTTAATTTTAGTAGCTATATATACCATAACTTCATTTGGTACATTTAAGCCTTCAACATCAGCTTTTTTCTTTAGTATTGCCATTCTAGTTTCGAAATCAGGTGGTTGAATATCTGCTATTAAACCCCATTCAAATCTAGATCTTAACCTGTCTTCTAATGTAGGAATTTCCTTAGGCGGTCTATCTGATGATAGTATAATTTGTTTATTCTCTTCATGTAGAGCATTAAAGGTATGGAAGAACTCTTCTTGAGTACGTTCTTTACCTGCTATGAATTGAATATCATCTATTAATAAAACATCGACTTTTCTATATTTGTTTCTAAACTCTTCATTCTTATCATCTTTAATAGCATTAATAAGTTCATTAGTGAATTTTTCAGATGATACATAAACTACTTTTGCTTTAGGATTTTCTTGAAGAATATAATGTCCTATTGCATGCATTAAGTGAGTTTTTCCAAGTCCTACTCCTCCATAGATAAATAATGGGTTATAAGCTTTTGCTGGTGATTCTGCAACGGCTAAAGATGCTGCATGAGCAAAGCGGTTACTATTACCTATTACAAAGGATTGGAAAGTATATTTAGGATTTAATGTAGCTGACATTTCATCACTTACAACTATAGATCCATCGACATCATTTGTATTCTCTTTCTTCTCTTCTTTCTGCTTTTCCTCATTTTCTTTTTCTTCTTCTAAATCAGACTCAAGATAGAACTCTATTTTAAACTTTCTAGATGTAACTATCTTTAAAGCTTGAATTAATAAGTCTTTATATCTTGTATCTAGAATCCCTTTAGTGAATTCATTAGGAACAGAAAGTTTTAATATATTATCTGAAATTGATATAGGAGTGCAGCTTTTAATCCAAGTATTAAAGCTTATTTCAGAAATTTCTCCTTTTATTATGTTCAATGCTTGTTCCCAGAGATTATTTAGTTGGGCATCCATCTTCTATCCTCCAATCATAAAATGATTTTAACTTTTAGTTATGCACATATAATTAACATATTAGATTATTACTTTACATGTTGTGAATAAAATTATTAACAGGCTGTTGATAATGTGGATAAATTTTATTATAAAAAAATTATCAACAAGAAATATACACAGTTCTTGTTGAAAGTTTAAAATATATAAAACCGTTGAAATAAAAGGATTATAAAGACTATAAATAAAAAATAATAAGAATAATATACAAGTTATCAACAGGATTATTCACAAGTGTGGATAAGTTGTTATATTAGATAAAGTTATTCACAATGCATTAATATGATAACATAAAGGTATAGTTGGATTCAATAAGTTATCCACAAAAATAACAGCTGTTGATAACTTATTTTGTGTAAAACTTATTTAGATTTATAGTTAAGTGAAAATATTAAAATTTAAAGGTACATATTAGGAAAAATATCTTTTAAAATTTGAATTTTTAACATAATAGAAGTTAAGATAATCAATATTTAAATATAATAAGGATAAATTAGGGTGTAAAAAGAGGGAGAGATAATATAAAGGTAAAAAGTTAATAACATATTGTTATTTATATGTGGATAACTTTATAACTAAAGTTATAAAGTTAAGTTTATTTATGATAAATGAGCTAATCTTATCTATATATATGTAATTGTATATCTTTAAGATTTAAATAAACTTTTTATTGAAGTAATTAGTATTAATTAAGTAGATGAGTAATTTAATAAATTGTGGATAAAATAATAGATAGTTTTATTTAGAATACAGTTTATATATTTTTTAGAGTTATTAATGTAGGGATTTAATTTAATGTATAAACAATTATTATTTATATATTTAAAAAAGGAAAATAAGGTAGATGTAACAAATCTTTAAGTGAGTTATTTTCTTGACAGAGGGCGACTTGAAAGATATAATTAAACAGTAAAACCTAAATTAGCGAATAAGTAAAAAAGCTTTTAGCTTTTTACTAGAATAAAATATTGGTTGAAGGGGGTGTATTTAAATGTTCATGACATATCAACCTAAAAAAAGACAAAGAAGCAAAGAGCATGGTTTCAGAAAGAGAATGAAAACTAAATCTGGAAGAAATGTTTTAAAGAGAAGAAGACAAAAAGGTAGAAAAAGATTAACAGCATAAGGGCCGCATTTTGTGGCCTTTTTCTGCACTAAAAAGCAGAAAAAAGGAGAGCAAATTTAAATGTTACTAAGTTTAAGAAAGAACAATGAGTTTAGAACAGTTTATAGAAGAGGAAAGTCTTATGCTAATGACCTACTAGTTCTTTATGTTTATCCTAACAGAAAAAATGTTACAAAGGATGGAGAACGTTTCAATAAGGTAGGAGTTTCAGTTAGCAAGAAGGTTGGAAAAAGTGTAGTTAGAAGTAGAGTTAAAAGACTTATACTTGAAAATTACAGACTTAATTCTAGTGAACTTAAAGAAGGCTATGACTTTGTGTTTATTGCTAGAGTTGCTATAAACGGTAAGGATTTTAAGCAAGTAGGGAAAGCCATGAATAATTTAATAAAAAAGGCAGGTCTACGTGATAATGAAAAAATTGTTCATAGTAATGATTAAATTCTATAGAAAATATATTTCACCTTTAAAGAGGCCTTGTTGCAGATTTTATCCAACTTGTTCTCAATATGCACTAGAAGCAATACAAAAGTATGGTGCTTTTAAAGGGGGATTTATGAGTATAGGAAGAATATTAAGGTGTAATCCATTCTGTAAGGGTGGATATGATCCTGTAAAATAAATATATACGGTTTAAATATAGGAGGGTAATGTATTGCAGTCAATTTTAAAGCCGATAACTAATTTATTCACAATGATATTTCAAGCTATCCACGGCTTTGTTGCCTCACTAGATATTTTTGGTGTAGGTGCTGGATACGTAATAACTATTTTCTTATTAACTTTATTAGTAAGATTAATATTATTACCGCTAAATATAAAGCAAACTAGATCTCAACAAAAGATGCAAGAAATACAGCCAGAAATAGCTAAACTTCAGAAAAAATATAAAAATAATCCTGAAAAAGCTCAACAAGAAATGATGAAGCTTTATAAGGAGAATAATGTAAACCCAATGAGTGGTTGTTTACCTTTATTAATCCAAATGCCAATATTATTTGCATTATACTATGTATTCTATGGATTAGGTGAGTTAAAAGGTGTATCATTCTTATGGTTAGGAGATTTATGGGCTCCAGATAGAACATTCATATTACCAATTTTATCAGCTGCAACAACATATTTATCATCTTTATTAATGACAAAGTTTACTCAGTCACAAGCTGGGGGAGCACCTGGTGGAATGAATATGAATACTATGAATATAGTAATGGCTGGTATGATGGGTGTAATGTCAATACAATTCCCATCAATGCTTGTATTATACTGGGTAATAGGTAACCTAATTCAAATGGTTCAAACATACTTCATAGTTGTTTTACCTAGCAAAAAGAGAGCTAAGGAAAGAGAACAATATAAAGATATTAAGTAATAATAATTTATTTTGCTTTTCTAAGGTGGTGAAACAAGGGTATGAATACAATTGAGATTACTGGAAAGACTGTTGAAGAAGCTTTAAAAAGCGCATTGGAACAGTTGAACACTACAGAAGATAAAGTAGAGGTTACTGTTATAGAAGAAGGAAGTAAAGGCTTCTTTAATCTAATTGGTGCAAAGCCTGCTAAAATTTCAGTTAAGGTTAAAAGAGATAGAATCTTAGAGGCTAAAAAGTTTTTAAGTGATATTCTTGATAACATGAATATAAAAGCTGAAATTAATATTGAAGAAAGTAAAGACCTAGTAAAGATAAATCTTACTGGACCTAAGATGGGAGCCATCATAGGATACAGGGGGGAAACTTTAGACTCACTTCAATATTTAACTAGTTTAGTTGTTAATAAGGCTAAGGAAGACAAGTACAAAAGAGTGGTTTTAGACACTGAGAATTATAGACAGAAAAGAGAAGAAACTCTTAAAAGATTAGCTAATAAAATAGCTTATAAGGCGAGAAAGTCAGGTAAGATATTAAAACTTGAACCTATGAATCCTTATGAAAGAAGAGTTATTCATTCAGAGTTACAGAATAATGATTTTGTTAGAACTTTTAGTGAAGGTGAAGAACCTTACAGAAGAGTTGTAGTAGAATTAAAGAAATAAAAAGGAAAGCTTAAAGCTTTCCTTTTTTTATCCACAATAAACTGTAGATAAATTGTGGATAACTTGTTAGTAATTATAGAAAAGTAGTCATACCAAAGGCTACAATTGTTGATAAATTTAAAAAATAAGGTGAAAATATTATATTTCCACCTTATTTTTTTATCAAGTATATGATTTAATTAATTGGATAGTATTTTAAGTAAGTAATCTATTAAACAATTTAGTAAAATCATATTTTTTTGCCATAAATAATATGATTTAAAATTTTGACTTATTCTATTTTGTTGGGTAAAATCAATATTAGTTCAAATTTGAGAATATCATTATAAAGGAGGAGCTTATGAAAGAATTCGATACTATTGCTGCTATAGCTACAGCATTAGGAGAAGGTGGAATAGCTATAATTAGAGTATCAGGAAATAAAGCTCTTGAGATTGTAAATAAAATATTCAGAGGAATAAACGGAAAAGATTTATTAGATATAAAACCATATACTATGAGATATGGTCATATGATAGATGAAAATAATGAGATTATAGATGAAGTTATAGTTAGTTTCATGAAAGGTCCTAGAAGCTTTACAGCTGAGGATACAGTAGAAATAAACTGTCATGGTGGTATTGTAGCTACTAATAAAGTTCTACAAAATGTAATAAAAGCTGGTGCAAGACTTGCTGAGCCAGGTGAATTTACAAAAAGAGCTTTTTTAAATGGAAGAATAGATTTAAGCCAAGCAGAAGCGGTTATGGACATAATAACTGCTAAGACTGAACTTTCAATGAAATCAGCTATGACTCAAAGTCAAGGAAGACTTTCTACTGAGATAAACAATCTTAGAAAAGAGGCTTTAGATATATTAGCTCTAATTGAATATGCTGTTGACTTTACAGAGGATGACGAAGAACCAGATGAAACTATACAAGTTAAGGTAAAAGAGAATGTTATAACTCTTAGAGGTAAAGTAAATAATTTAATTGATACTGCTGACGAAGGTAAACTTATTAGAGATGGTTTAAGCATGGTTATAGTAGGAAAACCTAACGTAGGGAAATCATCACTTTTAAATGCTTTATTAAATGAAAAGAGAGCTATTGTAACTGACATAGCAGGAACAACAAGGGACGTAATAGAAGAATATATAAATTTAGATGGAATACCTGTTAGACTAGTAGATACAGCGGGAATTAGAGAAACTGAAGATGTTGTAGAGAAAATAGGTGTAGAAAAATCTAAAGAAAAAATCAATGAAGCTGATTTAGTTATACTAATGTTAGATACAAGTAGAGAACTAGATGAGGAGGACAAGGAAATCATTGATTACATTAAAGATAGAAAATACATAGTACTTTTAAATAAGGTTGATTTAGATAGAAAGTTATCCTCAGAAATTGTGGATAACTTAGAAAATAAAATAGAACTATCTGCAAAAACTGGTTTTGGTATAGATGATTTAAAATCAAAGATAAAAGACTTATTCTTTAATGGATCAATTGATGCTGAAAGTGTAATGGTAACTAATACTAGACATAAAGAGGCTTTATATAGAGCTTCTGAAAACTTAGATGGTGCATTAAATGGACTTAATAATAATGAGTTTTTAGATTTAGTATCAATTTATGTTACATCTGCTTTAAGAGCCTTAGGAGAAATTACTGGAGCAGAGCTAGAGGAAGATTTAGTAAACAAAATATTTGCAGAATTTTGTTGTGGAAAATAGGAGAATGATGAAATATGAGATATAATGCAGGAAGTTATGATATAGTTGTTATAGGTGCTGGTCATGCAGGTTGTGAGGCAGGATTAGCGGCAGCTAGAATGGGATGTAAAACTTTAGTTTGTACATTAACATTAGATTCAGTTGCTATGATGCCATGTAATCCTAATATAGGTGGAACTGCTAAGGGACATCTAGTTAGAGAAATAGATGCTTTAGGTGGAGAAATGGGAGTAAATATAGATCATACATTTATCCAATCTAAAATGTTAAATACATCAAAAGGACCTGCTGTACACTCTCTAAGAGCACAAGCTGATAAAAAGAAATACCAAGAAAGAATGAAAAAGGTTTTAGAAACACAAGAAAATCTTCATTTAAGACAATTAGAAGTAGTTTCTGTAGAAGTTGAAGATGGAAAAATTAAAGGTGTTCTAACTAAAAATGGTGCATTTTTTGAGTGTAAAGCTGTTATAATGACAAGTGGAACATACTTACAAAGTAGAATAATAATCGGAGATGTTAGTTATAGCCAAGGTCCAAATGGACTTAGCAATGCTAATGAACTTTCAAAATCATTAATAGATTTAGGAATTGACCTTAGAAGATTTAAAACTGGTACTCCAGCTAGAGTCAACAAGAGAAGTGTTGATTTCTCAAAAATGATAGAACAACCAGGAGATGAGGAAATAATACCATTCTCATTTATAAGTGGAAATATAGATAGAGACCAAGTTTCATGTTGGTTAACATATACTAACGAGGAAACTCATAAGGTAATTCAAGAAAATATACATAGATCACCAATGTATAATGGAAGCATAAAAGGTGTTGGGCCAAGATATTGTCCATCAATAGAAGACAAGGTAATGAGATTCCAAGATAAAGATAGACATCAAATCTTTATAGAACCAGAAGGTGATGATACAGAAGAAATGTATGTTGGAGGAATGTCATCATCTCTTCCAGAGGATGTTCAAGTTCAAATGATAAAAACAGTTCCAGGTCTTGAAAATGCTGAGATTATGAGAACTGCATATGCAATAGAATATGATTGTATAGATCCAACACAATTAAAGGCTTCACTAGAATTTAAAAATATTGATGGATTCTTTAGTGCTGGACAAATTAATGGTAGCTCAGGATATGAAGAAGCTGGAGCTCAAGGAATAGTAGCTGGTATAAATGCAGCCTTAAAAGTTCAAGGAAAAGATCCTATGATACTTACAAGATCAGATGGATATGTAGGAGTTTTAATTGATGATTTAATTACTAAAGGTACTAATGAGCCTTATAGAATGATGACATCAAGAGCTGAATATAGATTATTATTAAGACAAGATAATGCTGATTTCAGATTAACTGAAATTGGACACAATGTTGGATTAGTTACAGAAGAAAGATGGAATAAGTTTCAGGAAAGAAAGCAAAACTTAGAACGTGAGCTTGAGAGACTTAAGGAACTTCAAATAACTAATAAAACAGAAAATAATGAGAAAATAGTTGAATTAGGTTCAACAGAGCTTAAAAAGCCAATAAGAATGTATGAACTTATAAAAAGACCAGAGTTAGACTACTTCTCATTAGCATGTTTAGACCCTGAAAGACCTGATTTACCAAAGGATATTGGGGATCAAATAAACATAATTGCTAGATACGAAGGATACATTCAAACTCAATTAGAACAAGTTGCTCAATTTAAAAAGTTTGAGAAAAAAGTTCTTCCAGAGGATTTAGATTACAATGACGTAAATAGTTTAAGAATAGAAGCTATACAAAAGCTAAATAAAATTAGACCTTTAAATATAGGTCAAGCTTCAAGAATATCAGGGGTATCCCCAGCAGATATATCAGTTCTGTTAATATTCTTAGAGCATTATAGAAAAACTGGAAAAAATACTGATAACTAAAAGTTATTCAGAAGTTTTCAACAGTACCTGTGGATAAGTCTTGTGTAAAACTTAAAAAAGGTACTGTTTTACCCCTTTTAAAAAGTTATCCACATGTGGATAACTTTAGTTTTTTAGTAGAAAATAAAATTATTAAAATAAATTATTTATACTCTTAAAGTTTTGGAGGATTAAGAATGCAATATTTTGATTTAATGAAAAAAGCTTGCGATAGTGTGGGTATGGAATTTAATGAAGACAAATATCAAAAATTTATGCTTTACAAAGATTTATTAAAGGAATGGAATGAAAAAATAAATTTAACGGCAATAACAGAGGATGAAGAGATAGTAAAAAAACATTTTATAGATTGTATAAAAGCTTTTAAAGCAGATGAGTTTAAAAAAGCTAAAACAGTAATAGATGTTGGAACAGGTGCAGGGTTCCCTGGGTTACCTATAGCTATTATGAGAGAAGATGTAGAGGTTACTCTATTAGACTCATTAAATAAGAGAATAAATTTTTTAAATGAAGTTGTAAATAAACTAGCATTAAAAAATGTTGAGACTATACATTCTAGAGCAGAAGATGGTGCAAGAAAAAAAGAGTTAAGAGAAAATTTTGATATTGCTACATCAAGAGCTGTTGCTAATATGTGTGTTCTAAGTGAATTTTGTATTCCATATGTAAAGGTAAATGGGAATTTTATAGCTTTAAAAGGCCCAAATATAACTGAAGAGTTAAATGATTCAAAGAATGCTATTGGTACTTTAGGTGGTAAGCTTAAAGGTATAACTGAGGTTGAAATTGAGGGAACAGACTTAAATCATAACTTAGTAATAGTAGATAAAATAAAAAGTACGCCAAAGACTTTTCCTAGAAAAGCAGGTAATGTAACTAAGAAACCATTAAAATAAATATAATTTTTAAAATACTTTTTAGTTTAAGAAAATATTATAATTGAAAGTTATAAAAGCTTTTAAAAAATAATAAATATATTGACCATAAAAATAGGAATGTTTCACGTGAAACATTCCTATTTTTTCATTTTTTAATCAGAAATAACCAATATCATCTTTTATTATGTAATGTAAAAATATATAATAAAATAGATGTGTTAGAAGGGAGGTGTATGTTCAAGAATAAGACATTCTTGGATGAGTTTAATGAAAACAATTTGTGTTTTTAATCAAAAAGGTGGCGTTGGAAAAACAACAACAAATATAAATATATGTTCTTACTTAGCAATGCAGGGATTTAAGGTTTTAGCTATAGATATAGATCCTCAAGGGAATACTACAAGTGGATTAGGTATAGATAAAAGAAAATTAGACAAGTCTATATATGATTTATTAACTGCTGGTGAAGAGATAGAAACAATAATAATGAAAAGTGAATTAGTTGAAAATCTTTATGTAGTACCAGCAACAATGGAATTAGCAGGTGCTGAGGTAGAAATAATAGATAGAAAAGATAGAGAATATATACTTAAAAATGAAATAAATAAAATTAGAGATAAATTCGATTATATATTTATTGACTGTCCTCCATCTTTAGGAGTTCTAACTATTAATGCTTTAGTTGCATCTCATAGTGTTTTAATACCTATACAAGCAGAATATTATGCTTTAGAAGGGGTAGGACAATTAATAAATACAATAAATTTAGTTAAAAAGTCTTTAAATAAGGATCTTGATATTGAAGGTGTAGTAATGACTATGTATGATTCAAGAACTAATTTAAGTACAGAGGTTTATAAGGAAGTAAAAGAGTACTTTAAGGATAGATTATATGAAACTACTATTCCTAGAAATGTTAGACTAGCTGAAGCTCCGAGTTTTGGATTGCCAATATGTTTATATGATGAAAGATGTAGGGGAGCTAAATCTTATGAAAAACTAACTGAGGAATTCCTAAAAAGACAGGGAGTGAATATATAGATGGCTAAAAAATTTGGTTTAGGAAAAGGATTAGGAGCCTTAATACCAGAAGATAATATTAAAGAAGAAAAAAAAGAAAAAGGTGGAATAATAAACATTGAGCTTAAAGATATAAAAGCTAATAAAAAACAACCTAGGAAGTTTTTTGACAATAATAAATTAAATGAATTAGCTGAGTCTGTAAAGGAACATGGTATAATTCAACCTTTAATATTAAAGAAAGAAGAAAAGGGATATTCAATAATTGCAGGGGAAAGAAGATATAGAGCTGCTAAAATAGCAGAATTAACAGATGTTCCTGCTTTAATAATGGATATTTCAGATGAAAAACTTCTACAAGTATCTTTAATAGAAAATATTCAAAGAGAAGATTTAAATCCTATAGAAGAAGGATTAGCATATGAAAGATTATTAAAAGAATTTGCTTTAACTCAAGAAGAGCTTTCAAAAACAATGGGAAAATCAAGAACTACAATAACAAATACAATGAGATTATTAAAGTTAGATGATAGAGTTAAAGAGTATGTAATGGAAGGAGTTATTTCAGAAGGACATGGAAGAGCTATTCTACCTTTAGAAAATGAGGCACAATATGAAATAGCTCAAAAAATAATTGATAACTCTCTTTCAGTTAGAGAAACTGAAAAATTAGTTAAAAAGATATTAAATGATGCTGTTGAAGAAAAAACATCAGAAAGAAGAAAACCACTTAATCCATATTACAAAGATGTTAGAGATAGACTTCAGGATCACTTTGGAACTAAAGTTAATTTAAATGCTAATAAGAATAAAGGTAAGATAGAAATAGAATACTATTCAGAAGAAGACTTACAGAGAATACTAGACATTATAAATATTTAAAATGTTTCACGTGAAACATTTTAAAAATACGAAGGGATGATAAATTACATGGAGAATGTACTAAATATACTTACACAATATTCAACTTATATAACAATAGGATTAATAGTATTAGTTTTAATACAGTTTATACTATTAATAGTAGCTTTAAGAAGTTTAAGCAAAGTAGAAAATAAATTTAGAAAAATTATGAGAGGAGTTAATAATAAAAATTTAGAAGAACTTATTAATTCTTACTTAGATAAAGTTGAAGAGGTAAAAAAAGATTCTGAAGAAACATTAGAAACTAATAAAATGTTAAAAGCTCAAATTGAAAAATGTACTCAAAAAGTATCTGTTATAAGATATAAAGCTTTCGAAGACGTTGGAAGTGATTTAAGTTTTTCAGTTGCTTTATTAGACGGAGAAAATAATGGAGTTATTTTAACTGGAATATATGGTAGAGATTATAGTACAACATATGCAAAGCCAATAGATAAAGGAATATCTAGATATGATTTATCAGAAGAAGAACTACATGTTCTAAATGCTGCAATGAATAAATAAATTTAAGAAAAAATATAGGTTATATTAAAACAACGATTTTTAGTTGATTTTAATATAACCTATTTTTGTGTTAAACAAAATGTTTCACGTGAAACATTTCAATAAATAGAGGAGTATATAAAAAACTATATGAGTATTTATGGCGAATTTTATAAAATATTTTCTAAAGTTGAATCTAATATATTCTTTTTAAATCCTACGGATTTTAATATGCAATGATGAATTCCATTAGATATAGCATTTGCAAGTAACATTACAGTGTATAATCTAGTATTTTGTAAAACCATAAATTCTAAGGAACCAGAAATATTTACTATTCCAAGTATGCTTAAGTCTCCTACTTCAGGCAAATCCTTGTTTAATGCTATTCCAGGTTTAAGAGGTCTCTTTTCAATAAGTACGTGTCCTACATTATCAACAGCTCCTAAACAAGCATCAATGGCTATAATAAAAGGTTTTTTATGTTTTGATTTAATTATTTTTACTGTCTCTTTTAAGTTTCCAGCATGGACAGTTTCTTCTAATGTTCCATATATGAAAATATTATTTTTACTTAAAAATTTAATCTTATCACCAATTAATGGGCCAAGAGCATCTCCTGTGGAGCGATCAGATCCAATACATATAAAAATAATTGGTCTATTTTCTTTTATAACTGGAGAAAGTTCTCTGCAAAGATAATCTCTAATTTTAAAAGAAGCTTTAGAATCTAAAGAATTTATATAAAAACTTGTACACATTATACTAACCTCCTTACTTGAAATTATTACCAAAAACAAAAAGTCTATACTATAAAACATTAACTTTTTTAAATATATTGAAAAAAATAATTAGAAAGATACAAAATACTATTCCTAAAAGTCCATTTAATTCTAATCCTATAAAAATACAAATTAATATTAATAAAGGGTGTATTCCTAAAGTAGATGCCATTAATTTAGGTTCTAAAAATTGGCGTAATAAAAAAATAAATATATACAATATAAATAATGAAATAGCTGAAAAAATATTTCCTGAGTTATATGAAATAAAAATAAGAGGAAAATAAATTAAGGGCATACCTAGCACAGGGAGTAAATCTAATAAAGCAGCAATTACACTAAGTAATAGGGCATATTTAATATTTAAAAAAGAAAATCCCAAAAAGGTTAATACAAAAGAAATAAAAATTAAAAATAAATAAGAGAAACAGTATGTCAAAAACATTTTTTTTATTTCATATAAAATAGTTAAAATTCTATTGCTGTAATTAGAGTTAAGATAATTAGACAAAGTTTTACTAAAGTTAATAGTATTTAATTCCTTTGATAAAAAATAAGTTGATATTACAGTAAAAATAAGAAGCATGAAAGTATAAGGTAAATAACTTATTAATAAAAAAACTTTTTGAATTAGTTCAGTTCCAAAAGAAAGAATAAGTACAGTTATCTTTAAATGAAGATATTAAAGTATTTTTTATTAAGTTTAAAACTGCATTATCAATAAAGTTTACTTCAATCCAATTTTGTAGTGATATAAAATAATTTTGAAATTCCTTAGAGTTAGTATTTATTATTTCTTGAATATAGTTTGTTAAGGATGAAGATTCATAAGCTAAAGATGTAATAAACAATGTAAATAAAATTATTATTATTAAGAAAAAAATAAATGTACTTATAAAGGAAGCAAGCCCAACATTTAATTTAAATTTTTTTATTAAAAATTGAGTGGGTGTCTTTAGTAGCAATGAAAATATGAATGCTAGTAGAAAGGGCAAAGTATATTTTAATGTATTAAAAAATGTAAAAAATATAAGTGTGTATAAAATAAAAAACACACTTATTTTTTCACTTTTGATTATTAAATTTTTCATAGGTCAGAAGTCTACCTCCTTGAAATTAATTCTTTTATAACCTCAACAAATCTATAGACTTCTTCTATTGTATTAAAGTACCCTAAACTTATTCTTATGCTTCCAGCTGGATATGAACCAACTGTCTTATGAGCAAGCGGAGTACAATGAATTCCAGTTCTACATGTTATGTTAAATTCACTATCTAACAAGAATCCTGTAAATTCAGGATCCATACCTTCTATATTGAAAGATATTGTTGAAGTTTTCTTTTTGGCATCCATAGGACCATAAATCTTAACTTCTGGAATTTCACATAATAAATCCATAGCTTTTTGGCATAATACTTCTTCTTTTGCTTTTATATTTTCAATGCCTTCTTTTTCTATGAATTTTATTCCCTCTAGAAGCCCTATTATTCCTGGAGTGTTTAAAGTTCCATATTCAAATTTATCAGGCAATTCTTGAGGATGTTCTATTAGTGATGAATTACTTCCTGTTCCGCCAGAAAAGATATTTTTACATATAGAATTTAATTTATCATCTATAATAAAACCACCTATTCCTTGAGGTCCTAAAAGAGACTTATGACCTGTAAAGGCTAATGCATTTAAATTAAGTTCAGTCATATCAATTGGAATAACCCCTGCTGTTTGAGCAGAATCTAAAATAAAAAAGATATCATTTTCTTTACAAAGCTTCCCTATTTCTTTAATTGGTTGAATTGTTCCAACTAGGTTTGATGCATGAGATAAAATTATAAGCTTTGTGTTATTTTTTATTTTTTCTTTTATCTTTTCAACTGACACTAAACCTTCATTATTACATTGAACTATATCTAGTTCTACATTAGGAAGCTCCTCGCTAATTTTTACTAAAGGTCTTAAGACAGAATTATGTTCCATAGATGTAGTAATTATATGCCAATCAGATTTAATTATTCCTAAAAGTAACATATTTAATGATGTTGTAATATTATTTGTGAAAATAACATTTTCACTTTTAGGAAAATTAAAGAATTTAGCTATTTCATATCTACATTCATAGACAGCTCTACTACTTTGTAGAGCTGTAGATGAGGATCCTCTATTAGCACTTCCGCCTTCAAAACTCATATAATCAAACATAGCTTTTATTACAGAGTCAGGTTTAGGGAAAGTAGTTGCTGCATTATCAAAATATATTTTATTCATAAGCAAAAACCTCACATGAAAATTTTAAATATTCCGTATATAGTAAATCCTAATCCAAGTAAAATCATAAAATATTTTACACTTTTATCAGCTTTACCAGTAAGTTCTTTTTTTACTAGACTTCCACCTTTGGCAGCCATAAAATTTAATAATATAAACCAAGCTAAAGTTGTTATAAACATAGCACTTAGTGCTACTAAAAAGAAATGTCTACCTGAAAGTTTCCATATACTCATTATTCCAGCACTTACAGCCATCCATACTGATAAAGTCATAGGGTTTACAAAGGTTATTAAAAAACCATTTATAAAACCATTACCAGTTTTATGACTATCTATAGTTTCAATACATTTTTCATCTAAACTTTTTTGAGAAGATTTAAATATTAAATTAACTATTATAAGAACTAATCCTGAAATAATCCAAAAGGCACATTCTACATACCTATTTAAATTTAATAATTGGGCTACTCCGAAGTTTATTAATAATATGTACAAATAGTCAGCAGCTATTGCGCCTAATGAAACTTCAAAGCCTTTTCTAAATCCTTTATCTAGAGATTGTGTTGCAGCTTCTATTGCAGCTGGACCTAATGGTATAGAAACTAATAGGCCTGTTACAATTCCAGATAAAATAGCCTTTAAATAGAAAAAAGACATACTCAAACTCCTTTTACAGTTGTTTTTATAAATTTACATAATTATATTATAGTTCAAAATAGAAAAGCTTTCACCCTTATTTTGAAAGTGTTAACTTTTATGATATATACTAATAATATATAATAATAAAATTATGTGATTTTAGGAGGAAAATAGTATGAAAGACTTTATTATGGTTTTTAATAATAC
>ERZ773156.883-NODE-883-length-23441-cov-17.9435_pt1 | contig 23441 bp, 24 predicted proteins | sample MGYA00511895_ERZ773156 | MGnify/ENA primary metagenome ERZ773156 (study PRJEB29015, sample SAMEA2737850) | human gut metagenome | biome: human gut; feature: human-associated habitat; material: faeces | place: China | collected 2012 ... | reverse complement strand
TCGAGATTCCAAAACCGCTCAATGATATCCCAGGTGGAACGAGCAAGAGCATTTGAATTAGGATAATATTTACGAAGATTAGTAACAACAAAGTTTTGGTAGTCAGCATGACTGCCACAATTAATAGGTAACATAAAAATCGCCCTCCAGTCGATAAAATAAAATATATTCAATCGGCTTCGCCGCAAATTTTGAGCGATTTGTCAAGTGTTTTTGGCAAAAAAAGTGGGGGATTTTAATAAAAAGGAATCAGAAAGCCTTGATTTTACTGGGCTGAAGATTCCGAGAGATCATTACCACAAAAGGGAGGTCAATGCTCATTTTATTTGCAAACCTCCGAAAAATCATGGTTTAAATAAATTTAGAACAATAAAAAAGAGGTAGTTTTTGACACTACCATCATTGTTTTGGAAGTGACTTTATGAAAAAAGAATGAAAGTAAAGCTTATAAAAGAGCCGGATAATGAATATGACAAAGAAGTCATACAGGTAAAAGTTAGGGGACTTGGCAAAGTAGGGTATGTGGCAAATGGTCCATATACTGTAAAGGGAGAATCAATGAGTGCAGGAAGACTGTATGACAAACTTGGCGATCAAGCAAAGGGAAAAGTTGTGTTTGTCATAGATAGCGGAGTTGTGTGTAGGATTGTTGACACGGGTATGCAACGAGATTTATCTTTGGAAAAAGCATGTGAGTTTGATTGATTTTGTGTGAGATAGGTTGGTATATTTTATTATCCAACCTATTATTGGAGTAAGGACAGATACTCAATATATCCCCAAATTTACAAGATTAAAACCAATCTTTACATATCTAAAGATTATGCTGGCGGATTTTGAGCAAATATGATATACTATAAACTGAGTATAAATAACCTGCAATGATGATGAAAGGTGTTAATTATGGCAGTATCTTATAATGGTCTATGGAAAATCTTGATTGATAAAAAATTACAGAGAAAGGATCTAACAGAACATCTGAATATTAGTTCTACCACTATTGCAAAGATGGGAAAGGGCGAAAAAGTATCTATGGATGTTTTAGAACGTATTTGTCGGTATCTGGATTGTGATTTAGGAGATATTGCAAGTTTTGAAATAGAGGAGAATATCAATGGTAGTAAATAAACATGGTAGTTTTTATATGAGAAGTGGATGGGGAACGAAAATCATTCAAGCAGTAGAAGAAAATGACATGATTTTTACTCCAAGTAGTGAACAGGAAGCTATTGATAATATTGGCTTGGGTCGTGTAATGATAAAAGCGCTTAGATATTGGTCTGATGCAATGAAGCTTACACATGAAGAAAAAGCACAAGGAGGAATACGACTTGTACCAGAGCCAATTTATATCAGTATACTAAAACATGACTTATATTTTCAGAGACAAGGGTCGCTACTTCTGATGCATAGAAACTTAGCATTAAACAAGGAAAATGCTACTGCGTGGTATTGGCTATTCAATGAGTGGAAACAGAACATTTTTACCAAAGATGCGTTTGTGGAAGGATTCCATTCGTTCTTATCTGTTAATGGAATGAAGATCAAAAAGGCAGCAACTGAAAAAGAGTTTAACTGTTTAAAAAATACTTATATTAGTGATGGAAAATTTGATAAAAATAGCATTATGGATGAAGATACATATCCATTTTTAGCACCATTACAGATTTTGAAAGAAACAAGAAAAAACATATATGAGAAAAGAAGTCTAACAGGCAAAGAAGTTCCACTAGAAATTCTTATTTATGCAATAGCAATGGACAATGTTGATGATAGTGAGAATGGAAGACAGATAAACATTGATAAGCTGATGGAGGAAAAAGGGCAAATTGGAAAATATTTTGGCATGAAATATTCAAAATTACTTGAATTGCTCGTAGAGGCAGAAAATAAGAAGTATATCAATCTGAATAATAACTTTGGGAATCGTTTTATTGAATTCAATGGTTTTGATTATGCTGGATTGATAGAAAAATATTATGTTGATAAGGAACGATAAATAATGAATTATACAAGTTTAGTCACGAAAAAGAAACAATATAAGTACTCAGCTAATATTTGCTTTGACATGAAAGACGATGAGAAGTTAGCTGGATTCATTCCCAATGTTACTACAACAGAAATTCTACGAGAATATTTGTTAGGAATTAGTAATAGAAACGCAGATGTACATTCAAGAATATTGTATGGTTCATATGGAACTGGAAAATCACATTTATTAACTGTACTTAGTGATTTGCTGGGACATGTCAATACTGATGGAAAAGGTATTGTAGATTTTTTGAAGGCAATATCAAAATATGACAAAGAACTTGCATCAGAGATAAAGAGATATGTAAAAGAAGAAAAACCATACCTTGTAGTACCAATTTATGCCAATTTTGGAGATTTCGATAAATGTATCATATATTCGCTTAAGAAAGAATTGGAAAGAAATAATATTGGTATTTGTTTTAAGAGCTATTTTGATGATGCATTAAAATTGATAAATAGATGGAATCAAGGACAGGAATCAAGCAAGAGACTGAAAGAAGTATATAAGTCAAATAAAATAAAAGAAACAGAGTTGATAAACGGATTGGAAAATTATGATTCTAAATCTGAAAAAGAGTTCAATATTGTATTTAGAGCTATGACATATGGAGCAGAGTTTGTAAGCGAAGCAGGTAATATGATAGACAATATTACACTTGCTAATACAGTGATAGCAGAGAATTACAGAGGAATCATATTTTTATTTGATGAATTTGGTAGATATATAGAGGATACTGGAGAAAACATTAAAGTAAAAGATGTGCAAGATTTAGCTGAGTTTTGTGATCATTCAGACTTTGATGATTATCTTATATTGGTATCTCATAAACAGCTATCGCTATATACGGATAAGATGAAAAAATCTATAAGTGATGAATGGAAAAAGATTGAGGGAAGGTTTAAGTCAACTTCAATTAATATAAAGTACGATCAATGCTTATCATTAATTCCACATATTATACCTAAGACAAAGGAATGGAATAGTTTTAAACGTAGGTATCAGGAGCAATTGAATGAACTATATACTCAGGCATATGATTTCAAGGGCTTTTTATTACCACCAGAAAATGATGGGATAAATCCATTTGAAGGAGGATTCCCATTACATCCAATTACACTATATGCACTGGATAGATTGTCTAAACGAGTAGCTCAAAATGAAAGAACATTTTTTACATACTTGGCAAGCGATGAGGATTATTCATTATTTTCACAACTTGAAAAAATGGATTTAAAAGAGTTCCATTTTATCGGCCTTGATGCAATATATGATTATTTTGAAGAAAATGTATGTTCATATCGAAGTGGAGACGCAAAAGAAGTGTACAAGAAATATCAAGTGGCTATTAACAAGCTTGGCAGCAATTCAGAGAAGAGTTTAGAAATACGTGTATTGAAAGCAATGGCAGTCATTTATATCATAAATGATTCAGGAACATTGGCACCGGATACAGAGACATTAATAAATGTGATTGATGCAGATAAACATTTGGTGAGAAATGCAATTGCAGAATTAGAAAGAAAAAAAATTATAAAATTTATGCGTCAATATGGATATTATGATTTTTTGGATAGCAGCATTTATGATTTGGATTCGATGATAGATGAGAGATTGTCATTTATAACCGATGAGGCAGCTGTTTCTGTTCTGAATGAAGAATTTTCAGATTTTGTAATATATCCATATGACTACAATTGGCATTATCATATGAATCGTATTTTCTTGCCAATATTTGCTTTGAAGGCGGATCTTACAAAGAAAACACTAATGAGATTTCTTCCTAAGTATTACGATGGAATGATTGCATTTGTACTCGATAAAAAGTTTGAAATTTCAGATTACTTAAATGAAGAGAATTTGCCAGATAGAGCAATTTTAGTTATCAACCAAAATGAAGAGGAGATTCTTTATGAGGTCAAGAGATATGTAGCAATTAAATATTATTATTCTATAAGAGATGAGCTGAAGAAAGATGATCCGACGGTTGAGAAGGAGCTAGAGTTATATCTGAACGAGCAAAAAAGTGTTCTTCGAGATGTTATTGCAAGTTGGAGAAACATTGAAAATGATGGTATTGCGATTGTATCAAAGGGGCAAGAGTATGTTGCTCGAAGTGATAAAGATATATCTGAGATTGCGTCAACAATTATGATGAATAGCTTCCCGAGAACAATCATTGTTAATAATGATCTGGTTAATAAAAATACGGTGTCAGGAGCAATTAGGTTAGCGAGATCGAAAGCACTTTCATATATTATGAATAATAAAGATAATATGTTGAAAGATTGTAGCTTGTTATCTCCAGAACATTCAATTATCCGTTCGGTTTTATCTAAAAATGGGCTGTTTGATGGGGAAGATAACATTGGGGTATTAAATATATTACCCAATGGGAAAATTGCAGGACATTATGTCTCTAAAGAAATTGATAAATATATTAGAAAATGCACAAATGGACAAACCAGTATCAAGGAATTATATGATGTATTGAAAAAGACACCATATGGTTTACGGGATGGATATATTTCAGTATTACTTTCATATGAACTTAGAGATTATGAGAATATTTCCATTTATTTTCATGGCTCAGAACATGATTATTGTGAAGAAGAGTTGTTGAAAGCTTTAGAGAGTCCAGAAGATTATAGCTTGTATATTTGTAACTGGTCTGAAACTGAAACTGCTTATATTGAAAGTCTAGAAAAGATTTTTGCCCATTATATAGACAAAATGGCAAAGAACAGATTAAAAGAATTGTATGAAGCCATGAATAAGCATTTTGTTGCTATTTCTAAAGCTGCTAGAACCACAAACAAGTATGTATCAGAGAAAGCAAAACTTTACAGAGAAATTATGAGTATTACGCATAAGGATTATAATAAGTTTTTCTTTGAAACATTATTGCAGCTGGATGATGATTTATCAGAACTTCAGATGATAATACAAAAGATTGTTTTGGAGCTTGAGAGTGTTACGGAATTGCAAATTCAAACTATTGAAAAGGCAGTACGAACAGTATTAGAGATTGAACCTGACGTTTCAATCACGGCAGAGTTGAATAGATTGTATCAAGCTGAATGGAAAGAAAAACGATTTAAGTCATTTGATTATCAAACAAGTATGATGTTGGATTATTTGGCAAATATGAATTTGGCAACAGGTGATGAAGAAATTGTGCAAGAGTTAGGAAGGGTTGTTACTGGATTTGAGATTGAATATTGGAATGATTCTAAGATAGAAGATTTTTATGAAGCGTTCTCTAAGATGGTAGCACAGCTGAATAATTATCAGGTACAAGATAATGTGGGCACTGATGAAATAAAGGTAACTATATGGACAGGAAATGAAGAAGAAAAGATTACTCAGTTCAATAAAGGTGAATTGTCAGGAACTAGCCAGCTTATGTTTAATAAGATAAAATCCACTATTGATAACTTTGGAGAATCATTAAGCTATGACGAGAAGATGCAGGTGTTAGCAAAAATCTTTTCTGAAATTATGTAAGAATGGAGAAATTTGATGATCTACTGGTGCGAGAAGTGTAACGAACCGGTTTTTGATAAGAAGTTACACGAATTAACATGCAAAGGAAAATTGGAAAAATTATCTGAAGGTTCCATATGTAACCCAGTTTTTGTTCAAGAGAGAAAACTATTGAGTAAGATTATGGAGAAAGATCTAACAGATAAAAAAGTATGGTATTTTGGCTCCAGTAGATATCTTTATGATGGAGAGATTCAAAAAATACCATATATAGAATGGTATAAGAATAAAGAACATTTAAAATATGCTGAAGAATTAAGAAATAATATTGAAATCGAAAGAGATTACACACCATACATGGGTGTAGTAAAGGCGAATGAAGCGTATATCAAAGGGTTGGTATACGAAGCAGAGAAGTATATAGCTGATATATATGAAAAGTATTCAACAGGAGAATATGCTGATAATAAGTATATTCCTACAGTCTCTTTTTCTGGTGGAAAAGATTCTACGGTTGTTAGTCGCTTAGTGAGAGATGCATTACAAGATAATTCAATTGTTCACTTTTTTGGTGATACAACTTTGGAATTTAGAGAAACGTATGAATATGTCCAACACAAGTTCCGAAGGGAAAACCCGCAAGTTCCGATGATACCAAGCGAAACTGAAAATGATTTCTTTAAACTTTGTAAAGTGTTTGGACCACCAAGTCAGCATGAGAGATGGTGCTGCACTATATTTAAAACGAGTAATCTTAATAAGGAATTGGAAAATTTACCAGGAAACAGTCTTTCTTTTTTAGGAATTAGACATAGCGAATCAGCAGCTCGAAAAGGATATGAAAGAACGCAGGAGCATTCTAAGATATCTACGCAGGTAAATGCAATGCCAATTATCGAATGGACAGATTATGATGTATGGCTCTATATACTATATAAAAATATTTTGATAAATGAATGCTACCAATATGGTTATAAGAGAGTAGGATGCTGGTGTTGTCCAAATAATTCAGATTGGTCGATGATGTTGACAGAGATTTATCATCCGGAGGATATGCAACGTTGGAAAGATATGGTTCTTGATTTTGCAGTACGTGCTAATAAACCAGATCCAGAAGAATACTATGAGGAAGGTAAGTGGAAAGTAAGGCGAGGTGCAAGCGGTTTAAAAGTTAAGAATGTAACAATTATGGATACAGTATGTAATTTATCTGATAAGGCTAGAAACATTATTATTGAGAAAAAACTCAATAAAGACGTAATTGAGCTGTTTAAACCATTTGGTAATTTAAAGATTGTCGAAAAAAAAGATGCTACATACATTTCAGTATTTGATTATGACAAGTCTGGCGAATATAGAAAATGTTTTGAATTGATCATTACATTTGGAACAAATGTTGTGAAGGTATTACCAGAAGAAAGAATTGATGTAACTAATCTTGTGAACAGGCTTAAATGCCAGTTAAGAAAATATCAATTTTGCATTCGTTGTTCAGCATGTGATTCCGTTTGCCCACATGGAGCAATAGATACAATACATGGAAAATACAAGATAGATGAGAATAAATGTGAACATTGCAAAAAGTGTATTGCCAAATTTTATAATGGATGCATTATTTGTGATAAAGTCGCAGGAAAGAAGGAATAACATATGATTAGAGAAGATAGACCTAAAGAGCTTCCAATTGTAAGATTACTAGCGGGAATAAGAAATATGGGGTATACATTTGAAAGTGCTATATTAGACATTGTGGATAATTCAGTTACGGCTAAGGCAAAAAATATACACATACTTATTCAAGGCGAAAATAAAGTAGATAGTAAAATTGAAAAAGTAATTATATGTGATGATGGAAAAGGAATGAATTGTGATGAGGTTTTTAATGCCTTAGAATTGGGGTCGCCAGAAAGTGTTTATCACGATAATTCACTTTCAAAGTATGGATTTGGACTTAAAAGTGCAGGTTTGTCACAAGCAAATGATATTTACGTAGTTTCAAAACACGATGATGAAAATGATTGGAACAAGGCATCTATTAGTTGGAAAGATATAAAAGAGAACAATAGATACATTGTGGATGAAAATCTTGAACTCTCAGAAGAGGAAAAATCATATATTAAAAAGTTCAATTTATCTAACGGAACAATTGTAATTTTGGATGAATTAATAAAGGTAAGTAAGGTAAAAAAGAATTTAGCTGTAAAGAAGATTTCTGAAAAATGTGCAATTACTTTTCATAGGTTTATGGAAAAGGATGATTTAAAGATATATGTAAATAGTGATAATGCAATAAAACCATATGATCCATTATTTTGTAGTGAAATAGGTGATAATTTGATGACTCATTATGATGGAAAACATGTATGTAATTATTTTCCGTCAAGTTATCCATTAGTAATTAATCCAAAGACAAAATCAAAAGCTACTATAAGGGCAGTCTTATTGCCAAATCCTCCATTATACGAAAGGGAGGGATTACAAAAGAAAATAAATCAAGAATATCATATACTGCAAAAAAATATAGGATTTTATATTTACAGAAATGATAGGCTGATTGTAGAAGCTACAACATTATCGTTATTTTCAAGAAGTGAACCAAGGTTATTGGCATCAAGAATGAGCATTGATTTAGATACAAATTGTGATGATGATGTGAATCTTGATGTTAAGAAAACTCAATTAGTATTTCCAGAGCATTTTATGGAACAATTAAGAGATTTATTAAATCCGTATTTACGAAGATCAAAAGATTTATGGGATGAAATGAAAATTAGAAAAGCCAATGAGTTACAGGAATCACCAACTGATTCAGATACATTGCACTCGAGAAGTAATGAGATGCTTAAAGGAGTATCTCCAGTTGTTTGCGATCCTCAAACAGGTAATGTTAAACCTATGCAGGACGCAGTTGTTAATAATATTGCGGATTTGAAGGAACAGTACGGTATAGATGATACCGTCATTGAAGAATTAAAGAGGAAAAATAAGCAAAGAGTAGTTACTGTGAGTGAATTACCAAAAGGAATGTTATGGAAACCTGGAATTGGAGGAGAAAATAATTGTCAGGTTATTGTGGAATTATCACGACAGCATCCTTTTTATGAAAAGATATATAAAAAATTGGAAGTTGGCTCAGATGCGGTTGTAATTTTGGATGCATTCTTTTTGAATATGGCTATGGCAGAAATGGGAATTAATTGTGATGACAACAAGTATGCAAAAATATTTGAAAAACTGCGCCAGTCGGTATCACATCAATTAGAGAATTTTATTGATTTAGAACTGGATGATGAAGATGATGAAAGCTTATGAAGCAATGGTATCGTCTCCATGTATAGCTAACAGACATCCCTTTATTTACATTTTATATACTACAGTAGATGATAACGCTTTTTTATATGTGGGAGAGACTGAAGAACACAATGGAGCAATTGGAAGATTATCTGGACATTTAAATTATAATCCTCCGGGGACATTTTTATCTAAAATAATGGAATATTCTACATATCAAGTTAGTGAAATAGGTAAAATAAATGTAATTGCATTTGATGTTAGTGAATTTAAAATTTTTTCCGGAGATATTAATAAAACTAAAAGAAGAGCGTTAGAATATGTAATTCATTTTGAAATGTTAAGGTATTCATGTGCGGATGAAGTTACTATTCCGTATACTGTTATATCACATGTACAAGCACAAGAAAGATATATTAATGATAGTAAGATTAGAGCTATATCACAAGAAATTTTAAAAAAGATTATAGATATGATACCATTTAATAAATAGTGAGGTAGATATGATATATTTAGATAATGCTGCGACAACTAAATATAAACCGGAAGAAGTATATAATGCATTTAATTATTATGTGAGAGAGATAGGTGTAAGTCCAGGAAGAGGAAGTTATAAACTGGGTATAGAGGCATCAAGAATGCTCTATCAGGCTAGAAAAACAGTAGCAAAGTATTTTGGAATGTCAGAGCCAAATGTGATATTTACGAAGAACTCAACAGAAGCCATTAATCTTTTTTTAAGAGGATTGTTAAATAATGGAGATCATGTAGTTATTAGTTGTTATGAACATAATGCAGTTTTGAGACCACTGCATGAAATGAAACAAGAAGGCATTATTGATTATTCTATAGTTAGTAGAGAAGATTTGGAGCTTACACCACAAGAGATTTACAATAAATATGTAAAAACTAATACAGTCCTTTTTGAAACAACATTAGCAAGTAATTTAACTGGACGAATAGTACTTAATTCAGATGTGCTTCGTTATATGAAACAGAAAGGAATTACGACTTTTGTTGATTCTTCACAAGGTGCTGGAAAGATAGGAATTTCAATGTCTGAAGATGGAATAGATTATTTGGCATTTACGGGGCATAAGGACTTGTTAGCATTACCTGGTGTAGGAGGACTCGTATGCTTGCAAAAACCTATATGGAAGCCATTATTGCAAGGTGGAACAGGAGTATTAGGCGATTCGTATGTGAATCCATCGGTGTTTCCAGAAGCATATGAAGCAGGAACATTAAACATGCCAGCTATATGGTCACTTAAAGTTGCATTGGATTGGATAAATGAAAATAAAGAAAGAAATTTAAAAAAAGAGAAGGAACTAACCGACTATTTTGTTAAAGAATTAGATAAAATTAGTGATGTGACAATATATGATAAAGATTTTCAACGTGTAGGTGTTATCGGTTTAAATATAGATGGTATGAAGTCAAATGAGGTAGTGCAGTATTTAGATGAAAATGATGTTTGCACTAGAGGTGGAATACACTGTGCCATATTAGCACACGAAGCATTAAATACTAAGGAAACAGGCATAGTAAGATTCAGTTTGGGTATGAATATTAGCAAAACAGATATTGATAAAGTCTTAGAACTTATAAAAAGTAGGTGATTAGAAATGTATATTGTTTTTTTCAGTACAAGTCATGTGTTTGAAACGGAAGAAAGATTAAATAATCAAGGTATAGCGTATAAAATTGTACCAACGCCAGTGACAGATAAATCATATTGTGGAGTATGTATTGAAACAGAAAGTAAAGATATAGAGAATTACATTGAAGATATGGAACATAATATCATAGATTAGAAGGCAGGTGAGCGTGGTGGCATTTACAGATTTAAATTTATTAAAACATTATAAGACATATACACATAATATTGTGAAAGAATTTTATACGCCTGTATTACAGGAATCTGTATTATACCAACGCTCGGTAGGCTTTTTCTCATCTACTGCCTTAATTGAGTTGACAAAAGGAATTGCAGGTATTGTAAAAAATGGTGGAAAAATACAGTTTATTGTTTCTCCGTATTTAAGTGAGGAAGACGTGGAGGCAATACAGAAGGGGTATGAAAAAAAGAAAATTATAGAACAAGCACTTTTAAGAGAGTATAAAGAACCAGAGAATTATTTTCAGGAGGAAAGATTAAATTTATTATCCCACCTTATTGAAAATGGAAATTTAGAAATTAAAGTAGCGTTTACACCACCCAATAAGTCAACTGGAATGTATCACGAGAAAGTCGGGATTGTAACAGATGCGGAAGGGAATAAGATAGTATTTACAGGTTCGCTTAATGAGACAATAAATGCATTTTACAATAATTATGAATCTATTGTGGTATTTACTTCGTGGGAAGAATCAAGGCAATATGCGGAGGAAATGCAAAATGATTTTGATACATTATGGAACAATGAGGATACAGACTTAGAGATAATAGAATTTCCGGAAGTAGTAAAAGAAAAGATAAAACTAAATCAAAAACCAAAGATAAATTACGATATTGATGAAGAGGAAATGGTAGAGGAAAGTCCTGTACAAAAAGGGGTACCTCGTATGCCTCCTGGATTTGATTTGCGTGATTATCAAAAGGATGCGATAGAAAAGTGGGAAGAAAATAATTATTGTGGAATTTTTGATATGGCGACAGGTACAGGGAAAACATATACGGGACTCGGTGCTGTAACAAAACTTTATGAAGCGAAGAAGAGATTGGCAATAATTATTGTGTGTCCATATCAACACCTGGTGGAACAATGGGTAGAGGATATTGAATTGTTTAATTTGCTACCAACAATAGGCTATTCTTCGTCAAAACAAAAAAATTGGAAAAAGAGATTAGAGGATGATATCTTAGATTTTTCAATTGGTGTCATAGACTGCTTTTGTTTTGTGACCACAAATGCAACGTATTCATCAAAATTTGTGTGTGAACAGATGAAGTATTTAGGAAAAGATACATTGCTTATTGTTGATGAGGCTCACAACTTTGGGTCACCTAATTTGAGAAATAAGTTATATCCGAATATAGAGTATAGATTAGCATTATCGGCTACATTAGATAGACATGGTGATGAGGAGGGCACGGATTGTCTGAAAACTTATTTTGGGGAGAAATGTATACAATATGATTTGAAAAGGGCTATTAAAGAGGGAAAATTAACACCATATTATTATTATCCAGTAGTTGTATATTTGGATGAAGATGAGATGGAGCAATATCGAGATATATCATATAGGGTATCAAAGGAGTGTCATAAGGACAAGCATGGTAATTTGAAAATTACTGATAAAGGCAAGAGACTTTTGCTTCAACGTGCTAGAATTGTGGCAGGTGCCAAAAGCAAATTAGTAGAGCTAAAGAAACTTATGCAAAATTATAAAAATGATACACATATTTTGGTATATTGCGGCGCAACAAGGGTACAGACATTTGAATATGATGAATCAGAACATGACGAAGAAGGTGAACGTCAGATAGTAGCTGTGTCTAAAATATTGGGAAACGAACTTGGAATGAAAGTAACGCATTTTACTTCAAATGAGTCTGCTGAAGAAAGAGAAGTGATAAAAAGAAGATTTGCTTCTGCAGATCCATATCAAGCTATAGTTGCTATAAAATGCTTGGATGAAGGGGTAAATATACCAAGTATCAAAACAGCATTTATTTTGGCAAGTACAACTAACCCTAAAGAATATATTCAAAGAAGGGGAAGAGTTTTACGTTTGGCAAGTAATAAGCCATACGCTGTGATATATGATTTTGTAACATTAGTAAGACCATTGGAAGAAGTTAACCCGTATAGTACAGATTATAATTGTGAGAGAGCTTTAGCCAAAAGAGAATTAGCAAGAATAAAGGAATTTGGAGAAATAGCATTGAATTCTCGTGATTCTGATGAATTAATTAATGATTTGGAATGTGCGTACGAATTAAGCATTGAAGAATTGGAGGATATTGATGATGGATCAGAATTTAGATGAAAAAAAATTGGATACTATTAAACTACGCATTTTAGAAATGGAAACAGACAATATTGTGAAAAAAGAATCTAATCCCGCTATGGAGAATAAGATCCGAGGACTTATAATGACGGAGGTAGATAAAAAATGATTTTACAAAAGTTGGAAATGAATAATTTTAGACAGTATATTGGGGAACAGACTGTTGAATTTTCAATAGATCCCGAAAAGAATGTTACAGTTTTAATTGGAGTAAATACTTCTGGTAAAACCACGATTGTACGTGCATTTGAATGGTGTCTATATGGTAAAAATGGATTTGACGATCCTGTATTACTTAACAGCGAAGTTAGAGATAATATGAATGAGGGAGATTCTCAATCAGTGTCTGTAGCGGTTACATTTGAGCATAATAGTATGATCTACACTTTAAAAAGACTATATAAATACTTATGCAATGAAAGAAAATGGGAAGATGGGAAGGTGATTGTTAATTTAAATAAAAAACCTGAAGAAAAATTAACATTAGAGTACCTTCAAAGTGATGGGCAGACAAAAACACCAATTGATGCATCAAATATTGCGGAATCTATGGATAGAGTATTACCAAAGGACTTATCGGATTATTTCTTTTTTGGTGGAGAGCGTATATCAGGTATAGCAAATCGTACAGATTTGTCTAAAGCAGTAAGAGGGCTGATGCGACTGGATGTTCTTGAAAATGCAAAAACACATTTAAATAGTGTTGTAAAAACTTTTGAATCGAAAATTGACACGACTGGTGATGTAAATGCACAAAAAGCAAAGGATAGTTTAGAAACATATAAAGTAAAAAGAGCACAGCAAGAAGAAGAAAAAAAGAATTTTGATGAGCAGATGCAATATTGGCATAGTAAAGAAAATGAGTATAACGCATTACTTGCTAAAAGTAATATAGAACAGGTGAAACAGGCAAAAAGGGAAAGGGATAGAGTTGAAGCAACATTAAATTCTGAAAAAGCAAAACTTGAAATGGCGAAGACAGACATGGTCAAGAAATTTAATAATAGACCATATGCATACTTTGGATTGCCGTTAATTAATAAAACATTAGATATGTTAGAAAAACTTCAAGAACAGACAGGACATGTGGAATGTGTTCCGGATATGGAACAGGGAGCTATAGATTATCTTGTCAAAAGAGGATATTGCTTATGTGGTACACATCTTGATCAAGGTTCTATACCATATTTAAAAGTGATGGAAGAAAGAAAGATATTACCTCCAGAGTATATAGGTGCATCTGTTCAAGCATACAAAACAAAAGCAGAAGGATATTTAGCAGGCGCTGAGAATTTTAAGGATATTATAGAGGAGAAGTATAAAGAAATAAGAAGTCTTCAGAGAAATATAGGTATTCTTGAAGATGAAAAGAAAAAACAGTCAGAACTCATTATTGATGATACCGATGCAAAGGAAATTGAAAAGAAAAGACGAGAAGCACATACAAAATATGTCGAAGCAAAAACGGATTATGATGCATGTGTAGCCAAAATAGGCGGATTTGATTCTAACATAAAAAATTGTGAAAATGCGATTGATAAATATGCAAAAAGTAGCACAAAAAATGCTAAAGTAGCGCGTTATATTATGTACGCACAAAAGGTATATGAGTGGTTGAGAGAAACATATAAGAGTAAGGAAGAGGTAGTAAGGGCAGAATTGCAGAAAAGAGTTAATGAAAACTTTGCTAAAATGTATCATGGAGAACGTTCAATACTTATAGATGATAAATATAGGGTGAAATATAGCGATGTTACAACAGAAGAGTCTGATGGTTTAAAAGCTGTTAAAAGTTTTGCTTTTATAGCGAGCTTAGTATCAATGGCTAAAGATAAAATTTTAGATGATGCTGAAATGAAACTGGGACAAGTATATCCGCTTGTTATGGATGCTCCATTTTCTAACGTGGATGAAATACATATTGATAATATTTGTAAAATACTGCCTAATACAGCAAATCAGGTTGTAATGGCAGTAATGCAGAAAGATTGGGAGTATGCATCTTCAAATCTTCAACAGTATGTTGGAAAAAGCTATGTGATTGAAAAAGATCGAGACGCAGAAGGTAAAGAGATTGATACATCTACACATATTAAGTAAGGAGGTACTAATATGTTTGATAAGGACTTTAAGATTTCAGGCAAACATGCTAATTACTGGAAAGATTTGTGCGAATTAGCTGGGAATGTTCCTGATAGGGAGCAACATTCAAATTTTAAAATATTTAATGCCTATATTGATGCCTATATACTTTGCCCTTTAATCGGATATCAATATAGTAGAAAAGGGGTAATAGATAATAGTATACCTGGCGATGCTGGAATGTTATCGGAAGTTATTATAAAAAGACAAAATGAATTGAAATTTATTTATCAAATAATTATGCTTTCTGATGAGGAGTCAGAGCCGGATCCAGATAAAAGAATATATCGAGCTACTACCTTTTCGGAAGAGAAGCCAGAAGATAGAGAAATGATAAAGAATAATATGAAAATATTTAATTCTTATTTTCTAGGAGGATTGGAAGTAATGCATGAGCAGTTTGTAGATCAGTGTATTACTGACGATGATTATTTGAAAAGAATATTTGATTATGTGAGACAATTTGACGAAGAACAAGATGGGGAATCATTGAAGTATTCCATTGATAAGATTCTTAATAAGTGATGGTGAAATTTTATGGTAAACTTTAATGGGGATGCCGATAAAATTCCTTTCTATGAAACTTTTGAATTTACTAGGGAAAATATTGCACATATTTTGCAATACATGGGGTTAGCGAATGCTCAGGAATCATGTCAAATTGAGCATATGGATAAATTTATTTTTCTTCATGGTGATGAGCAGGAAGTATATAACAAAGATGAAAGAAATTTTATTGAGAATGCAGGGGATGTATACATATATAAAGAGTTTTATAAAAGAACTAAGCGTGGTGTTATGCCATGTCGAATTATAGCTACGGAAATTAGTGGTATTAATGGAATAAAAAATTCTCTTTTTTTTATGAAGGAAATTAATAAGGCTATAGGTGGATTTACTATATTTTTTATCAAGGCGGGTGTTAATTACTATATTGGAATTAGGGCATTTAATAAAGATGTAAATGATGATTGTATAATTTCAAAACCAATAGCGCTGACTGAGGATTTTGAAGAAATAACTGATAAATTGTTCTATGTGGCAGATTCAGATGATTTTATTGACTACTACAGAACATTAGTTGATGCAATAGAGGAGAATAACTTAGCATTAACAGATTATGATAGGCAGATAGAAATTAAGAGAGGAATTCAATATTCTTATCTTAATATGTTGAGTGAAATTTCTCATATATATAAAGTTAGTTTTTCTGGGGAAATAGAAAGATATTATAAATCATTTGAAAGTATTGAGGAAAATAATTATTTATCTATTGTAAAAGAGTGCATTGCAGAACTAAGTTTTATTAAATCCTTTAAAGCAAATACTATGGAAATGTTGTTTGAGGCAGATGAAATGATGGAATTGGCTAAAAAGACAGAAGAAGAGAATGAGATCTTTATTGGAAATCAAAATGAAAAGAATTATAACGAAGAGAATGATTCTGATATGATGAGATATCTTGATAATCCGGAACTCATGATAAAAATGCTGAAACAACGAAAGGGAATATAATATATGAGTGGATACGATTTATCAGAAGGTGTGTTTAGAACTGGAAATTATTCAGAAGAGCAACTATGGAAAGCTTTTAGAAATGTTTTTTCTACTAAAACACAGAATAGTTCTAGCTATAAATTTGTATTTTTGAAATCAATTATTGATTGTATGCATCAATATAAGAATAGAACTGAGTATACTTTTTTTGAATTGTTTGAGCAATTTACTAAAATATACTGGATATTAATAGTTAAATATGGGCTAGCACAGAATAATTCAAGAACCAAAGAAACGTATATAGAACAAATTTTGAAAGAATATGTAGGTTTTTCAAATGGAGATAAAAAAGTTACTATTTGCTTTTCTGATTTGACTACCGAAGCAAAAAATAAGCTTGTATATCAAGTGACAAAAAAATGTAAGAAATATGTAGTGGGTGCTCTATATGGAGATACAAATGAATTAATGTATTCTTTTTCAAAGAAAAAAGAGATAATACAATTGAATCCACAGATGAAAGATTTTGTATTACGGCATGAAGGCTCTATTGAAGAATTGAATTATTTTGAATTGGCAAAATTTTTAGATAAAGTAAATTCTAGAGATAAAGTTAATAGCATTATTAAAGATAACAAATATAATAAAAAGGATTCATTAGAAGCGTATAGACAACTATTATATGATGAATTTGAAACGGAATGTGCTAGCAGCGACTACACTTTGCAGAATGTAAATACAATTGAGTTATTAATTGAATCAGAGGATAAGTATTCTCAATCAAATATAGTAGAGAAAGAGAATGCATATTATAAAAAATTATATAATAAGGAAGAAATTATAAATAAAGACTCTGAATACATGAAATTATATCTTGATGATCCAGAAAGAGTTATTAAGATGATTAAAGTGAGACATGGGATAAATTGTTAATATAGATAATGTGACAGTGAACATATAAAATTTTAAGTCATAACGATTTACGATAAGGACTTTAGAGATTAAGTACTTAGACTATGAAGAAACAGTAAATTTCTAAGTATAAGAGTGGGATAAGCAGTTCAGAGTTTATACTATTTTGCATATATTTGAAAGGATAGGTTTATGAGTAACGAAAAAAATATGCAACGGAAATGGGATCGAGAAGAGGTTATTATTCTTGTTACAGAATATTATAAGAATAGAAATCTATCGGCAGAAAAAATTGATGAATCCTATCATAGAATTAGCAAATTCTTGCGGCAAAGAGAAGAAATTTGCACTGGAAAATCGGTTTCAGATATGTTTAGAAATTATGCAGGAATACGTATGCAATCAGCACGTATACGATGTCTAGATTCAGAAAGTAATTTACATGGTATGCAGGGGACAAGATTGCAAAAGGAGATAGTAAAGGAATTTTTACAAGATCCAGCATTAATGTATGCAGAAGCAGAAACAATATATAAAAAATACTCTAGAGAATAGATATATTTATCAGAAAATAGTAAAGTATTTGATAAGTTAAAAGGACAATTATACGATAGAAAATTAATTTGAAGATGATTAGGTAGATAAAATGAATTCAAGTGATATTTATGTGTGCGGGGGGGGGGTACAGTCTGAATTTGCGGAGTTGTATGGAGACAAAAGATGGTAAGATTTTATGATCCATCAGGAAATCTTATAGAAGTACGAACACCAGTTAATCATAACTAATATAAAGTGGATTTGAGGAGAAATATGCAGATATTTGTAGATGCAGATGCGTGTCCGGTAGTGGGCATTGTCGAGACAATAGCAGAGAAATACAATATTTCTACCACCTTGCTGTGTGATACGAATCATATTTTGTATTCTGATTACAGCGAAGTGATTGTAGTAGGTGCAGGAGCAGATGCAGTAGATTATAAACTAATCAGCATATGTCATAAAGGGGATGTAGTAGTATCGCAGGATTATGGTGTTGCTGCGATGGCTCTTGGAAAAGGTGCATATGCTATTCACCAATCCGGTAAGTGGTACACGAATGAGAACATAGATCAGATGCTTATGGAGCGGCATCTTAACAAAAAGGCAAGACGCAGCTCTCATAAGAATCATATGAAAGGGTGCACGATGTCCAGTGAACATCGGTTCTGCACGGACCGGAGTGGCAACGGAGACCAGGGAAAGCGTACAGAAGATGATGATGTACGCTTTGCACAGTCATTTGAAAAACTAATACTGATGGCAAAGTCAAAAGAAGGTGCTCAGAGTGGGACTATTTAAGAAAAAGACAGTTACAAAGACATATGATAAAGAAAATAAGAAACCGGTAATCAAGGCGAGCATATGTAATGGCGAGCAGGTTGTGGGCTTTAAGGACATTCATACTGGTAAGATAGAAGAGATTATGCTGATTAAGAATCAGGCAGACCTTGATGCATTCAAGAAAATGTATGGAATAGATGATGAGATAGAGAAGGAATATTAAACAATGTATTTGATTAAGACGATAAAAGGTGACATAACAAAAGTAACGGATGTGCAGGTAATCGTGAATGCAGCAAACAACTCCCTTCTTGGCGGAGGTGGTGTAGATGGTGCGATTCACAGAGCAGCGGGACTGGAACTTCTGGTAGAGTGCAGGACACTTCATGGATGCGAGACAGGAGAAGCAAAGATAACAAAAGCCTATAATCTGCCATGTGAGTATGTGATACATACTGTAGGACTGATATGGAATGATGGAAGGAATAGAGAAGAGGAACTTCTTGCTAACTGCTATTTTAACTCTATGAAGCTGGCAATGCATAATGGAATAAGGTCTATTGCATTTCCTTCCATATCAACGGGAGCATATGGTTTTCTGGTTGAGTTAGTAGGCAGCAAAGATTGTAGTACATACAGTAAATAGATTCTTGCAGGAAAATCAGGACAGCTTTGATTTGGTGGAATGGGTACTGTTTGATACTCATACTGAATCGGTTTATGAAGCTGAGGTTGATAAGATATATAAGTAATAGACGATTTTTAATTTGATGTTTTGGAGGATGACTATTGAAAATAGATGAGTATTTACAACTTCTTTTTTAGGGCAAAATGAGTGAGGCTAAAGCAGTTAGGTTTTCTACTATACCAGATAAATTAATAAAATTCATTTGGCTTGCTGATTCTGATTCTGACGATAAGAAATTTCTTTCATTGAAAAGAAATGAGATATGGTTTGCACAAAAAGATTTATTGAATGATCCATATGAATATAAGGGTATGTTGCTTGATAGACAAAAGATGCGTGATGCAGGATATAGCACAGACACTATTAATTATCACCACTTTACAACTTTATAGATGATATCCCTGACGGTAAATCAATTGTTTTAAGGCTCTGATGATACGTTGTGATTTTATACCGTTTTCGACTGTTTTCACGAAACCGGCAAAAAATATCTGTTGCCGGATTTCCTCACTCAGGGCAAATCGGAACTCCTGTACACCGCAGCCTTTATACTTTGAAAATCTTTTGTCCTGATATGGCAGAATTTTCATGGCACAGTATGCGATATTGATCAGGTTTACCATCCGTTCGATTCCGCTCCGGCTTCTTACCATGTAACTGCACAGTGACCAGAACGTTTTCTGTTCATAATAACTGGTTTCTATGTTCCAACGGAATCCATAAAAGAACAGCGGAATATATTTCATCCATGAACTGCCGGTACGGTTCAGGGGTGCCTTCTCCTGCCAGGCAGAGAAAATCTGCAGCTGCTCTGGAAAAACCGTACTGAAAAAAAGTTTCTTTTTTCCACTTCCCGGTTCCGGGGCAGTGACATATGCCAGTACCTTCCGGCTGCCAAACAGATTTGTGATAACAGGGCGGACGGCGATAAAATAACCGTCAATCTTTTCATCAGAAAAAATAAAATCTGTTTCGATGGAGAGCTGTTTCCCATGTCCTGCCGGTCTGCCTTTTCGTCCTGTTCGTTCCGGTGGCAGATCATACAGGACAGAATCTGCCCGTACATTTCCAATCATATCCAGATTCGGATATTCTTCGGGGATGGACACCAGCGGTTTTTTCATATACCAGCTGTCACAGAGCAGGATGACATTTTTCTGTTTCTGACATTCCGACATGACCTGACGGATCATGTCAGCAGCCGGTTCGAGTTTTGATTTCTGCTTTGTCCATATACGATAACCGAGAGGAACTGAAAGCCAGGAAATTTTGTCCGCTTTCCAGACTGGTACGCAAAGCATCAGGCTGACAAAACAGTGTCCGTTCAGGTAGGAAGAATCCCTGTGAGCGGCATGATCAAACAGAATAGAAACATCTTCAAATTTTGTCCCGGATTTTGGCACTATTGTATCATCTATGCAAAGAAATACCGGCTGTGTACGAAGGGAATCCGGAACCAGCCGGAAAGCCATGGAGGCAGTGACGTTCATGAACCGGGAGTAATCCGCTTTCGCATGGGAACAGGCATAATAAAAGGCATTGAGGGATTTTCCTGTAATACCGGATAAAAAATGCCGGTAAAGAAAACGGATGGAATGAGCAGATTCCAGTGCCAGGATGGAAAGTACCAGTAAAAACAGTGTCTGTGCCGTAGGAACAGAAAAAGTTTCAAAATAAACAGAAAAATAAGAATTTAGTCTACCAATCAGTGAATTTTTGTTGTATAATAAGTTTGTCGTACAGGGTCACTCCTTTCTGTGTTTTTGTGGCAAACTTATTATACATCAGAAAGTCCCTGTACGATATTTTTTTATGAAAAAAGTTGTAAAGTGGTGTATTTCATAATAAAAAGCAGAGCAAAGATGTTTATATGGTTGTACTCAGAGATAATGGAAAACTGATACGATATTACGAAATATGGAAACAATGAAGTTACATGACTTATGGTAGATGGAGAGAGCAGATGTATGATTATAAAGAAGAATTGAGAAAAATAGAAGAAGAAATTACAAATCAATTGGAATTGTTTTTGAAAGCGGAAGAATACTATAAAAATGGAGAATTTAAAGAATCTGCGGAACTATATAGACAAAGTGCTTTTCCAGTAACTGGTGAAGATTGTTATAATTGGGGAGTGGTTCTGAATAAAGGAATAAATGGCATTCAATATCCAGAGTTAGCAATAAAATATTTTAAACAAGCAGCAGATAAGTATGATTATATGAGTGCTCAGAGAGTACTTACAGACTTTTATTATTTTGGAAAAGTCAGTGGAACGCCGGATTATGAACAAGCATATTATTATGCAAAACAAGCAGCTAAAAATAGTGATGGATATGGGAAATATATGGTGGGGTTGCTATATTATAATGGTGAGTATGTGGAAAAAGATTATAATGAGGCAAGGAAAAACTTCGAAAATGTAGGATGCTGTTGTGTTAAGACAGATAATATTATGATGTATACATATTATATATTAGGTGTTATGAGCTATAAAGGACAAGGCGGAAAAACTAATTTTTCTGTGGCGAAAGAATATTTTGAAGAGTATTTAGAAGAGAAAGATAGGGAATATGATGCAGAAGTATATTATTATCTGGGAATGATATATTTAAAAGCTGAAAATTATTTAAGAGATATAGATAGATCATATTTATATTTTAAGATGTCAGAAGAAATTAAAGAGGATGATGAAAATGAGTTTTGGATTGGAATTTTATCTTGTGCTTTGGGGGATGAAAATGTAGTGAATAAAGAATCTGATACATGGTTAAGAAAAGCAGAAGCACATGGTAACAAAATGGCAAAAAAATGTCTGGCTGATGACAATATCAAAGCAAAATATGTAAAAGAAGCAAAAGGTAATAAAGATGTATTTGATAAAAACAGTAATAGGTAACATAACAAAAATCACAGAGAAAGAAGGTTATGCCATTGCAATAAGTGATAAAATGAAAGATGTTATAGAAAACAAAACTTTTAAGGTACATATGAAAGATATTTTGGAATATCGTACAATGGAATATTATCGCAGAAGATACAGGGCAAAAGATAATTTATAGTTAAAGTACAGAAGCAGAAGTAGTGAAGTTTTAATGATTAAGGATGGATGAAAACGGCAAAAAACAGGGAACGGATTGTGAAGATATTGAAGGATATGCGGGATCAAAAATGATTCCTGGATAAGCAGAAAATGTTTTAAAAGAAATGGAGAAAAAACATGAATGAGAATATGATGAAAAGAAATGAGAAACTCGCACAGGTTGTAATCAAAGGACTTCAGTCCAGAAATATGACTGGTTACTATGCAGCAGATAAAGAAGGAGCACTTGCACAGGCATTGAAACTAATAGGAGAAGAAAGCAGTGTTGCCATGGGTGGATGCGAGAGTGCTCATGAGATTGGTCTGGTAAAAGCATTACAGGAGGGCAACTATCAGTATATTGACCGCTCAAAAATGTCTCCTCGTGATGGACTCCTGGCAGCATATGATGCGGATGTATTTCTGTCAAGTGTGAATGCGATGACAAGCGATGGAGTTCTGGTAAATATAGATGGAAATTCCAATCGTGTATCCTGTATTGCACAGGGACCGAAGAAGGTTATTTTTATTGTAGGAATGAATAAAGTCTGTTCTGATTTGGATGAAGCAATGAAGCGTGCAAGAAATGTGGCAGCCCCGGTAAATGCACAGCGGTTTGATGTGAAAACACCATGCAAGGTGTCTGGAAAATGTTTTGACTGCAAATCTCCGGATACCATATGCTGTCAGTTCTTAATTACACGTTATTCACGGCATGAGGGAAGGATACACGTTATTCTGGTAAATGATACACTTGGATTCTAAGTGCAGAGTGGGCAATAGAAAGAAAATAGATGATTTGCTTATTAATAATATAGACAGGTAGTTATGAAATAAAGACGTAGTAATATAGTGAAGGTAACTAATGGTTGCATAATTGCTAGTACAACAAAAAATAAATAACTAGTCATATTATGTGTTTTGTGCTATACTGGTATTATCAAGAAGAAAGAGGTACCAGTATGGCATACGCA
>ERZ773156.879-NODE-879-length-23550-cov-4.5734_pt1 | contig 23550 bp, 25 predicted proteins | sample MGYA00511895_ERZ773156 | MGnify/ENA primary metagenome ERZ773156 (study PRJEB29015, sample SAMEA2737850) | human gut metagenome | biome: human gut; feature: human-associated habitat; material: faeces | place: China | collected 2012 ... | reverse complement strand
CAAAAAACGGCCCTCTGCCAAGGAAAAGGCAGAGGGCTGAAATTTAATCTAATGTTATATCCCATATCAAGTCTGCGCATCCAATTGAAATGTGGCGCTCAAATAAACTTGGGATCAAAGAAAAAATAAGTCGAGGGAATTTCCCCCGACTTATTTTTTTCGTGCCCTGTACCGTCCGGCCTGCCCCATAGGTCACATTGTGTACCTATAAACATGAACCGATCTGTTGCCGTTACTTTTAACCATAACATCACCGGATAAGGTGATGTACGGCGGCGATTTCTCATTTACCCCAGCACCGGTGGCGAAGAAGAATCTAGAGGAGCTGCTGAGACTGTTTGAGGAAATTGAGGCACTTGCTCCGTATAAGGAACAGATCTTGTGTAAGAATGCCTGTGAGCTTTTTATAATTACTCAGTCTGGAACCCGTTCGCATTTTTGAAGAAAGATGAAAAGTTCAAAATTAATTTAAGAGTTCACTTTTGAGTTTTGAAAAAATGAGATAAACATTGGGATTATAGCTGCCTTTTGTCAAAATAACATTACGTGGAAAAATGTATTGAAATTGGGTATAATTTACTTACCAGCTGGTATTACATTGAAAAGAGGAAAATAAAAATGCGAGGAATGAGATACCAAGCAAAAGCAGATTTGAAAGAATGGCGTAAAATTAATGGTTTGTCGAAAGAAGAAGTGGCACGGGAAATAGGTTATACGGAGAGATATTTGGAAAAATTTGAAAAAGAAAATGCTGTTTCTAATGAGGAAACGGCAAGAAAAAGGAGCATAGAAGAATACGGGAAATTAATGTAACTGCTTGGTTAGAGCGGAGGCCAGATACTGTTATCATTAATACGGCAGATGAATGGTTATCAGAGAGGAGACGTATGGACGAGACAGGAAGAAAAATTACGAAGATCGCCAGAGAAGTAGCCAAATTTACTGTTCAGACCATGAAGGAAGAGGGAATCGGAGCGGCGGCCAGACGGGCGGCAAGTCTGGAGAGTAAGGGCTATCTGGTGCGGAAGCCGAATCCGGCGGATGGCAGAAGCCAGCTTCTGTATGCCACGGAGAAAGCAGAGTGTTTGAAAAATTCTAAGGCGAAGATTGAGGGGATTTTCTATGAATGGCTGCTTTCTGAATTGCCAAAAGAGGAAAAAGAGGCGTTTTGTAAGACATTAGACACATTGTATTGGAAGTCTAAACGGCAACGGCAGGCGGGCTTTGTGGATGTGGCCAGAGTTGTAGAGCAGACAGGTGAGAATCATGTATGACCGGATCAGCACGTATTTTAAGGCAGAATGGAAAATTTTGGTATTGATTACGGTATCTGGCCTGATCTACAACCTGGGACTGCTTGCGGGACCATGGTTTGAGGGAAAGATGGCTGGATGTCTGATCGATATCTTAGGCGGATCGAAGGTATTTTCTGACATGGCAGTTCTGGTACTGGTTTATATGATTTCTATTACAGTGGTGCAGAGCTCCCGGTATCTGAAGCGTTTTTACGTGCGGCGGTTTGCCAACAATGTAAACCGGAGCATGAAGCAGGTGCTCTTTGGAAGTCTGATCCGCAAAAGTCGGACGGAGCTTCAGGAAGAGGGTGTGGGAAATGTAATGACGAAAGCAATCCTGGATGTGGATGACTGTGCGGAAGGCATGAGGAAATTCACGACAGAAATCTTTGATACGGGCGTTGCTCTGATGGCCTATGCGGGAATGCTGCTTTTCTATGACTGGAAATTGGCGCTTTTGAGTATGATCTTCCCTCCGATCTCCTATTTTATAGCGGAGAAGATGAAAGTGGTGATCCAGAAAACGGGTGCTGCTTACAAGAAACAGTCCGGAGTATTAAGCGATGCTACCTTAGACCGGGCTTCCAATGCAATCACCTACCGGGTGTTTGGGCGGGAACAGGAGCGGAAAGAGGCTTATGAGGAAAATCTTTCTGCGTATGAGCGTGCTGCAGTCCGTGCAAATATCTGGAATTCTTCCATGCCTCCGATCTATAAAGTGGTATCTATGACAGGCGTTTTGTTTATCCTGTATTTTGGCGGGAAAAATGTACTGGGTGTGGGCTGGCGCGCATGGGATATCGCAGCGTTTACCACGTTTATTTCCTGCTTTACCAAGCTTTCCACGAAGTCCTCCAGTGCAGCGAAATTATTTAATGCGGTGCATAAGGCACAGGTGTCCTGGAAACGGATCAAACCGCTGATGAAGGTGGAAATGAAGCAGGATCTTAACAAAGAGATTTCTGATGCTGAAGGATCATCGGATATTAGAATAAAGCGAAGAGACCAGGAAAGTGGAGTGGAAGTATCCAAGCTCAGTTTTTCTTATCCAGATGGCAGACGGATCTTCGATGATATTTCGTTTTCAGCAAAACCAGGACAGATCATCGGTATCACTGGCCCCGTTGCATGTGGAAAGTCCACCTTAGGCAAAGTATTTTTATGCGAATACCCTTATGATGGCAGCATCACATGGAATGGAGAAGAGCTACAGGAAGAAACAGCTGCGAAGCGTGCAGAGCTGATCGGATACCTGGGTCATGATCCAGAGCTATTTAACGATACGGTGGAGCAGAATATTCTGATGGGCGATCAGAAAGATGCCAGAACCTATCTGAAGGCTGTCTGCTTTGATGAAGAAGTGGAAGCGATGGAGCAGGGGACAGAGACCTTCGTGGGCAGCGGCGGCGTGCGTCTGTCAGGTGGCCAGGCCCAGCGTCTGGCGCTGGCGAGAACTTTATGCCATAAAAAGAAGCTGATGATTTTGGACGATCCATTTTCCGCACTGGATAAAAAGACTGAGGAGCAGATTTTTGCGAATCTGAAGGAAATGGCGAAAGACTGTGTAGTGTTGTTGATTTCTCACCGGTTGTACCTGTTCCCGCAGATGGATCAGGTGATCTGGCTGAATGAGGGGCAGGCCGTGATTGGCAGCCATCAGGAGGTTCGGGATCAGGTGGAAGAATACCGGAGATTATATGATGGACAGAAGGGAGAAAACCAGAATGAAAAATAGCGAACAGGTAAAATCCGTTATTTTCCGCACAGCTGGAAACCATAAATGGCTTTCTCTGGGAATTGCTGTCTCTGTGTGCGGAGCAGTGGTGACGTCCCTGATTCCGCCATTGATCCTTGGGAAGATCATCGATGGTCTGACAGCCGGACAGGCGCTGGCATTCTCCATGGTTTTATCCTATTTTGGAATGTTGGCTCTGACCGGTCTGACAGAATCCCTGCGGGAGGGATTTCTGACTGTATTTGGCCAGAAGATCACCCACGCGTTAAGAAGCAGTCTGATGGACAAATTTACCCGTCTGACGGCAGACGAGTTAAATAAACAGGAGCCAGGAACCATGGTTTCCCGGTTTGTTGGGGATGTGGATATGGTGGAAAATCTGTTCACATCAGGTATTATCAGTATGTTTGCTGACGCCTGCCGGATCATCAGTATTCTGGCGGTGATCTGGTTTCAAAACCGTGGACTGGCGCTGGTGTTTGTGATCTTGCTTCCAGCGCTTTTTGGATTTACCAGATTTGTCCAGAAACGGATGTTGGCGGCTCAGCTGGAGAACCGGAAGGCTGTGGGAAGAGCGTCTGCTTTTGTGCCGGAATCTCTTCACAATATTCGGACGATCCATTGTCTTGGAAAAGAAAATTACATGGAAAAGCGGTATGACCAGTACATTGGCGAGAGCTACCGGGCCATGGAGAAAACCAACTTTTATGACGCAGGATATTCCCCGGTGATCCTGGTTTTAAATGCCATTGTAGTGGCTGTGGTGATGGCGCTTTCTGCATCAGGCAATCCGAAGGTGTTAAGTCTGTTTGGTATGTCTGCCGGAACCGCTGTCGCAGTCATGAACTACATTTCCCAGATATTTGCTCCAGTGGAAAGCCTGGGCATGGAGATCCAGACCATCCAGTCGGCGTTAGCTGGTATCCACAGAATCAATGATTTCTTCGGGCTTCCAGAGCGGAAACCAGAGACTGCAGGAGTGACCGGTCTGAATCCGGTGACGGAATCCACGAAAATAGAAACTTTGGATGCGAAGACGGAGAACACCGATCCGAAAGCATTTGTAGAACTGAAAAATGTTACCTTCGGTTATGATGACCGCATCATCTTAGACCACATCAATATCCAGGTGCAGAAAGGTGAGCAGGTTACATTATCGGGCCGTACCGGAGCAGGAAAGAGCACCATATTTAAGCTGCTATTGGGCCTTTACGAGCCTCAGGACGGTCAGGTGCTGATCAAAGGAATCACGGCTGGTGATATTCCAGAATCGAAGAAGAGAACCTTATTCGGCTATGTGGAGCAGTCCTTCCATATGGTTCCTGGAACAGTGAAGGACCAGATCACCCTCTATGATGATTCCATCCCCGATGAGGCGGTAAAACAGGCGGCGAAAATGGTGGGACTGGATTCCTCTATCGAAGCGTTGGAGCATGGTTATGATACGATCTGCACTCCGGAGGTATTTTCCCAGGGACAGTGGCAGCTACTGTCTATCGCCAGAGCAGCGGCAGCAGGACCAGAGCTGCTTTTGCTGGATGAGATCACGGCAAATCTGGATGCGGAGACGGAACGGGCAGTTTTGCAGGCACTGAAGCAAGTTTCTGCAAACCGCACGGTGGTTTCGATTTCCCACCGGTTTTCTGCGGAGATGGGAAGAATTATTAAACTCACAGGTGTTGACGAAAAACTGAAAATCTGCTAAGCTAGACATAGCAAAAGAGCTGCGGCGAATGATAGTTTTATAATTCGTTGCAGCTCTTTTTTCGATAAAAATAATTTTGTGTATTTATTAAAAGTTTTGTGTTTTCGGAATAATAAGAAATGTGGAGGCAGAAAATCATGACGACAGAAATGATGAAAAAAACAGGGAGAGAGATCGCGGCAGAGATTGTCGGAAGTGCGTTGATCGCCCTGTCAACTTACAATGTAGCCCTTTACGCAGAGTTCCCCATGGCAGGGCTCTCTGGTGTTTGCCTGATCCTGTACCGGTTGTTCGGGCTTCCTATGGGTGTGATGAATCTGGTGCTAAATATTCCGGTAGCTCTGCTTTGCTGGCGGCTGATCGGTACGAAATTTATCCTGAAATCCCTTCGATGCATGCTCATTTCCTCGATTATGCTGGATTATGGGGCTCCGTTATTTCCGGTTTACGAAGGAAGCCGGATGGTGGCAGCCATCATGACTGGCGTCATCGGTGGAATCGGTTATGGGCTGATCTATATCAATGGCTCTTCTACCGGAGGTGCGGATTTTATCATCATGGCGGTGAAAGCGTTGAACCCTCATGTGAAGCTGGGAAATATTACATTTGGCATTGACATGGTGGTGATCTTCTTAAGCGGACTTATTTTCCGGGATGTAGACAGTGTGTTTTATGGGATCATGATCAATTATATCCTGGCGCTGGTGGTCGATAAGATGGTCCTGGGTCTGAACAGCGGCAATGTAGCTATGATCGTGACGGAGCATGGAAGGGAGATCTGCCAGCTGATCGACCAGTGCTGTATGCGTGGTTCCACGATCTTAAAGGCAGAAGGCGGTTACCAGGGAGATGAAAAGCAGGTGGTTCTGGTGGCTGGAAGCAATAAAGATATCCATATGATCGGGAAAGCCGTAAAAGAGGCAGATCCGGCCTCTTTTACGATCGTGATGGAGTCAAAAGAAGTGCTGGGTGAAGGGTTCCATGTGACCAGGATTGCAGAATAAATTGTTAAAATTATTTTGATTTTTTTAATTGTTCCAAATCTTCCCTGGTACAGGGAACATTTCCATAACGTGCTTTTTCATAAAGCTCATGAAGGGCTGGCTGGTCCATGCCGCAGGTTTCCTCAAGCTCAGAAGGAGAAGCCCAGCGCGGCAGAATTCCTGCGGTTTTTTGTGAAAAATGTTTTAAGATCCGCTGTCGGTACAGACGGCGGATTTTTTCGTCTGGGGTTCTGACCGGAAGAAACGCCATAGCAGGATGGAATCCGGTTTTTGCCGTGTCAGCATCCAGATGAAGAGATGGCCTTAAATAAATTTTTTCGTCATCATCAAAGTGTCTCGGCCTGGTGAAAAATGTCCAGATAGAACGGGCGATCTGACGCAGAACCAGGACTGCCAGAAGTAAAAGCAGGAGCACTGCCAAAATGCCCATGATCCGGTCTATGAATTTCATCCATGCAGGCGTTTCTCCGGTCTGTTTTGCAAGAGAGGGCAGCAGACCGGGCTGGTTTAACATAGCAGCGGTATTTTGTTCCATTTCCACAGGTGCAGACGATGAGGTGCGGGTGAGATACTGAAGACCACGCCAGATCCATGCCCAGAGGGGATCAAACAGCGGCGGAACCACTGATAAGACCAGTGCAGAGATCAGCAGGAATACCGTCATGCAGAATGCGTTGACATGGGCCAGCTGTTTTTCGGGAAAATGATCGGTCTGATGAAACATATCCCAGAAATGATGCAGACTGTGCAGATTTTTATGGATCAGATAGAGAAGTCCAAGAAAAATCGCCAGAATGACTGCGGAAAGCTTCAAAGCCCATGACAGGGCAGATTCCTGGAGATAGTAGCCAAGCGCAGTTCCAAGGGCGTAAAGTCCGGCAGCTAGAATCCCAAAGAAGATATAAAATCCATCCCTGGATTTTTGAAACCAGTAATTCATCAGTTTACGAATGCTCATAAGGTACCTCCAATGGAAGAAGGGTAAAGGAAGCAGTTTTCAGACTGTCTGGAAATTCTCCTGGCCGGTGGGGACAGATCCATTGGGATCCGGCGGTAGGGCGGCATAAGGTCTCATAGGAAGCTGCAAGAGAAGCAGTAATGTTCGGTGAGATCAGCACATAAAGGACAGAATCGGAATTCCTTTTGAAAAAGGCAGAGTCCAGACACTGCTCCATGGGTGGAAGTTCTGCTTTCTCATCTGTCTGGATCCGGGCACATAATTCCTGGATCCTCTGCGGATGGATATTGCCGGTGCCAAAGGATAAAAAAGCTGGTTTGCCAGTGAGACAATCCGGGCCGTTGGAACCAATAGAAACGGGAATCTGTCGGTTTAGCAGCTCCAAAGCCATAGAGCAGCCCAGCCGGATCACCGTTTCATAGAGACTGTGGTCTTTCCAGATCCGGTCGGAATGAACGTCTAGCAGAATACATACCTGCCAGGACGCTGTAGGAGCATAGACATTGACCTTCATCTGCCCGGTCCTGGCGGTTGCTTTCCAGTTGATATCCCGGAAGCTGTCATAGGTCTGGTAAGGACGGATGGACTGCATCTCAAATGGATCACGGATCAGGGAACGGCTTGCCAGGATCTGGCCGCATAATTGCTTTAGCGGCAGATCTAACACAGGCAGTGGGACCGGAACGGGATAAACATAGAGAGCTGTTTCTACTGGGCAAGAGCGGACAAAATGGCAGGTCTGCATCAGATCGTAGCTGACCAGATCAGCCCGGGAAATAGGATAATATCCTCGTTTGGTGCATCGGAAGGTCAGGCTGCGGCGGATCTTTTGCCATGGCATACAGGAAAAAATATCACTGCGGTAATTCTGGTCTGTGATCTTAAAGTTCTTACTATTGGAAAATACCAGTTCCCGGCCCATCTGAAATTTCACATGGAGAACCGGGATCGGCAGCCATTTGCGGTTGGTAATGGTTTCAATTAAGGAAGAATCTTCTCCTTCTGTGACGCCGTAATCCGCAAAATGCAGGTCTACGGTCAGCTCCCGCGCCCAGAACTTGTTCCAGAACACTCCCTGAAACAGGATCAGCAAGAGAACCAGAATCAGGATGACGAGCAGCTTCATAGGCGTTTTCCCCAGTCTTCCGTAGGCAGTGGAACGGTAGTCAGAAGTCGTTCTATGATCTCTTTACCAGAAGTTTTTAGTCCGAAGGTCCTGGCAGTGGTCAGACGATGGGCCAGAACTGGAACAGCCAGTGTTTTGATATCTTCTGGGATCACATAGTCACGGCCTTTCACCAGGGCGTAGGCTTTGGCGGCACGGTAAAGGGCAAGACTTCCCCGCGGGCTGACACCATCCAGGATCTGGGAATCATTTCTGGTTGCCTGTACCAGATTCACAAGATAATCTTTTAAAAGCGGATGTACGAAAATGGCACTGGCGGCGGTTTTCAAAGAAGATAAATCCTTCTTATTGCAAACAGCCTTTAAATCAGTCAGTGGATTCTCGGAGCCAAACCGGTCCAAGATGGTCAGCTCTTCCTCTTTGGATGGATAGCCCATGGAAATCTGCATCAGAAACCGGTCCAGCTGAGCCTCCGGAAGAGGATAGGTTCCCTCTGTTTCTACCGGGTTCTGGGTGGCAATGACGAAAAATGGTTCATCCAGCAGATATGTTTCCCCATCAATGGTTACCTGATGCTCCTCCATGGATTCCAGAAGGCTGGACTGGGTGCGAGGAGTGGCGCGGTTGATCTCATCTGCAAGTAAAATGTGAGTAAATACAGGACCTTTCTGGAGAACAAAAGCACTTTCCTTCTGATCGAAATAATTCAGTCCGGTAACATCAGATGGAAGAAGATCCGGTGTAAACTGGATTCTAGAAAATACCAGAGACATGCTTTTGGCTAAGGACTTGGCTAAAAGTGTTTTGCCGGTTCCGGGAACATCCTCTAACAGGACGTGTCCTCCGGCAACTAAGGATGTCAGAAGAAGGTCAATGGTATCGGTTCTTCCGACGATGACCTTGCGGATATTTTGTCTGATGGATTCAAGGATTTCGATTGGCTGCATAAGTTCCTCCTGGGTAAATCCCGGTATCCCCTATAAGATCTTTAAGCGGGGGCAGTACGGGTTTTTTACGGTCAGCGTGATAAGGGTACAGTAACGTACAGACCTGCTGAACAGTTATAAATCATTTTACTACAGCTTTTTTAGAAGAAATAGTATTTTTTGTTATGTTCTGGATTTTTATAGTTTTTTGTGGTGTTTTATCAATAAATCTTGCTATATCGTTAAAAAAATGCTAATATTAGTTCTGGACTTGAAGGTTCGGAAAAGGCCTTTGGGATTAAATCTTTTAGGAGGGGTCAGATGTTTAAGATATTAAAAGCAGAGCAGTTGGCAGACAAAATCTTTCTGATGGACGTTGAAGCACCCAGAGTGGCCAAATCCTGTGAGCCAGGTGAATTTGTGATCGTAAAGATGGATGAGATCGGAGAGAGAATCCCGCTTACCATTTGTGATTACAACCGTGAGGCAGGAGTGGTTACCATTGTATTCCAGATCGTTGGCGCTTCTACCCAGAGAATGTCAGAACTGAAAGCAGGAGATGCATTTGAGGATGTAGTAGGACCTCTTGGCCGCCCATCCGAATTTGTACATGAGGACCTGGAAGTATTAAAGAATAAGAAAATGTTGTTTGTAGCAGGCGGTGTCGGCACTGCTCCGGTATACCCACAGGTGAAATGGTTAAGAGCCCATGGTATTGATGCGGACGTGATCGTAGGCGCGAAGAATAAAGACCTTCTGATACTGGAAGATCAGATGAGAGCCGTAGCTGGTAATTTATATGTGACAACGGATGATGGTTCCTATGTTCGCAAGGGTATGGTAACTGACGTGATCAAGGATCTGGTGATCAACCAGGGCAAGAAGTACGACGTGTGTGTAGCCATCGGACCGATGATCATGATGAAATTTGTGTGCCTGTTAACAAAAGAATTAAATCTCCCAACTATCGTCAGCATGAACCCGATCATGGTAGATGGTACAGGTATGTGCGGTGCATGTCGCCTGACTGTTGGTGATGAAGTGAAGTTTGCATGTGTGGATGGACCAGAATTTGACGGTCATCTGGTAAACTTTGACGAAGCCATGAAGAGACAGCAGATGTATAAGACCCAGGAGGGCCGTGCAATGCTGAAATTAAAAGAGGGCAAGACCCATCATGGCGGATGTGGACAGTGCGGAGGTGACGAATAATGGATGTACTGAAAAAAGTTCCGGTTCGTGAGCAGGACCCAAAGGTAAGAGCAACAAACTTTGAAGAGGTTTGTCTTGGATATAATAAAGAAGAGGCTATGGAAGAGGCATCCAGATGTCTGAAATGTAAAAACGCCAGATGTATGAAGGGATGCCCGGTTTCCATTAATATTCCTGGATTTATCAAAGAGGTTCAGGATGGCAATTTTGAAGAGGCAGCGAAGATCATCGCCCAGTCTTCCGCACTTCCTGCAGTCTGCGGACGTGTATGTCCACAGGAGAGTCAGTGTGAGGGACAGTGTGTACGTGGTGTGAAAGGTGAGCCGATTTCCATCGGTAAGCTGGAGCGTTTCGTAGCAGACTGGTCCAGAGAGAATGATTTTGTTCCGGCAGTCAGCGAAGAGAAGAATGGCAAGAAAGTCGCAGTTATCGGTTCCGGTCCATCCGGTCTGACCTGCGCAGGTGATCTGGCAAAATTAGGCTATGACGTGACCATTTTCGAGGCATTGCATCAGCCAGGCGGCGTACTGATCTATGGTATTCCGGAATTCCGTCTGCCGAAGGATACTGTCGTTAGACATGAAGTTGAGAATGTGAAAAAACTGGGTGTGAAGATCGAAACTGATGTCATCATCGGCAAATCCATCACCATCGACCAGTTATTAGACGAGGAAGGCTTCGATGCCGTGTTTATTGGATCCGGTGCAGGACTTCCGATGTTCATGGGTATTCCAGGTGAGAACGCCAACGGCGTATTCTCCGCGAATGAGTACTTAACCAGAAGCAACCTGATGAAGGCATTCCGTGACGATTATGACACTCCGATCGCAGCAGGTAAGAAGGTTGCCGTTGTCGGCGGTGGTAACGTAGCCATGGATGCGGCAAGAACCGCACTTCGTCTTGGCGCAGAGGTACATATCGTTTACCGTCGTAGTGAGGCAGAGCTTCCGGCACGAGTGGAAGAAGTTCACCACGCAAAAGAAGAGGGTGTGATCTTCGATCTGTTGACGAATCCAACCGAGATCCTGGTTGATGACAACGGCTGGGTAAGTGGCATGAAGTGCATCCGCATGGAATTAGGCGAGCCAGATGCATCCGGCAGAAGAAGACCGGTGGCCATCCCAGGTTCCGAGTTTGTGATGGATGTAGACACGGTTATCATGTCCTTAGGTACTTCTCCAAACCCACTGATCTCCAACACCACCAAAGGTCTTGAGATCAACAAGAGAAAATGTATCGTAGCCGAAGAGGCTACTGGCAAGACCAGTAAAGAGGCTGTTTACGCAGGCGGTGATGCAGTAACCGGCGCAGCAACCGTAATCCTGGCTATGGAGGCTGGTAAAGCTGGCGCGAAGGGCATTCATGAGTATTTGTCTGGAAAGACAGAAGCGTAAGAGCTTTTGAAAATGGAAGATTGATGGTTTTGAGGGGCGGAAAGCGTAGGCTTTCCGCCCCTTTTTGCATAATATGTGTTTTGGTGAATGATAAGAGCTGTATGGAGATTTTCACGTGCTGTCTTGTGAGAAGTTTGATGGAACTTCCTTCCACTTGATTGGTAAGAAAGTAATTGTAAAAAAGAAGAAGTATGATATAATAAAAACGATATTTTGTAACAACGGTAAGATATTAAATAACGAAAAATGATATTTAACAACAGAATAGGTAAGAAATATGGTGCGAATTAAACTAAGTGAATTAATGGGAAAAGAAAAAATGACAAGAAAACGCTTGGCTGAACTAACAGGTATTCGTCCTAATACTATAGGAGATTTGTATCGCGAAGATGTTAAAAAAATTGATATCCAGACATTAAATAAGCTTTGTAAGGTATTTAATTGTGAAATTGGAGAATTGCTGGAGTATGTTCCGGATAACGACGAGATAGAGGTGTAGTATGGCGAAAAAAGAATTTAATTTTATAGATTTGTTTGCGGGGTGCGGTGGTTTAAGTGAGGGCTTTTATAAGCAAGGTTATAGGGCGCTGGCACATGTGGAGATAGATCACTTTGCGTGTGAAACATTAAAAACACGAATGCGTCATTATGGCTATAAAAACGCAGATACAGCTGTATTAGAGACTGATATAACTTCGAAGGATATTGTAAAAAGAATTAGTGACGTGGTAGGAGATAATGTTGTAGACATTATTATAGGAGGCCCTCCGTGTCAGAGCTTTTCTCCTTTGGGAAAAGCTAAAGATGAAAATAATATGCAGGATGATCCGAGAAATTATCTTTTTGAAAATTATGTGAAAGTATTAAATCATTTTAAACCGATGTTTTTTGTATTTGAGAATGTTACGGGATTATTGGATACGAAAGTAAAGGGAAAAAGTATTTTTAAAATGATACTAAAACGCCTTAGAAAAAATTATAAAGTCCTAAGTGACGAGAGTATGATTGTGTTAAATGCAACTAATTATGGAGTACCGCAGGAAAGAAAAAGAGTGATTTTATTAGGGGTACGTAGGGATTTAAGCATAGATCCTAAAGATGTATACGGTGCAATTGTAAAAACGCATTATTTGCCTGAGTCATCTGCAAAAGAGAAAGAAGGGAAGAAAAGATATGTTACGGTAAGAGAAGCTATAGGCGATTTACCAGAATTATTTCAGGGACAAGGCAATAAAATTGTACATTACCCCAATAGTTATATAGATTGTAATGAATATATAAAGCTAATAAGAGAGCCGGAAGATACAGTACTCCGGGATCATATTGCAAGAAAAAATAATGAAAAGGATGTTGAAAGATATCGAGTGATGGCTAAAAATCATTGGAATTTTCTGCAAATGTTAGAATTAAGACCTGATCTAGGACATGAAAAGAAAAGAGTTTTCTTTAATAGTTATAAGGTTCAGTGGTGGGATGCACCTGCGAAAACGATAATTGCTCATCTTTATAAAGATGGTAATCAATTTATACATCCGGATCCAAATCAGGGTAGAAGCATAACAGTACGTGAAGCAGCACGACTACAATCATTCCCTGATAATTTTGTTTTTGAAGGGTCTAGAACAGATCAATTTAAGCAAATTGGAAATGCAGTGCCTCCTTTATTAGCTGAAGCTATTGCAAAGGGTATGAAGAAGATGCTAGAAAAAGTGGAAGAGGAATAGGTAAAGATGATATTTCAGAATGTGAATAATCTTCTAAACAATACTGATAGAAGTTATTTTAAGGAAAAAATTGATATTTATATAAAAATAGTAGAAGCTATTTGCAAAAGAAACAATGTTCTGTTACCTATAGCGGATGAAATAGTGTGCTTTAACAAGATGAAGGAAATGGGTATTGTTGAAAGCGTAATGGATTTGAAAAAACTGAAACAAGTATTAACAAAAGACAAATTTGATGAATTTATATATACTATTTCAGCTGAAGTGATGTATCCAGATATGATTTCACTATATGTTCAACAACTTAATAATACATGCCGCAAATCCATCCAAGCGGTTGAAAAAGGTAGAGAGGCTTTTACGTTAGTGGATTTATTTTGTGGTGCTGGTGGTTTGAGTTTAGGTTTTAAGCAATGTGGATTTAAAACTGTTTTTGCCAATGATTTTGAAAGACTTTGTATAGAAACATACACATATAATCACCCAGAAATATCTACAGAAAGAGTTGTTTGCGGTGATATTCGTAAAATTGCAGATAAAATTAAAACGTATGTGTCAGAGAAAGTGGATGTAGTAATTGGTGGTCCTCCATGTCAGGGATTTAGTTCAGCTAATAAACATCATCGTGTAATAGATGATCCCAGAAATGAACTTTATAAATATTTTGTTAAAGCCGTAGAACAATTAGTTCCTAAAGTTGTTGTGATGGAAAATGTCAAAGGAATGCTGAAGGTTGCGGACCAAGTTGTAGAGGATTATGAAAATATTAGAGTAAGAAAGGATGATGAAGTTTATTCTTACAAGGTTGCGTATAATGTATTGCTTTCCTCTGATTTTTCAGTAGCTCAAAGTAGAGAGAGACTTATATATATAGCATTAAGAAGTGATATTGTTGAAAACCAAAACATTACACCAAATGATGTTTTTGATATTATTGAAAAGAATAATATAGGAAATAAGAAATATAATTTGTCGGATGCGTTGGAAGGCGTAAGGAATCTTGTTGCACCACATAAAATGGGTGTAGGAGAAGTTGATACTGAGGAAAGCGGTAAAAAAATTGATATTAATCCTTATAAGGGAAATGAAAACGGATATCTTCGACTTATAAATCAGGATAGAACCTTTCCGTTGGTATTTAACCATAAGGCCAGATACTGTAGTGATTTGAATCAGGAAATTTATAGTCGGATGAGGCCAGGGGATGATGCAACAGATCCTAAAATAGCGGATATAATGCCATATTCGCATAGGAATGATAAATTCAAAGATAAATATTTTAGATTGTATGGAGATAGACCATGTAGAACTATTACTGCACATCTAAGGTCTGATTGTCACTCACATATTCATCCATACGAAGATAGAGCAATTACTCCGAGAGAAGCTGCGAGAGTACAGTCGTTTCCAGATGATTATTTGTTTTTAGGCCCTTATTTAAAAACATATATTCAAATAGGCAATGCAGTTCCTGTTGTTATGGCACGAGAAATAGCGGAGATTATTAAGTCTGTGTTGGAGGATTCACCTAATGAAAATTAGAACATTTACAAAGCGATTAAATGCAACAGAGCTTGGAAAAGGTGGTACTAATGATACATATGTGGCAATTCCTAATGAAGCTGACTTGTCTACAATGTTTATAAATAATGTTGCTATGACAATTGAAGATCGTAAAAATGGTCAGGTATATGCCCCACCTGGATTTAACATAAAATATATACAGACAGGACAAAATAATCAGGACAGAATATCAGGATTGGGGAAATATTTTAGAAATAATTTGGCAAATGTTGGAGATGAAATTATTTTTGAAAGACAGGAGGATAAAACAGGTAATGTTCAATATTATATTAATTTAGAACATCGTGATGTGATTGTACTTCAAAAGGGGAAAATTTATGCTGAAATTATAAGAACAGGAGCTTTGCCACAATATGCAATTGATAGGAACTACAGAATGGAAGTTTTCTATAAAGGGAAAAGATGTGTACTTGATGTGGTTTTTATGGAGACATCAAAGAAGAAAAAAAATTCACCGATGTCAACAGATTTCTATGATCTTGTTATTAATGGGATTAGTATACTGTCAGATTTTACTTATCAGGATTACATAGAAGTAAATATAAAGAATAAACAATTGGATAGAATGCTTACGTATATGGAACATATTATGGAGTGGAGGGATTAATCTATGAATCATAGTATACTTGTATTAGATGCTATTATTAAAACATTTTCTATTGTGGGAAGTGGTCTTGATATACAGTACACATTTGCATATAAGGATAAGCAGGATGTGTTTAAGACTACTTCCATGGGAGATAAGGTAGTTGGATACGTTGATGATCCGGTTAATCAGTTTAGATACATATTTGAAGTTGTACAAAAATTAAGTGATAAAGAATGTGTTCTTAAAAAGGATATTGAAATTGCAGAAGGACTAGCCTTGAAGAATGTGGATTTAGCAATTGCTTCTTTAGTTAATGCTAATAAGAGTAGAAATTTATTTCTTGCTATTAATGAAGCTCAGTATAATGAGTTAGTTAGGTTAATGCTTAATAAATCAAGAAAAACTCTTGAATCTAAGGAAGAAGAATCTTCAAAGAAAATATGTTTTGAGACATCATTAAAAAGAACATTTGCAAATAACCGTATCATTTTTGGTGCACCGGGAACCGGTAAGAGTTTTACTATTAACCAGGAAAAGGGGGAGTTAATAGGAAAGGATAATGAGACAGATTACGAGAGGGTAACATTTCATCCAGATTATTCGTATTCCAGTTTTATCGGAACATATAAACCGGTTCCGTGTATAGATAGTGATGGAAAAGATGCCATAACTTATAAATATGTTCCGGGACCGTTTATGAGAATGTTAGTTAATGCTTTAAAAAATGGACGTACTGATAATGTTAAGCCATTTCTTCTTATTATTGAAGAAATTAATCGTGCAAATGTTGCGGCAGTTTTTGGTGATGTATTTCAGCTGTTGGATAGAAATGACAAGGGTGTAAGTGAATATCCGATTGAAGCAACAGAAGATATGAAAAAGTATTTTTCAGATGAGCTTGGCGGAGCACCGGAAGATTATTTGAAAATAAGAATTCCAAACAATCTCTATATCTGGGCAACAATGAATAGTGCGGATCAAGGTGTTTTTCCAATGGATACAGCATTTAAGAGAAGATGGGATTTTACTTATATTGGCATTGATGACAACGATAATGATTTAAGAGAAAAAACAGTTGTACTTGGTTCAAAGATTTCTCAAAGAGTAGAGTGGAATAAGTTACGTAAGGCAATAAATAACTTTTTGGCAAAACAAAAAATTAATGAAGATAAACAGCTTGGACCGTATTTTATCGCCAGGAATATTGTTGTGCCGGAGTCTGGGAATGAAATAGATGCAAAAAGATTCACAGACACCTTTAAGAGTAAAGTGATTATGTATTTATTTGAAGATGCGGCAAAACAGAAGCGTTCAACATTATTTGAGGGGTGCTTCCAAAATAGCAGTAGATATTCTGAAATCTGTAAGGAATTTGACGAAAAGGGAATAGGAATATTTAATTCTGCAATTCAACTTGAGGCATCGCCGGTTGATTTAACAGGTTCTGCAGCATGGACAGCAACAACGGAATAAGGAGGTCAGATAAAAATGATCTCTAAGTTTGTAAGAGAGCAACGTAGATATACTCAGCAAGAATTGTGTGAAATTTTAGAATGTACTGAAAGTGAAGCTATTATTTATATACGCAAACTAAAAGAATATGGAGTACTGAAGGCAGTAAAAGCTTCAGAGGTGCAAAAAGATTTATCAGATCTTCAAGATGAAGATATAGAGATAGCTGATGTTGAAGTTGGAGAAAATGAATATATGTATGTATTCACTTTTGTAGGAATAATCGTGTTAGACGGTAGAGTATTAAAATGTTATCCAAAGTACTTGCTTCGTGCTACAAATCCGACTAGAGAACTTCAACAGGTTATAAAAGTCTTAGAGAAGTACAATACAAAAGAGCAAATTGTTAGAATGTTTAATGACAGTAACGAAAACCATGCATTTAATTTATTAGCGGTTTTGTTATTTTTGCTTCAAGATTATTATGAAAATGGTGTCTATAGTAATACAGAGGATATTATAGAGAGTAATGGATCAGGTGAAATTCTATGGGATAAAACAATAAACGAAACATTTACCTTGCTTTCTAATAATAGGCCATACTATACGGAATTGCAGACAAAACGACGTGTTAATGATGATTTTGATTATTTTAAAAGATTGCATGAGTGTATATTGACTATGGCATCTGAAGAACTTCAAGAAGCGGATCTATTAAAATTGTTTGAAATCTTAGAAGTGGATTTGACAGACGAGGAACTGGATGATTTCGGAGATAAGGAATACATTCTCTATAGAATTGAAAAAGAATTAAGTACCCAGTTCAATACAAGAAAGCAGCTTATTCTCAAGACAATGTATGCTTATATAGATCATAGCGGTAATCTTTTTGACACAGATTGTTTATCAATATTTGGAACAAACAGCTTTAATCTTGTATGGGAAGGCGTATGTGCGGACGTAATGGATAATCAGCTAGAAAGACCACTAGGAAGCTTGAAGTTGCCTGTACCACTTAAGTCAGAATATGATTGCAAACAAAAACTCAAAGAACTCATAGAGAAACCAAGGTGGACAGCAACAGGAAAAACAGCAAATGATACTTTGATTCCAGATATGGTTTCTATTGCAGAGATTGATCAAAAATGTGACTTTATTATTTTTGATGCTAAGTATTATAATGCACGATTAGAAAAGGATAATCCGCCGAAGGGACAACCAGGTGTAGAATCTGTCATTAAGCAATATCTTTATCAACTTGCGTTTCAGAAATTTATAAAAGATCATGGCTTTTCAAAAGTACAAAATTATTTTTTGATGCCGACAGAGGATGATTATGTGGTGAATAAAGGTGAGGTTTTTTTAGAAATGTTAGGAAATTTAGGCTTAGAAAACATTAAAGTTAGGTTACTTCCAGCAAAATTGATATATGAATATTATTTGTCTGGAAGAAAAATGAATATGGTTGACTTAAATGTCTAAATTGTAAATTTTAGGTATTGCGTGATGATAGGAGTGTATCATAAAATTGTTATAATTAGATTTCAGACGAATAGGTAATGTAGATTTTTAGAAGGATACACTGGTGATGAAAAAACGTTAATAGTTATAGTTGGAGATTAGACATATGGATAATTGGAACAATATATTAAATGAGAAAAATTTAAAGCCCAATGTTAATTTTGCAGCGATGTTTGTATTGAATTTTGAATGTCTTAAAGAATATATTGTAAGTCAAATAAAAGGTTTCTATTCAGACCATATTTCTTTTGAAGGTGAAGAAATGATATGTCATGAATCAGAAAAATACAAAGTGCAGGTTCGGGCATTAGATAAAAATATAGAAAATGCATCATTAAAATGGTTTATTCAGTCAGGAGCAATAACGCAGGATGATTTTGATGATTATCAGAAAATTAGAAAAAGAAGAAATGATATAACACATGAATTTCTAAAAAATCTTAATGATGGGTTTTCAGATGCTGATAGGGAACTTTTTAATAAAATGGTATCGATATATACGAGAATAGATAAATGGTGGATTAATGAGATTGAAGTGCCAACATCAGCAGAGAATATTGGGAATGGTTATGACAGAGAGACGGTGTGTGGAGGACAGGCATTTGTTTTGTCTATAATCAATTCTATTATACTTGAAAATAAAGGAAATGAAATATTTGCTCAGATATTAAACCAATGGAATGACCAGATGAAGCATTGATGTCAGATAAGAGAATGAGGATACGACTTTTCTTAATTATCTAAGGATAAATAAATGGATAAATCAAATGAATGTTGAAGCTGAAAATCTAGATTCCCTTCGGAAATTAGTGCGGGAATTGCAGAATGAAAAAAATGTCTATTTAAAAGAGCAATTAAAGAAGGCGAATATTTCTTTTCAGGATATTAATGTATTTGAAGAGAAAATAGAGAATACCGTAGAATATGATCCTGACCAGGGTGAACGGATTATCAGTAGATTTATCACAGAAAATATGGCCAATCAGTTTTTTGCAATGTTTTGGGGAAGGACAGATGTGTATGCGAAGCGGGGGAAAAATGGTGGTTATTTTCCACAATGTGATAATCGATGGAATGATGGAATCTGTCCGAAACAAAGGGGAGAGAAGATTCGTTGTGAAGATTGTGAACATACAAAATGGACAAAGCTTACTATAAGAAAGATCGTGGATCATCTGACGGGATATAGAGAAGATGGCACTGATGTGATTGGCATTTATCCGTTACTTTCCGATGGAACATGTAGATTTCTTGTGTTTGATTTTGATAATCACGAAAAAGGCGCGGAGGCCACTGATTTTTCAAATAAAACAGAAGAATGGCACAAACAAGTAGATGCTGTATATTCCGTTCCAAGTGAACCACTTGCACGGTCAAACTGAGCCAGTCCCACGGAGGGTGAGAGCCACCCTTGCGGAGACTGAGCCAGTGCTATTTGATGTTAATTATCAGACGACTGTCTGTTAATTATAAATACAACTGAATAAATCATAGGTCATAGTAATCGTCTGGTAATACAATGCGGTTTTCTTCCAGAAGCTTTTTCAGGAAATCTACCTGACGCTGGAGAGATTCTATTTCAATCCAGTTGCCATGACACAATTCATCGCATTCTTCCAGTTCGAGACGAGTTAACACATAGTCTTGCCATTTGATACAATGATGATCTTTGCTGAATGCACAATAATTATTCATGGATGCCTCCTTTCTGGGTTGCTTTCAATCCGTGACGCTCACGCATGGATACCTTACCATCAATCAACACTTCGTATGAGTTGTGAATGATTCGATCCATGATTGCTTCTGAAATAGGACTTCCAGCTGCCTCTGTTGGAGTAATGCGTGAATACCATTCCACCGGTTCATACTGAGTACAAAAGATGGTGGATTTATTGGTGCATCTTGACTCTGCAATCTCAAGAAGGTCATAGGATTCCTGCGGTGTTAACGTACGGATCAGCCATTCATCGAGAATGAGAAGATCTACCTTCTGATAAGCTTTGATTGTTTTCTTGAGGTCACCGCATCCTTTGGCAACATTTAATTCGTCAAGAAGCTCCGGCATGCGAATGTACTTCACCGTATAGAACTTACGACATGCCGCATTACCTAATGCACATATCCAGATCAGTGGAATGTTCTTCTGAATCATACAGTTAAGCTATCGATGGAAGATGTAAAGAGTCTTATGGAGAACTGGAAACGGGAATTGGAAGAAAATCCAGAAAGATCCAAGGCAGACATGACAAACAGACCTAAACCATGAAAAAAAAGCAAGATTTCATAGGAATGATGTTGTTGGAAAAATTCATATCATTCTTGAAGATGAGGTGTATGTTGATGCATTAAATCTTATGCCACGGATCCAAAACCAGATTAGAAGCCTGGCGGCTTTTGATAAGGCTATTTTTTACAAAAATAAGAGGTTAGGCTATTCTAATTATTATAATTTCAGTGCCGTTTATATGGGAAAAGATATTGATGGATACATACGGATTCCAAGAGGACTTCGGGATACATTAATTGATAAATGTAAAGAAAGTGGAATGGAATTTGACATTGAGGATCATAGAGAAAAAGGAAGGCCGATTCGGGTAAACTTCAACGGGGATCTGCGTATAGGACAGGAACTTGCAGCAGATAGAATGTTACAGCAGGATTATGGGATTCTTAGTGCAACAACGGCATTTGGAAAAACGGTTGTATGTAGTTATTTGATTTCACAAAGAAAAGTGAATACCTTAATTTTACTTCAAAGTAAGAATTTGTTGGAACAGTGGGTGGAAGAGCTGAATAAGTTTCTGACGATACAAGAGGAACCGCCCGTTTATAAAACCAAAACAGGAAGAGAAAAGCGTCGTGCCAGTGTAATTGGTGTATTGACGGGTAATAAAAATACGTTGACTGGAATTGTCGATGTTGCGATGGTTGGATCTATGTATGCAAAAGGAAAATTCAATGAAAGGATCAATTCCTATGGCATGGTGATTATGGATGAATGTCATCATTGCGGTTCCAGTACTTCGATAGAAGTTATGCAGAGAGTAAATGCCAGATATGTATACGGGGTCTCTGCGACACCAATACGGGGCGGTCACCTCGAAAAAATTATTTATATGCTTCTTGGGCCAATACGTCACAGCTATACAGCGAAGGAACGGGCAGCAGTGCAGGGAATTGGACGTTTTGTAATTCCAAGATTTACAAGGACGATAGATACCAGTGAATCAAAAAACAATATCACAGGTACTTATTATCTTATTGGTACGAATCAGGCACGAAATGAAATGATTATTGAAGATACAAAAGCTGCCGTGGAGAAAGGACGGACACCAGTAATTCTTACAAGATATAAAGAACAGGCAAAATATTTGTATGATAAAATATCTGGATATGCTGATCAGGTATGTTTGCTATATGGAGATAATAGTGATAAAGAAAATTCCGAGAATAGAAAAAAATTGAAAGAAGTCCAGAGACAAGAATCATTGATTCTGATTACGACAGGGCAGAAAATTGGTGAAGGATTTGATTTTCCAAGGCTGGATACACTAATATTGGCAGAGCCTGTTTCTTTTACTGGCAGACTGGAGCAGTACGTGGACAGGTTGCATCGGGATTATGAGGGGAAGAAGGAGGCGGTAGTATATGATTATATCGATTCCCATATCCGTGTGTTTGAAGCGATGTACACGAAACGTCTCCGAACTTACAAAAGATTGGGGTATTCTATGATTTCCGATATGGTTGTAGAAAAGCAAGTGGCAAATGCAATTTATGATTCTGGCGATTATTCAGATACATTTGAACGGGATCTGATCGAAGCAGAGAAGCGTATTATCATTTCCAGTCCCCAGATTATATAGGATAAAATTGATCGGATAATTTATATTACAAAACAAAGAGTCGAAGCTGGCTGCAAAATTACAGTAATTACGGTAAATCCAGAAAATATTGCGTACGGAAGTTTGGATTATCAGTATTCTATGATAAAGCAGATGGAAAAAGCGGAAATTCAGGTGATTTTGAGAGATGAAGTGAATGAACATTTTGCTCTGATTGATGATGAACTTGTATGGCATGGTGGAATGAATTTGCTGGGAAAAGAAGATGTATGGGATAATTTGATCAGAATTAAATCTGCATCGGTAGCAGCAGAATTATTGGAATTATCATTAGGAGAGAAACAATATCAATGGAAAAAAGAGGAGAACTGTTTTAATGAAGAACGTATTTGAATACTATCATTCACATTAAGGATGGAACTGGAATGCCCGAATCGATGTCCGAATTAGAGAGAACGAGAACGTAGTTTATTCTTAGCCAAGAATGATTAAGAAGGAATGTTTTGCTAAGAAAGAGAGAAATAATGTCAAGAGGTTTGTTGTTAGGAAATGGTATTAATGCGCGTCTTGGAATAAAGAACCTATCCGTAGAAAGTATAGGAAATCGTTTTAACAAAAATGTATTGATATATTTTGATATTATTAGAGTACTTTTTCATGTAGAGTTAGAAGAAAAGTTTTTACAAGATTTAGAAAGAAAAGGTTCCAATATTGGTATAGAAACATTAGCAGAAATTTTGTATGAGCATATAAAGAAAAATAAAAAGGATAATTGGTCAGTAAATGACGAAATTAGAGTGCTGGATGTTTTAATATGTATTTGCATTACATCTATTTTCTTTACAACAGAAGGAAAAATTAGTTCAATATATGATCCACAAAAATTACCATCATTGAATAAATATGATAGTATATATACTTTGAATTACTATGAATTTTGGGATGCAGATCATAAATGTATTCATTTACATGGAAGGATTCATCTGGAAAAAGTTGGTGATGTGAAAAATGCAATACTAGTGAGTACAGAACGAATGAATTTGGAGGAATATGCGAGAACGATAGAGTCTATGAGAACGATATACTCTGTGATAGAAATTAGACCATCCGAATTTATTTTGGCACCAGAAAAACATGAAAAAAGTAAATTATATAATGTGCTTGGTTTGCGTACATCAAAAGGATTATATCCTGCTAAAGATTTGCAGCCAAGACCAGCAAGACGATTGTATACAGAATTGGACAAGATAGACGAATTGGATATTTTGGGAATGTCACCGTATGGTGATGATAGTATAATAGATAACATTAATAAGAAAAAGAAAGTTCGTATTTACATATATAATAAAAAATCAAACGCTGAAACAGAAGTGTGGAAGAAAAAGTTGACGTGTGATTATGAATTATTTGATTCAGAAGAAATATAAACATCGGTGTACAAGGGGTACAAACAAGATAAAATAGAAATGAGGGGCGATAG
>ERZ773156.876-NODE-876-length-23656-cov-4.96043_pt1 | contig 23656 bp, 17 predicted proteins | sample MGYA00511895_ERZ773156 | MGnify/ENA primary metagenome ERZ773156 (study PRJEB29015, sample SAMEA2737850) | human gut metagenome | biome: human gut; feature: human-associated habitat; material: faeces | place: China | collected 2012 ... | reverse complement strand
AGATCGCCATGCGTGATCTTGAGATCCGTGGTGCAGGAAATCTGCTCGGCGCAGAGCAGCATGGACATATGGAGGCGGTCGGATACGATCTTTACTGCAAAATGTTAAACGAGGCAGTGAAGGAAGCAAAAGGTATGGATGTTGCGGAAAGTTTTGATACCTCGATCGATATTGATATTGATGCGTATATTCCGATGGGATACATTCCGAATGAGATGCAGAAACTTGACATTTATAAGCGCATCGCAGGCATTGAGACGGCAGATGAGTCAGAAGAAATGTTAGAAGAACTGATCGACCGGTTTGGAGATCCGCCAAAGTCTGTCGAAAATCTGCTTTATATTGCAAGGGTAAAATCCATGGCACATCATCTTTACTTTACAGATATTGCACAGAAAGGTGATACACTGCGGTTCACCCTGTATGAGAAAGCGAAGATCAATGTGGCGGCAATTCCGGAGTTTACCGCTTCCTTTGACAAACATGTGAAGTTTACCATGGATGCAAAGGAACCATATTTTACCTATTTCCTGAAACTGAATACCAGGGAAAAATATGTGGAAGCAAAAGATGTGATGGAAACATTTTTGCAGCGTGCAGGGGAGATGCTGATGGAAAAATAACTTGCGGCTTTTTACAAAACGAATTATAATAAACTGAATGACTGCCCATATCGGAAAAAGAGGGCACTGGGAGGAATATATGAACAGCAGAAAAATTACCGCATTATTGTTAAGCAGCGCTATGGCTTTATCTGTACTGACAGGCTGTGGCGGAGTCAATAAAGATAAAACAGTGGCAACTTTAAACGGAGAGCCGGTCAAACTTGGAGTCGCAAACTTTGCAGCAAGATTTGGTCAGGCGGGAGCAGATGATTTTTATACCGCATATTTCGGAAAAAATGTCTGGACATCCGATTTATATGGAAATGGAACGACCGGGCAGGATAATTTTAAAGACAGCGTGATGGACTCCTTAGAAGATATGTACGTGTTACAGCTTCATATGGATGAGTATAATGTCAGCATTACAGACGATGAAAAAGCAGCGATCACCGCAGCGGCAGCACAGTTTATGGAAGATAACAGCAAAGATGCAATCAATGCACTTGGTGCGACGCAGGAGATCGTGGAGGAATACCTTACATTAGAGACGATCCAGAGTAAAATGAAAGCAGCAATCGTTGCAGGCGCAGATACCAATGTGACAGATGAGGAAGCAAAAACGGGTGCATACAGTTATGTGGGCATTTCTAAGACGACACATCAGGATGAGAGTGGCAATACGGTAGATTACACAGATGAAGAGAAAGAGGAGCTTGCAGCAAAGGTAGCTGACTTTGCAAAAGCAGCGAAGGAAGATGGTCTTGATGCGGCGGCAGAGGATGCAGGCTATACGGTAAGCACCGGTACTTTTACGCAGGAAGATGATTCTGTGGATGACAATCTTTTAGCAGCATTGAAAAATTTAAAAGAAGGCGAAGTAACAGATCTGATCGATGGCGACAGCTCTTATTTTGTGGCACGTCTTGATAAAGAAGTGGACGAGGATGCAACAGAGGAGACACGTCAGAGCATTATTGAGCAGCGCAAAGATGATCTGTATGATGAGACGCTCGATGGATGGAAAGAGGGCATCGAGTGGGCAGTGAAAGAAAAAGTCTGGGATGACGTGAATTTCGATAACCTGTTTACAACTATAAAAGATACAGAGACAGAAAGCACGACGGAGCAGGCAACAGAGTAAAAAGAAAACGTCGAAAGCACAGTCTTTCGACGTTTTTTTATGAAAATGGGAAGTTTATAGCGGGAGAAAACAGATGAAAAAAGACAATATCGTACTGATCGGGATGCCCGGAGTTGGAAAAAGTACTGTCGGAGTCATATTGGCAAAAGTACTTGGGTTCCAGTTTGTGGATGCGGATCTGGTGATTCAGGAGAAAGAAGGAAAGTTACTGCGTGAGATCATTGCAGAAGAGGGGCCGGACGGATTTATTGCAGTGGAAAACCGTATCAACAGTGAAATAGAAGCACATCATTCGGTCATTGCTACCGGGGGAAGTGTCGTATATGGAAAAGAGGCAATGGAGCACTTAAGGCAGATCGGAACTGTGATCTATTTAAAATTAGATTATGCGGGTATCAGCCGCAGACTGTCGGATATTAAAGGCAGGGGCGTTGTTTTAAAAGATGGACAGACGTTAAAAGACCTGTATGATGAGAGAGTTGTTCTGTATGAAAAATATGCGGACATCACGATCGCGGAGGATGGCCTGAACGTGGAACAGACGATCGAAAAGATCGTGGCGCAAATTCAAAAAGAATCTTTGTAAAATCACATCAATGGAATGAAAGAGTCAGAGGATGAACAAAAGATTAAAAGATAAAAAAATGATGTCCGGCATCATTGCTGCTGGCGGATTCCTTATCATACTGGCAGGAAGTGCACTTTCGCAGCAGACGGCATTAGGACAGAACTATCAGGGCGTGTATGTAGACGGAACATTTGTCGGGTATGTGGCGGGAAATGTCGATGTGAAGGATGTAATCCTTCAGGCAAGAAGAAAACTGGCAGAAGAATCTGCAAGCCGTTTATGCATGGATTATGAATGGTCTGTAAAAACAGAAAAGAAACCGTTTGTGCGTTTAGAAAAGAAAGAAACGCTGGAAGAACAGTTAAAAAAGATATTAGCAGAGAAGACGATTGAGAGCAGGGAGCGTGCCTATACGGTTGCGATCGGTTCCTACCGTGGAAATTTTAAGACATTGGATGAAGTGTCAGATTTTCTGAATCAGGTCAGAAAAAAAACGGATGAAGACAATGCCTATACTGTTGTATATCAGACGTTGGAGGGACAGATCGGTGGAATATTAACGGCTGATCTGAAAAAGGCAGAAAACGAAGACGATCCGGCGGAAACCGGGGAGAAAGAAACGCAGGATATGCAGGCATCGTCGCTTGCGGGCGTTTCCTTAGAGTCTGCAACGCAGCTTTTAGATGCCGTGACATCGGATGCAGCAGATTTTTATGAAACGGGTGTCCTTGATATGGCATTTGTGGAAAATATTGAGGTCTATGAAAATTATGTGCAGTCAGATGCGTTTACCACTGCGGATGATGCCGCTGCTGAAGTAACAAAAGAGAAAGAATCGAATAAAATATATGTAGTAGAGAGTGGTGACTGTCTCTCTGTGATCGCACTTGACCATGATACAAAAGTGGCAGATATTATGGCATTGAACGGACTTGAGAATGCAGACTCACTGCGGGAAGGACAGGAGCTTATCATTGCGGTTCCGGAACCGGATTTAAAGATCAGGCTGACTGTGGGAGAAGTTTACGAGGAAGATTATGAGGAGGAACCTGTCATTAAGGAAAATGATTCCTGGTATACCAATCAGGAGGAAGTTTTAGAAGAGGGCGTGGCAGGTCATCGTGAGAGAAACGATATTGTTGTATATGAAAACGGTGCTGAAGTGAGCAGAGAGTTAGCGCACCAGAAGATCATGACGGCAGCGAAGGCAGCAGTTGTGGAGCGTGGAACGATCGTGCCGCCGACATACATTAAGCCGCTTGCCGGTGGAAGGTTTACATCAGGATTTGGAAGACGCTGGGGAAGAATGCATAAAGGTGTGGACTGGGCATGCCCGATTGGAACAACCGTGTACGCATCCTGTGCGGGAACTGTGATCCAGGCATCTTATAACGGTGGATACGGCAATAATGTGGTGATCAGCCACGCGGACGGAAGACTGACGCGGTATGCACATAACAGCAAGCTGCTGGTGAAAGTCGGCCAGAAGGTGGAGCAGGGGGAACCGATCGCACTGAGCGGAAGTACCGGACGTTCCACAGGACCACATGTGCATTTTGAAATCTATATCGGAGGGGCTGCAGTCAATCCGTTGAAGTACATCAGTAACTGATAAAAGTTGAACGGAAGTGTGCGGAAATGAAGGGCATTTTTGGGAATATCTGCATATTTACAACAAAATTGAAACTGTGATATAATTCTTGACAAAAGCACATAATAGCAACTATAATTATGTGTTTGTATGAAAAGGTTCATAGAGGTGTGGTATGGAACAATATGTCATTAAAGGAGGCAATCCGTTAGTCGGAGAAGTGGAGATCGGCGGAGCAAAAAATGCTGCGCTTGCCATTATTTCTGCGGCGGTTATGACGGATGAGACCGTTACAATAGAAAATTTACCAAATGTCAGAGATATCAATGTGCTGTTAAATGCAATCAGTGATATTGGTGCGAAGGTAGACAGACTGGATGCGCATACAGTAAAGATGAACGGATCATTTATTCACAATCTGGTTGTGGACAATGAATATATCCGTAAGATCAGAGCATCCTATTATCTGCTGGGAGCACTCCTTGGAAAATATAAACATGCGGAGGTAGCTCTTCCGGGTGGATGTGATATCGGAAGCCGTCCGTTTGATCTTCACCTGAAAGGATTCCGGGCACTTGGTGCGACGGTAGATATCCGCCATGGTCTGGTGGTTGCAGATGCAAAGCAGCTGAAAGGTACACATATTTATCTGGATAAGGTATCTGTCGGTGCAACGATCAACATTATGATGGCAGCAGCCATGGCAGAGGGTAAGACAACGCTGGAGAATGCGGCAAAAGAGCCTCACGTTGTTGATGCAGCCAATTTTTTAAACAGCATGGGTGCAAATATCAGAGGCGCCGGTACGGATGTGATCCGGATTGTTGGTGTTGAAAAACTGCACAAGACAGAATATTCTATCATCCCGGATCAGATCGAAGCCGGAACATTTATGCTTGCTGCAGCAGCGACAAAGGGAGATGTCACCGTAAAGAATGTCATCCCGAAGCATTTAGAGGCAATCAGTGCGAAGCTGCTTGAGATCGGATGTGAGGTGGAAGAGTTTGATGATGCGGTGCGTGTGGTATCCTCAAAACCACTGCATCACACACAGGTTACGACGCTCCCGTATCCGGGATTTCCGACAGATATGCAGCCACAGATTGCGGTTGTGTTAGGTATTTCGGAGGGTACGAGCACCGTTACGGAGAGTATTTTTGAAAACCGTTTTAAATATGTCGGTGAGCTGGCGCGCATGGGTGCCAACTTTAAAGTAGAGAGCAATATAGCGATCATCGGTGGTATTGAGAATTATACCGGAGCCCGTGTCAATGCACCGGATCTGCGTGCCGGAGCGGCTCTTGTGATCGCGGGACTTGCGGCGGAAGGCATCACGGTGGTAGACGATATCTACTATATTGAACGTGGATATGAAGAATTTGAAAAGAAACTCGCATCACTGGGGGCTGTGATCGAGAAAGTAAGCACAGAGAAAGAGATACAGAAGTTTACACTGAAAGTGTCATAGCAGTTGAAAACATGGCAGGGAAAACTGTCATGCAGGAGCTGCTATGCAGGGACTATTATGTAGAGGCTGCTAAACAAGAGCTGTTATGCAGGGACTACGATGTAGAAGCTGCCATGGAGAGGGCGTTTCCGGGTATGGGAGACGTCTTTTACCATGGCAGTTTTTGCGCGCAGACATTCATGATGATAGCGTTTTAAGGGAAGAGGGAGAACGATGAGAAGAATATTTCAAAAAGAACTTGATATGATCCTTCACTGGAATCTTACACTGGTTGGAGGATTTCTGGGAACCTATGCGATATTGCTGCATGCAGGAAATTTTGGTTCCGCACAGACCGGAAATGTCATGGAGATGGCGGCGGCGCTCACCGGAAAAAATTTTGCAGAAGTGGGGATACGATTTTTAGCATTTCTTATTTTCGGAAGTGCGATCGTGATTTCTTATCTGTTGACGAATTTTACGAAACTGGATATGCGAAAGCTGGTGCTCTGGGTAGACGCAGCAGGACTCACCGTTACAGCGATGATGCCGGAGGGGATGTCTGCGGTTGTGAGCCTTTACCCGATATTTTTCTGTTCGGCATTTCAGTGGGGCAGTTATTCCGGCGCATCGGGGTATAACAGTGCAAGCATTTTTACTACGAATAATTTTAAACAGTCGCTGCTCGCATGGACACAGTTTGTATTGACAAAAGATCCGGAATTCCGGAGAAAAGGAATCATGTATACGATGACGGTACTCTCATTTTTTGTTGGTGCATGCATTGGCTGCGTATCCGTCTATACATATGGGGCATATGGTGCTTTTATAGGATTTGTACCACTGATTGTGGCACGCCTGTTTATGTACATTGGAAAGATACCGGTAGAGAATGGTACACCGGAAGAAACGGAAGAAGAAGCAAAAGAAGCACTCGAAGAGGCAAATCTGCTGGAGAACGATCAGAAACTGTGATCGTTCTCCGCAGAACCTCTGCGGTGCTTCTTTTTTACTTACAGAATACTCTGAATATGCAGATCAAGACGTGTAGAGAGATCAATACAGGAGTTGTCGTTTAACTGTACGATCGGTCTTGCGAGATGCTGCTGGTTTAACATCACAATATTGGCACTCTGTCCATTGCTTAAAAGAACACGGTTGTTCTGATAAGTGGATGCGATATGCTGCAAAAAGGTAAGGATAAATTTTGGTTTGTATTTCTGAAGACCTTCCTGCTCAAATCGTTCAATGACCTGGAAAGGACAAAGAGGAGCGCGGTAAGAACGCGCGGCAGTCATGGCATCGTAAACATCGGCGATTGCAACAACCATCGAGAAGTCATCTAAGTCTTTCTGGGTTGCTTTCAGCGGATAACCGGATCCGTCACAGCGCTCATGGTGGAGCAGGGCAGCTTTTTTGATATGTGGATCAATATTTAAAGGCTTCAATAATTCGTAGCCGAATTTTGTATGCCTTTTGACAAGATCAAATTCCTCGTCGGTATATTTGCCCGGTTTGTTTAAAATCTCATCCGGAATCTTTAATTTGCCGATATCATGCAAAAGACCGCAGAGTGTCAAAGTGGCTAAAGTGGCGGCGTCTACTTTCAGCCATTTACCGATACGGCGGCAGATCAGAGCCACATTTAAAGAATGTGCGTGAGTGCTGTCGTCGTAGGCGCGCATATTATGCAGCATATCAAAAAGTTCCAGTGATGTCTTGCAGGAATTGAACAGTTTGACTGTCTGTTCGAGAAGATCATCAGTGTCAAGCGGCTGATTGTGAAAAACATATCCCTCCATGGAGGACTTTAAAGAGTTCAGTACGAATGAATGATCAAACTGGAACGTCTGAAACTCTTTCGATGCTTTTACTTTTTGGGAGTAAGCCGGGATAAAATGCGGTGTTTCAGGATCTTTTGGTTCATCCGGATCTTCAATACCCACTTCTAAAACACAATAAAAGGAAAGACGCATGATAAGCGGTCTTGTAAGTGTGATGCCCTTATCAACGATCATCTGTCCGTTTTTTGTCAGGATCTGTTCGGCAGTGACCATGCCTGGTTCAAGTTTATTGACTGTTACCTTCTTCATAAAAAACCCCATTTCATTTGTACGTCTGTCACGTTCATAATTTAAGTATAGTATAGAATTTTCACATTTGAAAGTCAATCGGGTTTGTGTAAAAGGTTAAGAAAATACACCTTGACATTTGGGGAAAACGGGTGTATGCTAGCCACTGTGAGTTTTTCAACTTAATATTTTTAGAATTTTCTTATTCAGAGTGATGGAGATACAAAGGATCTGTGAAGTCACGGCAACCCCTCTACGGAAGGTGCCAACCTGAGCGAATCGTACCTGACAGTACATATATGTTCGAACAATAAGAGGATTTGATGATTGATTTACAGCTATCACTTCCACTTGTTTTTCGCAAGTGGATTTTTTTTGTGTAATGGAGAATTACGCAAAGAACACGAAAAACACTATCAGAAAAAGGAGCATAAAAATGGAAAAAAGATTATTTACATCCGAATCCGTAACAGAAGGACATCCTGACAAAGTCTGCGATGCAATCTCTGACGCAATCTTAGATGCATGTATGGCAGAAGATCCAATGAGCCGTGTTGCATGTGAAACAGCAAGCTGTACAGGCTTTGTTTTAGTAACCGGTGAGATCACTACAAAAGCACAGTTAGATATTCCTGCAATCGTTCGTAAAACAGTCAACGAGATCGGTTACAACGATGCAAAAACCGGATTTGACGGAAATACCTGTGCAGTTATGGTAGCACTTGACCAGCAGTCACCGGATATTGCAATGGGTGTTGATAAAGCATTAGAGGCAAAAGAGGGTGCCTTAACAGATGATCTTGATACCGGAGCAGGCGATCAGGGTATGATGTTTGGTTATGCAACCAACGAGACACCGGAGTTAATGCCATATCCGATCTCTTTGGCACACAAACTGGCATTACAGTTAACCAAAGTAAGAAAAGACGGCACACTGACCTACTTAAGACCGGACGGAAAGACACAGGTTTCCGTAGAGTACGATGAGGCTGGAAAACCGGTACGTCTTGAGGCAGTTGTATTATCAACACAGCATGACGATGATGTGACACAGGAGCAGATCCATGCAGACATTAAAAAATACGTTTTCGATCCGATCCTTCCAAAAGAGATGATCGATGCAGAAACCAAGTTCTTCATCAATCCGACCGGACGTTTCGTAATCGGCGGACCGCACGGTGATGCAGGTTTAACAGGACGTAAGATTATCGTAGACACCTATGGCGGATATGCACGTCACGGCGGCGGAGCTTTCTCCGGAAAAGACTGTACAAAGGTTGACCGTTCTGCAGCATATGCAGCACGTTACGTTGCAAAGAACATCGTAGCAGCAGGACTTGCAGAGAAATGTGAGATCCAGTTATCCTATGCGATCGGTGTAGCACAGCCGACATCCGTTATGGTAGATACTTTCGGCACAGGTAAATTATCCGATGAGAAGTTAGTTGAGATCATTCGTGAGAACTTCGACCTTCGTCCGGCAGGAATCATCAAGATGCTTGACTTAAGAAGACCGATCTACCGTGGAACAGCAGCTTACGGCCATTTCGGACGTACAGACTTAGACCTTCCGTGGGAGGCAGTTGATAAAGCTGAGACATTAAAAAAATATCTGTAAGAGATATCTGAAATACAAAACTCATTTGTCTTCACAAAAAGTTTAGACAATTTTATATAAATTAAATGGGATTTGAAATTTTTCATGCTATAATAGGTCATAAAGGTATGTTTATGAAGGTCATAAAATACCCTTATGACCTTTTTTGTGGGAACAGAAACCGGAAAGGCGAACATGTAATATGAAACTGAAATCAAAAATCATCATTTCTTTTTGTATTATCATATTTGTTCCGATCGTGCTGATGATGGCGGCACTTTTCAGTTTTCAGCGTATACAGGTGAAGGCGATTGAGCAGACTTATGGAATCAAGGAAAATAATTACAGCTATTTTTCCAATTCCATGCAGCTTTTAAGCCGTTTTACGAAAGAATGTTTCAAGGAACTGAAAGATGCGGCGAAGAATGATCCGGCACGGCTGGAGGATCAGGAATATTTAAATGAACTCAACCAGACATTAGAGGAGAAGAGTTCTTATCTGATCGTGAGAAAGGATAAAGAGTTAATTTATATCGGTGAGGATGCAAGCATTTCGCTGCTGACACAGCTGCCGTCGTATGGGGATACGGTGAAAGATGAGGACGCCGGCACTTACATTGATGGTGACGAACAGGTGCTGATCAAGCAGATCGACTTCCAGTTTCAGGATGGGAGTGACGGAAGTGCCTTTATTGTTACGATCTTAGAGGAGACAGTTCCGGAGGTAAAGAAACTTCTCATTGATGTGCTGATCTCGATCCTGCTGATCCTTGTGCTGACTGCGACGATGCTGACCATCTGGATGTATACCAGCATGATCAATCCGATCAAAAAACTGCAGACGGCGGCACAGAATATCAAGGACGGCAATCTTGATTTTTCAGTGGAATCGGACAGCAGGGATGAGATTGGGGAACTCTGCAGATCGTTTGAGGAGATGCGCCTGCGCTTAAAGGATAATGCGGAGGAAAAGATTGAGGGCGAAAAAGAAAACAAGACGCTCATCAGCAATATTGCACATGATTTAAAGACGCCGATCACGGCAGTAAAAGGGTATGCGGAAGGACTGATGGATGGCGTGGCGGATACACCGGAGAAGCGGGATAAATATATCCGCACGATCTACAATAAGGCAAATGAGATGGATACGCTTTTAAATGAGTTGACATTGTATGCTAAAATTGATACGAACCGTATCCCTTACAATTTCGCAAAGATCAATGTATCGGAATATTTTAATGATTGCGTAGAAGAGATCGGACTTGATCTTGAAACAAAAAATATCAGGCTTGCCTACTTTAATTATGTGGACGAAAATGTTTTGATCATAGCAGATCCGGAGCAGCTTCGTCGTGTGATCCACAATATTATCGGCAATTCCATCAAGTATCTGGATAAACAGCAGGGATTTATCAATATCCGCATCAAGGATGTCGGTGACTTTATTCAGGTGGAGATCGAGGACAACGGAAGAGGTATTTCCGCAAGAGATCTGCCATATATTTTCGACCGGTTTTACCGCGCGGATGCGTCGCGCAACTCGGCAACCGGCGGCAGCGGTATTGGTCTGTCCATTGTAAAGAAGATCATAGAAGACCATGGTGGAAAGATCTGGGCGACCAGCAAAGAGTCCATCGGAACGGTCATGTATTTTGTAATTCGTAAATATCAGGAGGTACCAAATGAGTAAAGTTTTGATTATTGAAGATGAGGTTGCAATCGCAGACCTGGAGAAAGATTATTTAGAACTCAGCGGGTTTGAGGTGGAGACTGAGAATGACGGCGTGGTCGGATTAAAACGTGCGCTCTCCGAAGATTTTGATATGTACATTTTAGATCTGATGCTGCCGGGCATTGACGGCTTTGAGATCTGCAAACAGATCAGAGAGGAAAAAAATACACCGATCCTCATGGTATCTGCCAAAAAAGACGATATCGATAAGATCAGGGGACTGGGACTTGGCGCGGACGATTACATCACAAAGCCGTTCTCACCGAGTGAGCTTGTCGCGAGGGTAAAGGCACACCTTGCCCGCTATGAGCGCCTGATCGGAAGCAACACAGTAGAGAACGACGTGATTGAGATCCGCGGCATCCGTATCGACAAGACAGCAAGACGTGTCTGGGTCAATGGTGAGGAAAAACAGTTTACGACCAAGGAATTTGATCTTTTAACATTCTTAGCAGAGCACCCGAACCATGTGTTCACGAAGGAAGAACTCTTCCGTGAGATCTGGGATATGGAATCGATCGGTGATATCGCAACTGTGACCGTGCATATCAAAAAGATCCGTGAGAAGATCGAGATGAATACCAATAAACCTCAGTATATAGAGACTATTTGGGGTGTAGGATACCGCTTTAAACTTTAGTTTTTATCCCAAATATTCTCCGACTATTTGGGGTGTAGGATACCGTTTTAAACTTTAGTTTTTATCCCAAATATTCTCCGACTATTTGGGGTGTAGGATATACATTTAAACTGTAAAGGTTTTTTATTTTGCATGTATCAGAGAAAAGAAAAATGGCGCGGAAGTCAGAAAATGGCTTCCGCGCCTTATTGCCAGTACATCGTTTTCAAAGAAGTAATATGAATTTGATGAAAGTACAGATCAGAAACGGAAGATTTTGATCATTTGATTGATAAGAAAGAAGCGATTAACCGTCTTCGCTATGAAAAGCCGAATATGCAGATTTGCTTTCGGACAGAAGATGCTTTGAAAAAGCTGCATTTCCGACATGCATTGCATGAGTGATGGATATCTTGCAGAAGAGCTTGAGATAGAGTATAAAAAGGGGATATAATAAAAATGTTCGGGTTCAGATAACAGGACAGAAAAACAGGGCACATTTTTCATATCCCGATCAATATAGGATAAGCGAGGAAACACAAATGAGTAACTACGAAAAACCAGTTGTTGTAATGGCAGAAGAAAGCACAGAGGGCGTGTATCTTGCAAGCGGAGATCACCTGGAACAGTGCAGATTTGGAAGAACAGAGGCATCTGCAGGGGCAGATGCGTGCCAGGAATGTTCTAAGAGCGGTGGAAAGAGAGCTACTCCTTTGCCGGGAGAAGAATCTGCAAGGAGAGATGATTTTAAAAGCTGCGTGGACAATATGCCGATCAAGCAGTAGAAATGAGGAACAGTATGCAGCCAGCGATCATTTATGAAGATGAAGACATTATCGTCTGTAAAAAACCGGCAGGCGTGGCGACACAGACCAGACGCATCGGGCAGGCGGACATGGAGAGCCTGCTAAAAAATTACCGTGCATCCAAAGGGGAGCTTCCTTATATTGGTGTGGTACATCGGTTAGACCAGCCGGTGGAAGGCGTTATGGTGTTTGCAAAAAATAAAGAAGCAGCGGCAGATCTAAGCCGCCAGATCAAAACAAAACTGGCGGACAAATATTATTATGCGATGACGGACGGCGTGCCGGAAAAGAAAAAAGGAACCTTAGAGGATGAACTTTTACAGAATGGAAAGACAAATACCTCCGAGGTGGTGGAAAGAGGAACACCGCAGGCAAAACATGCCAGCCTTTCCTATGAGGTGGTCGAGCAGGATGGAAAACATGCCGTTTTGCGTATCAAACTTGATACCGGACGCCACCATCAGATCCGGGTGCAGCTTGCACATGCAGGGATGCCGATCGTTGGGGATAAAAAGTACAACTTCAAAGAAAACATTGCACCGTCGGGCGGACAGCTTGCACTGTGCTCTTTTAAGATCGCGTTCCGGCATCCGAAAACGCATAGAAAACTGGAGTTTGAAATTGACAAGCCTTTTGGTTTATCATAAAATAAATCCAAAGGTTTAGATAGAAGAGTAAGGAGATTTATCATGGCAAAGGACAAGAAGTTAGTAGAGGCAATCACTTCCATGGAGGAAGATTTTGCCCAGTGGTATACAGATGTGGTCAGGAAAGCGGAACTGATCGATTATTCATCCGTAAAGGGATGTATGATCCTTCGTCCGGCAGGCTATGCGATCTGGGAAAATATTCAGCATGAGTTAGACCGCCGTTTCAAAGAGACCGGTGTTGAGAACGTATATTTACCGCTGTTTATCCCGGAGAGTCTGTTAGAGAAAGAAAAAGATCATGTGGAGGGATTTGCACCGGAGGTTGCATGGGTAACTTATGGTGGTTTGAATCAGCTTCCGGAACGTCTGTGTGTCAGACCGACTTCTGAGACATTGTTCTGTGATTTCTATAAAAACATCATCCAGTCTTACCGTGATCTGCCAAAGGTATATAACCAGTGGTGTTCAGTTGTAAGATGGGAGAAGGAGACACGTCCTTTCTTACGTTCCAGAGAGTTCTTATGGCAGGAGGGACACACCGCACATGCGACCGCAGAGGAAGCAGAGCAGAGAACCGTACAGATGTTAAATGTCTATGCGGATTTCTGTGAGGAAGTATTAGCAATGCCGGTTGTACGCGGACAGAAGACGGAAAAAGAAAAATTTGCAGGTGCGGAGGCAACTTACACGATCGAAGCACTGATGCATGATGGAAAGGCATTACAGTCAGGAACCAGCCACAACTTTGGCAATGGATTTGCGAAAGCATTTGGCATCCAGTATACGGATAAAGATAACAAACTTCAGTATGTATATCAGACATCCTGGGGTATGACGACACGTCTGATCGGCGCGATCATCATGGTACACGGAGATGATTCGGGTCTGGTGCTGCCGCCGCGTATTGCACCGGTACAGGCTATGGTCATCCCGATCCAGCAGCAGAAAGACGGTGTGCTTGACACTGCAAAAGAAGTCTGTGAACGCATCGGAAAAGTCTGCCGTGCAAAACTTGATGATTCCGACAAGAGCCCGGGATGGAAGTTCTCTGAGCAGGAAATGAGAGGTATCCCGGTTCGTATCGAACTTGGACCAAAGGATATCGCAGCAGGCAAATGTGTGGCAGTACGCCGTGATACCAGAGAGAAGATTGAGATCGCATTAGACGAACTTGAAGCAAAACTGCCAGAGTTGTTAGAGCAGATTCAGAAAGATATGTTTGCGCGTGCAAAAGCACACAGAGATGCACATATCTGGGATGCACATAATTACGAAGAATTTACCACGATTGCAAATGAGAAACCGGGCTTTATCCGTGCAATGTGGTGTGGGGATCAGGCTTGCGAGGACAAGATCAAAGAAGACCTTGCAGTGACCTCACGCTGTATGCCGTTTAACGATCAGGCGCACATTTCAGATGTCTGTGTATGCTGTGGAAAGCCGGCACACAAATTAGTATATTGGGGTAAAGCATACTAAGATAATTAATAGTCTGTTTGAAAACAGATGGATTACTTTGAATGAAAACAGAACTGGAAAATGATCCGGGGAACACAGCCAGGTTTCACGGATCACAAGGTTCTGTTTCCTTTTTACATAATATGAAAACGATTCCGGTAGCGTTTCTACGATGAATTACAGGACAGAAAAAGTACATGTAACACAAAATATTATTTTTCCAGGGGGCAGGAGAAGATGATAGAAAAATATTATGATGGTGCGATAGAACAGGTAGCAGCCGGTTTGGGAACTGTGGAAAAGAACCATCTTTTAGTCAGATACAGTGGACAATTTTCCGTAGAAAACTTAAATGATACAAAGCAGCTTGAGAAAAATGAAGACATTTTCGTACAGGTACATGAATTTGAAACGGGGGAGATTACCTGTGCGTATGAGCCGTATCTTACCATGATCTGTGATGGGTTCAGGCGGTATATGACGGGAACGTTTGAAGAATTTATGGAAACGTGCGATGTGTATTATCTGCACCGGCCGGTTTTGCTTGGTTATTTTAATCAGGATAATACAGGGCGGGAGGAGATCATTTTGCTTGATGAGGTGGCATATGAGCAGGAACGCATGTTGGCGGCACTTGAGCGCATGCTGTGTGCCATTGCTGACAGGCATCCGGTTCTGTTTGTTTTGAACCGTTTTCAGCTGGCTTCTAAAAGTACCATGCAGCTTACGGCGCGCTTTTTGAAATGTGAAAACTGCAATATCGGTCTTGTGCTTGGCGTGAGTGATGTCCAGGCAATGCCGGAATTTCTGGTGCCGGACTGGGAAATGCTGTATGAGACATTAGATGATGGCAGTAAGATTTATCATATCGGAAATTCCGGCAGAAAAAAAGAGGAAACCATAGATGACGAAAAATACGTTGACTATGGGAGTGAAAAAGTGTACCGGAAACTGCAGAATATGGTCGAATTTCTTGATTTTGACCAGGCGGCATATTATTTAGAAACCATTGAGCGAAAGATAAAATTTGATAATCTTTTAGTGGATGATGCCGCGCGTTTTCGCATGTGGCTCTTATTTGTCAAAGTATCGATTTTAAGACAGGATATTCCAAAAGCGCTTGAAATCTGCGAGGATCTGGAAAAAATCCATCTTGCCGGAAAGGAAGAGGAGTGTGCATATGAGCAGGATTATCTGATCGCGACCGCATATATGTACCAGGGAAAATTAAAAGAGGCTTTGGAGATGGCAGGAGAAACATACCGCATCGCCGGGAAAATGTCCGATGATTACCGGATGTTTTTATCCGAACTGTTGGAGGCAAAGATCCAGATGTCCGGCTGGTATAACATCTTTTTCTGTGCACAGGATGTAAAGATAAAGGAAAGCCTGATCCAGAATCTGATCCGTTACAACTATCGCAATCACCTGGCACATGTATATATTTATGCGTACGATAACAAGCCGGAGATCGTGAAAAAAGCAAACCAGTCCGAGGAGCTTCTGATTTATTTCAGCAGGGGAATCCGCATAGCAAAAAAACTTGGAAATGAGTATCTGATCAATATGGCATACCAGAAAAATATTATGCTGTCATCGACAAACGGTATGTATGAGATATCTCTGCTTTATTCGGTGAGGACTTATGAGGCACTGAAAGATAAAAGATCAATCCAGGCAGGGCGTATTTATTCGGGGATTGCATATAACTTATGTGCGATCGGTGAAAATGAGCGCGCGATGGCTTATTACAGGCATGCAATCCGTCTGTTTTATCATCTGAGGGAACCGGAAGATATTGCGGAAGTGCAGTATAACATGTCTTTAAACTGCATTATGTGTGGACAATATGAAAAGGCGGAGTTTTATCTGACACAGTGCATGAAAGCGGTGGAGCGTCTGCATTTAAACAGCTTAAGAGTCTGCAATCTATCCAAATTATATGGACTGCTCGCTCTTGTGTCGATCTTAGAGGGTAACCGGTTTAACTGTGAACGTTATTTAAACAACTGCAGGCAGTTTTTAAATTACGTTATAGAAAAAGAAAAGATGGGGGATAGGTTTGGAACAGTCCACGATTATGCAAAGGTCGATGATGACATGTTTTTGTATACATTCTCCCGCGGACTTCTTGCTGTACACGATGGAGAGTATAAAAAGGCAGACGCAGATTATGAGAAAGCGGAGGATTATCTGAGCCGATCCGAGGGAAATCAGTTTTTCAGCTATGCACTTTTCCAGCAAAAGCGGATGGAATGTTTCAAATGTCTCGAAAATCAGAAAGGTTATGAGAAGCAGAAAAAAACGTTAGAAGAATACGAAAGGCAGCATTTCAGTACCTATGGAAAACTGGCGAAAAAAATGATGGATACACTGCCGCCGGTGGATGAGGCGGACGGGCAGCAGGATGTTTCCGAACAGGAATTAGACGTACTGCTCTGGCAGGAGAGCATGGTATTAGCCTATAAGAGCAAGAAACACCAGCTGGATTTTATTTCGACCTGGCAGAAACTGATTGATGTGACCGGGGTCTGTGCAGAGGAAATGATCGATGCGGTCATGAAAACATTTTTAAATCACTTTAATGTGGACTGTGCGGTGTATGCGCGCTGTATGGAGAGACAGACGCAGGTATTATACAATAATACCGGGATCGATTTAAACGAGGAGCGGACGGGCAGGATCATCGCATCTTTAAAGCGGAATCCGGGAGGCTACGCGATCTCAAAGATCAGCAGCAACTATAACGAACACCAGGATATCACGGCATTGTTTGGTGAGGATGACGTGTGCTCTTTGGTGGCGGTGCCGTATTTTAACAATGCAAAACTCGAAAGTTTTCTGATCACCTATGTGAGGATGAAGGATAACTGGCATTCTTCCGTAAACCGGTATATGCTCGATGAAGATGATTTAAATATGTATCAGCTTTTATTCCGCGAGGTAAAATATTCTTTGAACCGTCTGGACGCATATGATAAAATATACGAGATGAACAATAAACTTTACCTCGCAGCAGTCACTGACCAGCTCACCGGAATTTACAACAGGGAAGGTTTTTACCGTAGGATCAAAGATCTGATAGATGAATTTTCGGGTGGAAAACGGAAACCGGAACTGGGTCTGATGTTTATTGATCTCGATAATTTTAAGCATTATAATGATACTTACGGTCATGATGTCGGCGACCTGGTTTTAAAGGAAATGGCAGATATTTTTTCCGGTCTGTGTGAAAAACAGGGATTTGTCTGCCGCTATGGTGGAGATGAATACATTATTGTATTTTTCACCGCGGATAAAGAAAGGCTGAAGGAAACGGCAAAGCAGATCTATCAGAAGATCGATCAGGCGGACGGTTTTGAAAAAGCGATTTCTGAGAAACTGAAAAAACAGATTTCCATCCGGAAAGAGCAGCGCATTTCCTGCTCCATTGGAATCGTGTTGGCAGAAGACATTCATGGCGAGGAAGAAATCAACCAGATGATCAAGAGGGCGGATGATCTGCTCTATTCGATCAAGACAACGAAAAAGGGAACTTACCGTATATGAAAATCGTTTTGCCGGAAAAAGTAAAATTTATCATAGAAACATTGGAAACACACGGGTATGAGGCATATGCAGTCGGCGGATGTGTGCGTGATACCATGTTACACCGCACACCGGGCGACTGGGACATCACGACGCAGGCGAAACCGGAGCAGGTCAAAGAAATATTTGCCGAAAAGAACATTCATACCATTGACACCGGGATCCAGCACGGAACCGTGACTGTGATGGTGGAACATGAGGGATTTGAGGTGACGACCTACCGGATCGACGGGGAATATGAGGATGCGAGACATCCGAAAAATGTACAGTTTACCGCGAGTCTGTTAGAGGATTTAAAAAGGCGTGATTTCACGATCAACGCCATGGCGTACAATGACAAAAACGGCCTGATCGACGCGTTTGACGGTGTGGGTGATTTAGAGCGCGGCGTGATCCGCTGTGTGGGATGTGCCATGGAACGTTTTTCCGAGGATGCACTGCGGATGCTTCGCGCCGTGCGTTTTGCGGCGCAGCTTGGGTTTGCCATCGAGGCAGAGACAAAAGAAGCGATGGTAAAACTTGCGCCTGATATTGCAAAAATCAGTGCGGAGCGGATACAGACTGAACTGGTAAAATTAATTACATCCGCACATCCGGGAGAAATCAGGACTGCATGGGAAACAGGACTTACGGCAGTGTTTCTGCCGGAGTTTGACCGTATGATGGCGACACCGCAGAATACAAAGCATCATTGTTATTCGGTCGGGGAGCACACGGTGGCAGCGCTGGAACATATTGTGGGAGATAAGGTACTGCGCCTTACCATGCTGTTACATGATGTGGCAAAACCTGTGTGCAGAACCACGGATGCTTCCGGCAATGACCATTTTTACGGACATCCCAAAGAAGGCAGTGAGATGGCAAGAAAGATCCTCCGCCGGTTAAAGTTTGACAATGACACGACCGATAAGGTGTGCCGGCTGGTGTGCTGGCATGATGACAATCCGCCGCTTTCCGAGAAAAACGTAAGAAGGGCGGTAAGCAGGATCGGAGTGGAACAGTATCCTGCATTATTTGCAGTGAAACGTGCGGATATTCTGGCACAGAGTGAATACCAGAGAGAAGAAAAACTCTCTTATGTAGATGGCTATGAGGCGTTATACCGGGAAATTTTAGAGAAGAATCAGTGTCTTACAATACGGGATTTAGCTGTAAATGGAAGTGATCTGATCGCTGCCGGGATGAAACCCGGAAAAGAGATCGGGGAGACATTAAAAAGTCTTTTAGAACTGGTGCTTGATGATCCAGAACTGAATAACAGGGAACTGCTGTTAGAGCGAATCTGTAGTCATGAATAAACAAACCCTCTCATATGATGAAGAGACACGGGGTAAGACCGTAATCAATCATATGGGGGGCGTTTTTTTGTATAATCGACCGGAACAGATATTAGAACAATACGAACTGGAAGTAAAGTCCATCTCAAGAGGACGGGACAGCTATCAGTGTGATACAGAGCAGGGACCGAAAATTTTGCGGGAATACAGAGGATCAAAGGAGCGGGCCGGGTTTTTAGCGGATATGCTGGATCATCTGAGTGGACAGGGAAGAACGGTGGAGACGGTAATGCGGACAAAAGAGGGTGAGCCGTTTTCCGTGAACGAGGAGGAAACAAAATACATATTATATCAGGCATTTCCGGGGGCGGAATGTGACACGAAAAACAGGGCGGATATGCTTTCTGCAGTAAGAGAACTTGCATTGCTTCACCAGTCTGCGCAGAATTATGAGGGCAGTGTGCCGGAGTTTTTAAAGTCAGGGCAGAATAATCTGCTTCTTCTCTATGAAAAAAGAAACCGGGAATTGAACAAAGTCAGAAATTATATCCGTGCAAAAAAGAAAAAGAATGATTTTGAGATGATGTTTGCGGTCTGGTATCCGGAGTATGTGAAAAAAGCACAGGAGACGACGGATATTTTAAAAGATCTGGGAATCCAGGAACAGCTGATCGGATTCTGCCATGGGGACTATAACCAGCACAATGTCATTTTTTCACGGGAAGGGATCGCGGTTGTCCATTTTGAAAATTTCCTGTATCAGGAGAGCGTCGGGGATCTTGCCAACTTTATCCGGAAAATGATGGAAAAAAATAACTGGAATGCCGGGCTTGGCATGGATCTGATCCGCGGATATGACCGGGTCAGAAAACTGTCGCCGGAGGAACTGAAATATCTGTATGTGTATCTTGCATACCCGGAAAAATTCTGGAAGATCGCCAACCGTTATTATAATTCACACAAGGCGTGGCTGTCGGGAAGAAATATAGAAAAACTGGAAAAAGTCGTTGCACAGGAGGACGCAAGGGAGCAGTTTTTACAGATGCTCTTTCACTTTACCGTATAGACAGTTTGCGGTATAATCAGGTGAGTAAAAAATTGTTCAAAGCTACAGTAGGAGACAGGAGAATACATGAAGATAAAATATCAGATCATATTACTGCTTACAGCAATGGTCATGCTGTTTGGCGGATGTGGGAAGAAAAATACGGTCGTGACCGGACGCTATTATTATCCGGATCAGGAGAAAGATGCAAAAACGGAAGAAACGTCGGATGATGCAGATGAGTCGGCGGAGACGACCGAGGAAAATGAAGCTGTGATCGGAAGTGACCAGTTTCTGATCAAAACAAATGACATGCAGGAGGAATGCCTGACGTTAGAGCAGATTGCATCCGGGAAAGAGTATGTGTATTATTACACACTTGCGACCAGGTTTCTCGATAAATACGGAAACCGCACTGCAGTGTCTTATTTTGAGCCGGGCAGAGTGATCACGGTGGGAGAAAAAGATGACCAGGGAAAAGTCACACAGGTGCAGATTTCAGATGCCGTCTGGGAATATCCGGATGTATCGCGTTATTCGGTGGATATGGACCGTGGTATTTTTAAGATTGGAGATGAGCGGTATTCCTATGATGCAGATCTTTATATCTGTGAGGATGACCTGAGAAAACAGTTGTCTGATCTGACTGATTTAGATACACTGCGCGTGACCGGTATAGGAAAAAAACTGATTTCCATTGTGGTTACGACCGGACATGGAGAGCTTGCTCTGACCAATACGGATCTTTTTGAGGGAAGCTTTATCCAGATCGGAAGCAAAATTTTTGCGGAAGTGACCAAAGATATGACAATGGAGCTGCCGGCAGGCACCTATACTGTGACGGTGGCAAATAATGGGTACGGCGGCAGTACGGAGCTTACGATCGAGAGTGGAAGAACAGAGACACTTGATCTTAATACCTTAAAGGGCGCGGGACCGAAGTTTGGAAATATTTTATTTGCCGTGGATGTGGAGGATGCGCTCATTCAGATCGATGGAAAGGTTGTTGATACGGAAGAGGCGGTTCCAATCCAGTATGGAGTGCACAGTCTTACGGTCACGGCGCCAGGGTACGATACCTTTAATAAGAAATTATTTGTTAATTCTGAGGAGGCAACGATCGTAGTCGGAATGTCGGGTGACGGCACCGGAACAGACAGCACCACGGAGGAAACGGAAACAGAAAATACTGCGGAAACAGCAAATGAAGCGGACAGTTCGGCAGAGGGAGCGGCAGGAAGCCTTGCAGGAAGTCTTGCAGGAAGTCATACGGCCGGCGAAAGCGGTGGAACAACATCGGGAAGCAGTACCGGAACAGTAGCCGGAACAACTGCAGGAAGCGGTACTGACACATCGACCGGCACGGCAGCAGGAAGCGGAACCGGCACGGGTACATCTTCGGATCTTTATACAGGAAACAGTACCGGAGATGGAACATCAACAGGCAGCAGTGCGGACTATTTATCTACATTGTCAGAGCTTCTGTCAACATTATCCGGTAACAGCAACTAAAAAGGACAGAATTGTACAAATTTAGCATGGAATAGTACTTGAAAAACAGGTTCGTTATCGCTAATATAAAAATAGAATCATAAGTAAGTATGGGAGGAAAGAAAAATGGGATACAAAGAAAATTATGAGAGCTGGCTGAACAATCCTTATTTTGACGAGGATACCAGAAATGAGCTGAAAAGTATTGAGGGAAATGAAAAAGAGATCGAAGACCGTTTTTATATGGATCTGGAATTTGGTACAGCCGGACTTCGTGGTGTGATCGGAGCCGGAACCAACCGCATGAACATTTATACCGTGCGCAAGGCTACACAGGGACTTGCCAATTATATCAGCAGGGTAAACGGACAGAAACGCGGTGTTGCCATTGCCTATGATTCCCGTCATATGTCACCGGAGTTTGCAGATGAAGCGGCACTCTGTCTGGCAGCAAACGGAATCAAAGCGTATGTATTTGAATCTTTAAGACCGACACCGGAACTTTCCTATGCAGTGCGTAAATTAGGATGTATCGCCGGAATCAATGTGACCGCAAGCCACAATCCGCCGGAATACAATGGATATAAAGTATACTGGGAGGATGGTGCACAGATTACACCTCCACATGATACCGGAATCATGGATGAAGTAAAAAAAGTAACTGATTACGCAGCGGTAAAGACCATGCCGCTTGATGAGGCAAAGGCAGCAGGACTCTATCAGGTGATCGGCGCAGATATCGACGATCCGTATATTGCAGAGTTAAAGAAACTGGTGCTGCATCAGGACTGCATTGATAAAGTGGGCGGAGAGTTAAAGATCGTATACACACCGTTACATGGAACCGGAAATATTCCGGTACGCCGCGTATTAAAAGAACTTGGTTTTAAAAATGTATACGTTGTTCCGGAGCAGGAGCTGCCGGATGGAGACTTCCCGACCGTAAGCTACCCGAACCCGGAAGCAGCAGAGGCATTTGAACTTGGACTTGCCCTCGGCAAAAAAGTCGATGCAGACCTGATCCTTGCAACAGACCCGGATGCAGACCGTCTCGGCGTGTATGTAAAGGACAGCAAAACAGGGGAATATCACAGCTTAACCGGTAATATGTCCGGCTGCCTGATCGGTGATTATGTGATTGGACAGCGTAAGGAGCGCGATGGAAGCCTGCCGGCTGACGGTGCATTTATCCGTTCCATTGTTTCTACGAATATGGCAGATGCGATCGCTGACTATTACGGAATCGAGCTGGTAGAGGTACTGACCGGATTTAAGTTTATCGGACAGAAGATCTTAGAGTTCGAGAAGACTGGAAAAGGAACCTATCTGTTTGGTATGGAAGAGAGCTACGGCTGTCTGACAGGAACCTATGCGAGAGATAAAGATGCGATCGTTGCATCCATGACACTCTGCGAAGCAGCTGCTTACTATAAGACAAAGAATATGACACTGTGGGATGCAATGCTTGCAATGTATGAGAGATACGGCTATTACAAAGATGATGTGACATCTATCACCTTAAAGGGTATCGAGGGACTTGCAAAGATCCAGGAGATCATGAATACGCTGCGTGATCAGGCACCACAGGAGATCGGCGCTTATAAAGTAACTGCAATCCGTGATTACAAGAAAGACACGGTTACAGATCTTGCAACAGGCAAGGTAACACCGACTGGACTGCCGGCTTCGAATGTTCTTTACTATGAGATGACAGATGGTGCATGGGTATGTGTAAGACCATCCGGTACAGAGCCAAAAGTGAAGTTTTATCTGGGTGTAAAAGGAACATCTCTTGCGGATGCAGATCAGAAATCAGCGGATCTTTCAAAAGCAGTACATGCGATGATCGATAAAATGCTTTAATACGAATTCTGGATAGAAAATGCCGTATGATACAGTGGTGGCGGCAGATTGTGCCGATTTGGAATGCGAAGCATCGGCAAAATCCGTTACTGGAACGAGGTACGAG
>ERZ773156.866-NODE-866-length-24012-cov-4.52452_pt1 | contig 24012 bp, 27 predicted proteins | sample MGYA00511895_ERZ773156 | MGnify/ENA primary metagenome ERZ773156 (study PRJEB29015, sample SAMEA2737850) | human gut metagenome | biome: human gut; feature: human-associated habitat; material: faeces | place: China | collected 2012 ... | reverse complement strand
TCATTTTTTAAATGTTTTTTAAATAATAAAGAAAAGGAAGAATGCTTAGAATTTTTAAATAAATGGTATTTAGAAAATAAAGAAATAGATGAGGAGTTTTTAGCTGAAATAAATGGAACAAGAAATTTAATAAATTATTTAGACCAATTAGATTTAGATTTAATAAAACTTTATGTAGACAATCAATTAATAGGAATTTCCATAGGAGAGAGATTTAATGATATCACATATATAGTTCATGTAGAGAAGTGTTTAAAAGAATTCAAAGGATCCTATGCTTTTATAAATAATGAATTATTAAAAAATTCTTTTTTAGATCTAAAGTATGTTAATAGAGAAGAGGATTTAGGCATATTAGGATTAAAAAAGTCAAAAATGTCTTATAATCCAAAGTTTTTTGAAAGAAAATATTTAGTTAAAATAAAGTGAGGTAATTTATCCTCACTTTATTTATAATTAATTATTTTCATTATTTAATCTATCTATCATGACATTCTTAGCTTTAATTTCAAAGGTATCATCTAAAGGTGATAATGAAACATCATCATATTTATTACTAAGAGCCAATGTTAAAATTCTATCTGCAAGCTCTGGATTCTTAGATAAAAGTGATCCGTGGAAGTATGTACAAAAAGTATTTTTATAAATACATCCCTCATAACCACTTTCCCCATTATTTCCATAACCATGAATGCATTTTCCAAGAGGTTTTAAATCTCCAATAAATGTTCTACCAGAGTGATTCTCAAAGCCAACATAAGTTTCATCAAATTCTTCGTTATGAATTACTGTGTTACCTATGAATCTAGTATCCCCACCTTCAGTATATATATCTAAAATTCCTAAGCCATCTATTTTTTCTCCTGTAGGGGCAGTATAATAATTACCTAAAAGTTGATATCCACCACAGATAGCTAAAAGAACTTTTCCTTCTTCAACATATTCTTTTAAAACATCTTTTTTTAGGTTTATTAAGTCATCAGATACTATTGATTGTTCAAAGTCTTGACCTCCACCAAAGAATACTATATCGTAATTATCTTTATCAAATTTATCACCCATAGAAACATTTATTACATTTACTTTGATTCCACGCAATTTTGCTCTATGCTTTAATATTAAAATATTTCCTACATCTCCATAAACATTAAGTAGATCAGGATATAAGTGACATATATTTAATTCCATATGAATCTCTCCTTTAACTACCAAAGCTTATCAATATAACCTTTGGAATGTAAGTATTTTCTATAGTTAATCATAGCAGTATAAGTTGCAAGGATATAAACCTTGTTTTCATTAGAATTTTTGATTGCCTCTGTTAAGCCTTCAAAATCTTCCTTTATTAAAAACTTTTCAACTGGTAGATTAGCAATTTTCAATCTTACAGCCATATCATAAGCTCTCATTCCAGAGATAAATATTTCATTTAAGTCCATTGAATTTAATTTTTCAAAATCAACATCCCAGATCCAAGAAACATCCTTACCATCTGCATAATTATCATTTAATAAGAATGCTGCAGCAAAGCTTTCTGAATTTAGAAGAAGAGTATCTAAAGCTTGATTATATCCAGCTGGATTTTTAACCAAGATAATCCTAGCTTCTTTATCTCCAATTTTTATTGTTTCCTGTCTTCCAAAAGATGAACTTTGATTAGAGAATGATTTTTGAATAACTTCATCATTAATATGTAATTCTTTTGCAACAGAATAAGCACATAATCCGTTGTATATATTATAAGTACCAGGTTGAGTTATTGTAAATAAACCACCATTTATAACAACCTTAGAACTTTCAGGGGTAAGTTCTACTATTTCTTCTACTTTATATTTTAAATCTTCTCTTTTGAATCCACAGTTAGGACAGTAGAAACTTCCAAGATGATTGTATGTTATAAAGTTATAAGAATAAGGTTCTTTACAGAACTTACAGAACTTAGCATCAGCATTAATTTCTATATTCTTGTTTTTATTTGGAGACACTTCGAATCCATAATAAACTTTAGGATTTTTAACATCAAGTCTTCCTAATAAAGATTCATCTCCATTTAAAAGAAGAGTAGTACTTGGTACTTTAACAACTCCTTCTAATATTTTATTTAGAGTAGTATAAACCTCTCCATATCTATCTAACTGATCTCTAAAAAGATTAGTTACAGTTATTATTTCTGGAGTTATATACTCTGTTATAAATTTTAAGTTAGCTTCATCAACTTCAATTACTGCATATCTTTCTTTATTTGAAGAGAATTTGTAATTAGCTACGAAAGTACTAACTATTCCTGGATAAAGGTTTGCTCCAGTAGCATTAGTTATAACATCTAATCCATTACCTTTAAGGACATTATATATCATTGAAGTAGTAGTAGTCTTTCCGTTAGTTCCAGTAACTAAAATAACTTTATAATTTTTAGAAACTACTTTTAAAATGTTTCTATCGATTTTTAAAGCTACTTTACCTGGAAAGTTAGTTCCACCTTTAAAAACTTTCTTTGAAATAAATTGTGTCATTTTAGATAAGATTATGCTTAGATAAGATTTAATAGCTATTTTAAACACCACCTTACAATTACTTTTTAGTCAATCTTCTTAAACTATTATAGTATAGCACAAAGTATTTAATTTACCAATATAGTAATTTATTAATAATAAGTAGGAATTTTTTATTATTAAATAATTAAATGTATTTATTCTATACTTACTAGAAATTTTACAATGTAATATATGTAGAAATATTGTATTATATATAGGAAGGATATAATTAAGTATCATTAATTATACAAATAAACTAGACTAGGGGGAATACTAAATGTATCCAATAAGATTTGAAAACTTATACTATGATAAAGTTTGGGGTGGAAGAGATTTCGAACTTTTCAGAGACAATATGCCAGAGGGAATGATAGGAGAAACCTGGGATGTTGCTTGTCATAAAAATGGAATGAGTATAGTTGAAAATGGTGAATATAAAGGGTTAAGATTTGATGAGTTAATAGATAAATTAGGAAGTGACTTAGTAGGTACTGAAATATCAAAAGAGAAATTTCCTCTACTTATAAAATTAATAAACGCTAAGGATAAATTATCAGTTCAAGTTCATCCAAATGATGAATATGGTATGAGAGTTGAAGGAGAGCTTGGAAAAACTGAAATTTGGTATGTTGTTGAAGCTTTTGAAGGAGCTAATTTAATAGTAGGAACAAAGGATTGTACTAAAGAACAATTTGTTAAAGCTATAGAAACTGGTGAATTTGATCAGTATTTAAATAGAGTAGAAGTTAAAAAAGGGGATACTTTCTTTGTAAGAAGTGGACTAGTTCATGCTATATGTGAAGGTGTTATAATAGCTGAAATCCAACAAAATAGTGATACAACCTATAGAGTATATGACTATAATAGAGGAAGAGAAATCCATGTTGAAAAAGCTTTAGATTGTATCGATTTCTCATTAAAAGGAGAAAAAGCTAAGGGATTAAAAGTTTCATATGATGAATATGATAAAACTTATCTTTCACTATGTGAATATTTCTCATTAGAAAAATATGACATACATGGAGTATGTGAAGAAGAGAGTGATAAAGAAAGATTCTTCATATTTACATGTGTTGAAGGAGAAGGAATCATAACTTCAGAAGAAGGCGAATTAGCAATTAAAAAAGGAGATAGTATATTCATACCTGCATCTTTAGGAAAATATTCTTTAAAAGGAAACATGACATTATTAAAGAGTTATGTTCCAAAAGAAGGTGCTGTTGAAGAGGAAATACTTTCAGTAGTAAAAGCTTAATAAGATTTATTATAAGTTTAAAAGCAAAAATAAATTTAATTGTATAATTTAAAGAAAGAGTATATGAAAACTAATTTAAAATAATAAATGATTATGAATTGCTTTTAGAATAAAAAGCATAAAGTAATAATAATTTACAAGAATCATTAATAAAATTAGTTTTAGATATACTCTTTTATTTATATTTATGTAAAAGTGGACAAATTTAACTAATGAAATTATAATAAAAAAGTAAAACTTAATTAGAAAGTGAGTGTAATTATGGGAATTGATTTTTTATTCATACTTAAGGCCTTAATAATCGCAATTGTTGAAGGGCTTACAGAGTTTGTTCCTGTTTCCTCAACAGGACACATGATTCTAGTTGGTGACCTTATTCACTTTAATACACAATCAGGTGGATTCCCTGAAATGTATGAAGTTGTTATTCAATTAGGTGCCATACTAGCAGTTGTAGTATTATATTGGAGAAAGATAAGTAGCTCAGTAGTTGAGTTTTTAAGTTACATATTTTCATTTATCGGATTAAAAACATCAGATGATAAAAGAAAATATGAAAAAAGACTTGCAGAATCAAAAACTGGTTTTAGATTTGGTATAAATGTAATTATAGCTACTATACCAGCAGCGATTTTAGGGTTCTTATTTGATGATGAGATTAATAAGTATTTATTTTCAACTAAAACTGTAGCTATAGGATTTATAGTAGGTGGTATATTACTTATAGTTATAGAAAACAACTTTAGAAAAAGAGCTAAAAGAAGTAAGATTGTAAAAGATATTGATAAAATGACATATGGACAATCATTACTAGTTGGATGTTTCCAATGTTTATCTTTATGGCCTGGAATGTCAAGAAGCGCATCAACAATCATGGGAGGATGGATTTCTGGATTAAGTACAACTGTTGCTACAGAATTTACATTTTTCTTAGGAATACCAGTTATGGTTGGAGCATCAGGATTAAAATTATTTAAATTTGATTATTCTCAAATGGATGGAACTTATTTAATTGCCTTAATCTTAGGATTTATAGTTGCATTTATAGTTTCATTAGTTGTTATAGATAAGTTTATAAATTACTTAAAGAAAAAACCTATGAGAGTTTTTGCTATATACAGAGTATTTGCTGGTATAGTATTAGCTATTTTAATATTTACTAAAGTAATTAGTTAATAAAAAAGACAAGGATAAAATTCCTTGTCTTTTTTTATTGAAAGAAATAATAGATTTTACTAATATACGCGTAAAATTATTATAAATTTCTAAAATTTAGAAATAATTTTACTTTTAAAAAATATTATTATATGATATCATTTACTTAGAAGATAATTGTAAAAAATTTACAAACTGTAGTTTTAAAATGTTTATTAGGAGGATTTTATATGATGCAACCAATTAAGAAAATAGCTATATTAACCGGAGGAGGCGATTGTCCTGGATTAAATGCAGTAATAAGAGCTGTAACTAGAACTGCAATCTTAAAATATGGGTATGAAGTTATAGGTTATAAATTTGGATATAGAGGTCTATATAATAATGACTTTGTAAAATTGGATCTTGATTCTGTTTCTGGAATACTTCATAGAGGAGGAACAATACTTCATAGCTCAAATAAGGACAACCTATTTGATTATCAAGTTGAAGATGAGAATGGTAAAATAGTAAAAAAAGACGTTTCTGATGTTGGTGTTGAGAACTTAAAGAAAGAAGAAGTAGATGCTCTAGTTGTTATTGGTGGAGATGGAACCTTAACCTCTGCAAGAGATTTTTCGAGAAAAGGTGTAAATGTAATAGGTGTTCCTAAAACAATAGATAACGATTTATTAGCCACAGATGTAACTTTTGGATTTAATACTGCCACAGAAATAGCTACAGAAGCTTTAGATAGACTTCATACTACAGCTGAGTCACATCATAGAATAATGCTTTTAGAAGTTATGGGAAGAAATGCTGGTTGGATTGCTTTAGAATCAGGAATAGCTGGTTCTGCTGATGTAATATTATTACCTGAAATACCTTACGATATAAACAAAATAGTTGAAAAAGTAAAAGAAAGAGAAGAGTCTGGAAAACAGTTTACAATTATTGTAGTTGCAGAAGGAGCAAAACCTAAAGATGGAGAAGTAGTTGTTTCTAAAATAGTTGATGATAGTCCAGACCCAGTAAGACTAGGGGGAATAGCTAACAAATTAGCTATGGATTTAGAGGGATTAATAAAGAATCATGAAATAAGAAGCACTGTGCTTGGACATATACAAAGAGGGGGAAACACCTCTACTTATGATAGAATACTTTCAACTAAATATGGAGTTAAAGCTGTTGAACTTATAAATAGTAATTTATTTGGAAATATGGTTGCATTAAAAGGAAATAAAGTATCCTATGAAAGTTTAGAAAATGTAATTGGAAATACTAAAAATGTAGATCCAGAAGGTGAATTGGTAAACACTGCTAAAAGTATAGGAATTAGTTTTGCTGATTAATAATATAAAAACACTCATCGAATTAAAGTATGATGAGTGTTTTCTTTTCTATTTACTAAAATTTCACTTATAACTTAGTAAATCATAAGAATGAAGATATATCTTAAAATGAAAAAATAAACATTAACAAGAAAAAATTTACAATTAATACTTCAAAATTTTCTGAAAATATGGTACACTTTAAACAAGGCAACAATAAAAGCAACATTAAAAGAAAGCTGGTGGGTATTTATGAAAGAAGTTCAAAAATATTTAGAGAGCAGAATTGGTTCGTATAGCTTTTTCTTTGAAGATTTGAAGAGTGGTTATACTTATGGTTATAATGAAAACGTTAAAATGATTTCAGCAGGTTGTATGAAATTACCTATAGCTATAGCTCTTATAAAAGAAGTAGAGGAAGGCAAAATAGACTTTTTGGATAAAGTTAAAATAGAAAGTTCAGATAAGGTCTATGGAACTGGTATAATACATGAGTTTGGAGAGAGGGATTATACTGTATTTGAACTTATGGTAGCAATGCTAATTCAAAGTGATAATACAGCAGCAAATAAAATAATTGATTTAGTCGGTATGGATAAAATAAATGAAACTATTAAGGAATTTGGTATGAAAAATACTGAGCTTAATAGAAAAACTGCCGATGAAAGAAATTTCAAATCAGATGTAGAAAATTATACAACAGCTTATGATTTAACTTTAGCCTGGAAAAAACTTAGTGAGGGTTCTTTCTTAAGTAAAGAAAACTCTCAAATGCTTATAGATATACTTACAAGACAACAGATTAAAAACAAACTAGCTTTATATATACCAGATAATCTTAAGTTTGATATATCAAGTAAAACAGGAGACAAAAAGGGAGTTGAGAATGATACAGCCTTAATTCATACTCAAAAAGGAAACTTTGCTTGTACAATAATGTCTAGTGGAATTCCTAATTCAGTCTACGGGACTGTAACCTTGGCAAAGTCTGGTAAAATGACCTGGGACGCCATCATGAACAATTGGCACTAATATTTAATGTATTTTATAAAACCTTAATAATAGAACTTACAAATAATGTGGGGAGAATATATAATTATTCTAAGATTTAAATTCTTATAAGAATTTAATTAATTCTCAAAATGTGTTTGTAAGTTTTATTTTTAACTTAAAATAAAAAATAATTATTAAAAACATTATTGACATAAAATTTCTAATATGGTATTATAAGCACAATAAAAGCAGTCCAGAGAGGCTGAATAAAATAACCTTTAAATTTGATCCAGAGAGGTCAATAAGGAAGTTATATAGTTGAATTATAATCGTAAAAGATTTATTTATACGTGAAAAGTCTTCCTTATCTTAGGAAGACTTTTTTTAATAAAATTATATAGCTTTTCTTCTTTAAATTAACACAGAGAGGTTAAAAAGGAGTGAAATTTTATGTTAAAAAACAAACACTTATTAGATCCATCAGATTTCACAATAGAGGAATTTGATGAAATTTTCAAATTAGCACATCAAATTATGACAAATCCAAAAGAATATCAAAACATATGCAATGGTAAAATTTTAGCAACACTTTTCTATGAGCCAAGCACTAGAACAAGATTGTCTTTTGAATCAGCAATGCTTAGACTAGGTGGACAAGTTATAGGTTTCTCAGAACCAAATTCTTCATCAGTTTCTAAAGGAGAATCTTTAAGAGATACTATTAAAACATTAAACTGCTATGCAGATCTTATAGCAATGAGACATCCTTTAGAAGGAGCAGCAAAAGTTGCTTCAATGTATTCAGATATCCCAGTTATAAATGCAGGAGATGGAGGGCATCAACATCCAACTCAAACATTAACAGATCTTCTTACAATAAAAGAATATAAAGGAAACCTAGAAGGAAATACAATTGCATTATGTGGAGACTTAAAATTCGGTAGAACAGTGCATTCTCTTATAAAAGCACTTTCAAGATATAAAAATAATAAATTCATCTTAATATCTCCAATAGAACTTAGAATCCCCAATTATATTAGAGAGCAAATTTTAGAAAAAAATAATATAGAATACAAAGAAATTACTAGCCTAGAAGAAGGAATTAAGGAAGCTGACATTTTATACATGACAAGAATACAAAGAGAAAGATTTGTAGATCAAAGTGAGTATGAAAGATTAAAAGATGTATATGTATTAGATGAAGCAAAAATGAAGGGTGCCAAAGAAGATATGATGGTTCTTCATCCTCTTCCAAGAGTAAATGAAATAGCCTATGAAGTAGATGAAGATTCAAGAGCATTTTACTTTAAGCAAGCCAAATGCGGAATGTATGTAAGAATGGCCTTAATGGCAAAACTTTTAGGGGAGGCGTAATAGGATGAAAAATAGAGAATTACAAAATCATAAATGTAAAAACACAAAATGTATAACTCAAGTGGAAAAATATGTTCCTCAAAGCTTTACTTTAATAGACAAAAAGAATAATACATACAATTGTGATTATTGTAACGCAGAAAACACTTTTCAAAAGCATTAAATTTAGGAGGACATAATTAAGATGAATTTGCTAATTAAAAATGTAAATTTAATAGATGAAAGCAACAACTTTTTTGGTGATATATATATAGAAAAAGGGGTAATAAAAGAACTTGGAACTGAACTAAATAAAGAATGCGAAACTCTAGATGGAAAAGGCTTAGTACTTATGCCTGCATTTATAGATACTCATGCACACTTTAGAGATCCAGGCTTTGAATATAAAGAGGATATTGAAAGTGGATCTAAGGCTGCAGTTAGGGGTGGATACACAACAGTAACCTTAATGCCAAACACAAAACCCGTTTGTAGTTCAAAAGAAATTTTAGATTATGTGGTTAATAAGGGTAAAGAGGTAGACTTAGTAGATCTATATCAAACAGTTTCAATAACAAAGAATTTATCAGGTGAAGAAATAAATCATCTTAGAGAATTTGAGGGAAATCCTAATGTTAAGGCAATAACAGATGACGGTAAAGGGGTGTCAGATTCTAAGATTATGATGGAGGCTATGAAAATAGCTAAGGAAAATAACTGGATAGTAATGTCCCATGCTGAAAGTCCAGAATTCTCAAAAGTTGATATGAGATTAGCTGAAAATATGATGACATGGAGAGATATTACATTAGCAAAGTTTATAGATTGTAGACTTCACATGTCTCATGTAAGTACTAAGGAAGCTATGAAATATATAATAGAAGGAAAAAATGATGGAGTTAAAGTAACTTGCGAAATAACTCCTCACCATTTAGCTTTAAATAATAAGATTAGTAATTATAGAGTTAATCCTCCTATAAGAGAAGAAGAGGATGTAAATTTCTTAATAAAGGCAATAAAAATGAACTATGTTGATTGTATAGGAACAGATCATGCTCCTCATTCAAAGGAAGATAAGGAAAAAGGAGCACCTGGCATGATTGGAATTGAACAAGCTTTCTCAATATGTTATACCAAGCTAGTTAAGGAAAATCACATAAGCTTAAATAAGCTAAGTCAATTAATGAGTGGAAATGCTGCTAAATTATTAAACTTAAATAAAGGAAAACTTCAACCAGGTTTTCTTGGAGATTTAGTTCTTATAGATTTAAACAAGAAAAGAATATTCAAAGAAGAAGATATAGTATCTAGAAGTAAAAACACACCATTTAATGGAATGGAGTTTTATGGAGATGTAGTACTAACAATAAAGAATGGAAAAATAGTTTACAAGGGTGAATTTTAGGAGGTATATATGATAGCTGATAAATTATTTGAAAAAGTAGAAAAAAACGGAGTAGTTTGTGTTGGACTAGATACAAGCTTAGATTATATACCAGAGGAGTTTAAAAGTAAGTTTTCAAATGAAAGCGATATGTTATTTGCCTTCAATAAAGAAATAATAGATGCCACACTAGATGTATCTGCATGTTTTAAAGTTCAAATAGCTTATTACGAAGCCCTAGGTCTTAAGGGATTAGAGGCTTATAAAAATACCTTAAGTTATTTAAGAGAAAAGAATGCTTTAATCATAGCTGATATAAAAAGAGGGGATATAGCTGCAACGGCTAAAATGTACGCAAAGGCTCACTTTGAAGGGGATTTTGAAAGTGATTTTATAACTCTAAATCCATATATGGGAATGGATAGCATAGATCCATACTTACCTTATATAGAAAAAAATGAAAAAGGAGTATTTGTACTAGTAAGAACTTCAAATAAAGGAGCTCAGGATATAGAGTATCTAGAGGCTGGAGATGGAAAGAAAGTTTATGATGTAGTTGGAGAAAAGTTAAATACTCTAGGAAAAAACTATTTAGGAAAACATGGTTATAGTTCAATAGGTGGAGTTGTAGGTTGTACTCATCAAGAAGAAGCAAAAGAAATGAGAGATAAACTAGATACAATGCCATTTTTAATACCTGGATATGGTGCACAGGGAGGAACTGCTAAAGATGTAGCAGCTTATCTTAAAAATGGAAATGGTGGAATTGTAAACTCTTCAAGAAAGATACTATTAGCCTATAAAGCTATGGAAGATAGTAAAAATTTTGCAGAATGTGCTAGAAAAGAAGCCATTTCAATGAGAGACAGTATAAGAGAAGCGATTTTAAAATAGATAAAACACTTGGGAGGACAGATTATGGCTATGGAATATTTCAAAGGTAAAGTAAAAGAAAATATTGAATTAGTAGAGGGAATATACTCACTAGTAGTAGAACATGAAGCTAAAATAAATGCAGGACAATTTTATATGATAAAAACTCCAAATACTTTCTTAGGAAGACCAATAAGTGTTTGTGAAGTAAATGGGAATGATGTACGCTTTGTTTATGCTACTGTTGGAGCCGGAACAAATGAGATGAAAAAAATGATTTCTGGAGATGAAATAGAAATAATAGGTCCTTTAGGAAATGGTTTCGATATAAACAAAGATTATGGAAGAGTTGCCTTAGTAAGTGGAGGTATAGGAACAGCTCCAATGGTAGAACTTGCAAAAGGACTTAGAAAAAATAATAAAGATATTAAAATGGATTTCTATGGTGGATTTAGAGATGACATATACTTAGTAGATGAAATATCAGAATATGTAGACGAAGTTAAAATTTCAACAAATACAGGAAAACATGGACATAAAGGATTTGTAACAGAAATTCTTCCTCTTCAAAATTATGATACAGTGCTATGCTGTGGACCGGAAATCATGATGAAGAAGGTAGTTGAAATGTGCAAAGAAGCCAAGGTTAATGTGTATATTTCCATGGAAAAACATATGGCTTGTGGAGTAGGTGCTTGCTTAGTATGTACATGTAAAACAAAGTCAGGAAATAAGAGAACTTGTAAAGATGGTCCAGTATTTAATGGATTAGAAGTTGAATTCTAATTTAGGAGGGGTTAAAAGTATGTTAAAAACAGTTATAAATGGAGTAGATTTTAAAAACCCTGTTATAGCAGCATCAGGTACTTTCGGCTTTGGAGCTGAGTACAATAACTTCTATGATGTGGGAGAATTAGGAGGAATAAGTTCAAAAGGATTAACTCTTAAGGGTAGAGAAGGTAATGAAGGAATAAGAATATATGAAACTCCTCAAGGAATAATGAATTCAGTAGGACTTCAAAATCCAGGAATAGAGAAATTTATAGAAGTAGAACTTCCTAAAATGTTAGAGCTAGGAACAAATATAATAGCCAATGTAGGGGGAGCTACTATAGAGGATTATGAAAAAGCTGTATCTCTTTTAAATAAAGAAAAAATAGACATGATAGAACTAAACATATCTTGTCCTAATGTAAAATCAGGTGGAATGGCCTTTGGAATAAAATCAGACGTAGCCTATGAAGTGGTTTCTAAGGTAAGAAAAATATGTGATAAACCTTTAATGGTAAAATTATCACCAAATGCTGAAGATATATGCAATATGGCATATAGATGTGCAGAGGCAGGAGCAGATTCAATTTCACTAATAAATACATTAAAAGGAATGGCAATAGATATAAAAAATAGAAAGCCAGTATTTAATAATGTGTATGCAGGACTTTCTGGCCCAGCTGTAAAACCTATAGCACTTAGAATGGTTCATGAAGTAGCTAAAACTGTAGATATTCCAGTAATAGGATTAGGAGGAATTTCTACAGCAGAGGATGCCATAGAATTTATGATGGCAGGAGCTAAAGCTATACAAATAGGTACAATAAACTTTGTAAATCCTAAAGCAGGTATAGAAATAATAAAAGGCTTAGAAGACTTTTGCAAAAAAGAAGGACTAAAAAATATTAATGAAATTGTAGGATGCATAAAGTAATAAAAGATTAAATAGCTAATAAAGATTACAAATATATTTTAAAGATTATTAAATCACAAAATTTATCTTCATATTAATATAGTTATTTTTATGAAAAGTAATTTTGAAGATATTAAAAAAATAAATAAGAAAGTTTTGGAGGAATTAAATATGAAAAATACAGACGCTATGGTTATAGATACATTAAAAGAGGTTGGAGCATTATTAGAAGGACATTTCTTATTATCATCAGGAAGACACTCAAATAGATATTGCCAATGTGCTCAATTATTAAAATACCCAGAAAAAGCTGAGAAAGTATTAAAGGTTGTAGCTGATCAATTAAAAGATATAGACTTTGACTTAGTTGTAGGACCAGCTATGGGAGGAGTTATAGTAGCTTACGAATTAGGAAGACAATTAGGTAAACCTGCAATCTTTACTGAAAGAGAAAATGGAGAAATGACTCTAAGAAGAGGATTTACTATAGAAAAAGGACAAAAGGTAGTAATAACAGAGGATGTTGTAACTACAGGTAAGAGCTTTAAGGAAGCTGCAAAGGTAATTGAAGAACAAGGGGGAGAAGTTGTTGCAGTAGTTTGTATAGTAGATAGAACTCCAGGCAATGTAACAGATTTCCCAATGTATAGTTCAATAAAGCTTGATATAGAAAGCTTTGAGGCAGAAAATTGCCCACTATGTAAAGAAGGAGTTCCTTACATAAAGCCAGGAAGCAGAAATATAAAATAGTTTAATAAATTTATAAAAAAACTCTAGCTTATAACTAGAGTTTTTTTATTTTAGAAAATATATTCTAAAAACTTATTTAAATCAATTGATTATCCTCATTTTATTACTTATAATAGAATAAAATACATTTAATTACAATAAAGAGAGGATATTATAAGTTGAGTATATTTTTGAAGTATAAAAGTAAATTAATATTTTTCTTAACATTTATAATAGTTACACTTACTATAATAGCTATGATTTTTGAAGGTGGTGTTCCTATTAATAAACCATCCATTAAAATAACTTATAATAATGAAAAAGTATCAACAATAAATGGAGAATTTAATTGGTTTAATAAAGGAGCTGGAGGAAATAGCACTTTTGCTGAGCCTATTGAAAATTTAAAGGAGCCATTATATGCAAAGGGTGGAGAAAAGATAAAAATAAGATTCTCTAAAGAGCCAAAATCTGTAGTTATACAGGACATTTCTGTTTCTCCTTATAAGGATTATAAATTTTTGAAAGAAGAATCTAATAAAGAATTTTCCTTTATGCTTCCTGAGGAAAAAGGAGAATATAATTTTCAGGTGGATGGTATTTGGGATTCAACTCATAATGTATCTAAAATATTTAAAGTTTATATAGATTAACATTGAATATAATAAATAAAAAAATATTATTTTGGTTAAAGAGGGATTATGAATTTAGAAAAAGTGATTTTAAAAAAAGATTTAATTAAGGATATAAAAAGTATTTCTTCATTATATGAAAGCGCAGGATGGTTTGACTATACTGAAGATTTAGGAAAATTAGAAGAGGCATTTAAAAATTCATTAAAGATAATTTCAGCATGGCATGAAGAAAAATTAATAGGTCTTATTCGAGTTGTTGGAGATGGACTAACTATAATATATATACAAGATATAGTAGTACTTCCCGAATATCAAGGTAATGGTATTGGTAGAGGTTTGATTGATTTTGTATTAGATGAATATAAACATGTTAGACAAAAGATTCTAATAAGTGATGATAAAGAATCTTCAATTGAATTTTATAAAAACATAGGTTTTAAATCAATTGATACTTATAATGGAGTAGCTTTTGTAAGTTATATAGAGTAAATTTAAAGCAACCAAAAATTTAATTTTACTTTATTCATTTAATTTAGCCCCCTTGTTATTTCTTTTAAATAATTATATTACAATTATTTAAAATTAAATAATGATTTATTTAATTTTTTTTATTACAATATATTATATACAATTGGATTTAGAAAAAAATCAGTTGTTATATTTTAAAACTTAATTATATTTTTTATTGATTAAGTATAGGAGGAAATTTAAATGAAATTAATATCATGGAATGTTAATGGCTTAAGAGCTTGTGTTAAAAAAGGCTTTTTAGATTACTTTAAATCTGAAGATGCTGATATATTCTGTCTACAGGAGACTAAACTTCAGGAAGGACAAATAGATTTAGATCTAGAGGGATATCATCAATACTGGAACTATGCTGAGAAAAAGGGGTATTCAGGAACTGCAATATTCACTAAAAAAGAACCTCTAAATGTTTATTATGGAATAAATATGGAGCATCATGATAAAGAAGGAAGAGTTATAACTTTAGAATTTGAAGACTTCTTTATGGTAACTGTTTATACTCCAAACTCCCAAAGTGAACTTGCTAGGTTAGAGTATAGAATGGAATGGGAAGATGATTTTAGAAATTATCTTTTAGATCTTTCATCTAAAAAGGGAGTAGTTGTATGTGGAGATTTAAATGTAGCTCATAAGGAGATAGATTTAAAGAATCCTAAGACAAATAGAAAAAATGCTGGCTTTACAGATGAGGAAAGAGATAAATTTTCTACATTATTATCAAGTGGGTTTATAGATACTTTCCGTTATTTCAACCCAGACTTAGAGGGGATTTATTCTTGGTGGTCATATAGATTTAATGCAAGAAAAAACAATGCTGGATGGAGAATTGACTATTTCTTAGTTTCAAATAATTTAGAAGATAGAATAAAAGAAGCTTCTATAGATACTGAAATACTAGGATCTGATCACTGTCCTGTTAAACTAATAATGGAATAGTTATATGTAAAAAAAAAAAAAAAAGAGGATGTATTAAATGTTAAATGTGCATCCTCTTTTGTTTTTTTATATTTAAATAAAAACTCTAATTAAAGACTTTATTTTCTTGTTTATATAATATTTTTGAAAGAGGTAAGGCTATAACTATACCAACCCCAACTTGAAGTATATTACCTATTATATCCTTTGCTGAATATGCTAAAGCTCCTATTATGGTATTAGAACTTCCTGTAAATAAAAATGCTATTATTGCACCAGAGAAGAAATAAGCTACAACCATAAATATACCAGAGATTAAAAATGGTACTAAATAACTTTTTCTATGATTATACTCTAAAATAGCTCCAGCTATATATGCCATTAAAGCTTTTATTATAAATGTAAAAGGTGCCCAAATTATATATCCACTATATAAATCCACAAGAGCCATTCCTATACCACTAGCTAAAGCTCCACGCTTTTTCCCTAATAAGGCTGCTGCTAAAAGAACCATACAATCTCCAAGATGAACAAAGCCTCCTACAGTAGGAATTCTTATTAAATTTGCTGATATAAATATTATTGCAATCATTAGTGCTGTAAAAACTGTCTTATGAAATTTACTGTTAGTGTTAACATTCATATTTTTCTACCTCCAGAACCAAAATATATTTATATATTAAAATATTATTAGTGTATTATCAAATGTATGGGTACAATTATAAATAATTAAATCCCTTTAAAATTTATTTATTTATGATATACTGTTAAATAATACATAAATAGAAATTTTACAGAAGAGGAGTGAAGAAAATGAAAGAAAAAAACATAGCAGCATTTTTTGATATTGATGGAACAATATATAGAGAAGGATTAATAACAGAAGTATTTAAAAAAATAATAAAATACGAATTAGTTGATGAAACTAAGTGGTATAAGGATGTACGTCCATCATTCATAAAATGGGATAAAAGACAAGGTGGATATGATGAATATTTATTAAAAATGGTTGATATATATACTGAAGCAATAAAAGGAATAAGCAGTTATCATATAGAGTATATAGCTAAGAAAGTAATAGAACAAAAAGGAGATAGAGTTTATACATTTACTAGAGAAAGAATTAAATGGCATAAAGAACAAGGTCATATTGTCATAGCTATTTCTGGATCTCCTTATGAGCTTGTAAAAGAAATGTCAGAAAAATACAATATGAATGATTTTAAAGGAACTATATATAAGCTTGATCATAATAATACATATAACGGAGATATAATTCCAATGTGGGATTCTGAAAGCAAAGAAAAAGCTATCTTAGAATTAAAAGAAAAACATAATATAGACTTAGAAAATAGTTATGCTTATGGAGATACCTCTGGAGATTTTACAATGTTTAAAAATGTTGGAATACCATATGCAATTAATCCAACAAGAGAGCTTATCACTAAAGTTCTCCAATGTGATGAAATTAAAGAAAAAATTAAAGTAATAGTTGAAAGAAAAGATGTTACTTATGATTTAGATATAAATAACTTAAAACTTCTTTAGATTATAAAGTAGTATATATTTATCAATCTTATAATTCGTCTTTTTATAAAAAAATACGGAGTTATATTTTTTAAGCAGCAACAAATATACGTTATTTTACGAATTTATTGCTTTAAATTTAGTTTTTTATCCGTTGTATATTACTGTTAAAGTATGTATTTAAAATTAAAAACTTATATTAAAATATAGAAATTTTTTATAGTTTTAAATCAATTAACTATTAAATAATATTGAAAATTTTATTTGAATTTATATTAAAATAGAGGAATAATATATAATAATTTGCTATAATATGTATATAAAAAGCGAAATGTGTAAAAGGGGAGACGTATATGAGTAATATTAAATTTTGTTCTATTATTATAAAGGATGACTTTAATAATATTTTAATTTCAAAAAGAAAAGGAAAAAAAGCAGATGAGCACCTATGGTATATTTTTGAAAGAAAAATAAAAGGAAGAGAAACTCCAGAAAAATGCGCAAATAGAGCAATAAAGGAAGATTTAAAAACCATAGTTTTTGATTTAAATAAACTATGTGATTTAAATGTTAATGAAGGAGAAACTTTAAGAGTTTTTACAGGTTCCTTAAAAGAAAAAATTACTTGTGGCTCTAATATAACTACATATAAATGGATAAGCAAAGATGATTTAAATGATTATACTTTTGCAAATGGAGAATTAGAAAAGATAAACGCTTTTTTTGATACAATATAAAAACATGCCAATATTGGCATGTTTTTCTTTTATTGTTATAATAAAACGGTGAGGTGATTATTATGACATTATTAAGAAAGAAAATTTTAGGAGAAGATTTTCATGTTACTATAAAACCTATATATAACAGAGAAGATACATTGGCATTTACCTTTTCTCCGGACCAGAAAAAAGTAGAGATTGGTGAAGAAATTAAAATTACAGTTAAGTATCCTACAGAAAAGTATGATGCTTTCTGTGATGAATTAGTAGAACTTATAGCTAGATATCAAGAAATATAAAAAAAACAGTCCATATGGACTGTTTTCTATTATTAAGCAGCATTTTTACCTATAAATTTATGTACAATTTTTTCACATGGTGGCATAAAAAATTGTATAGCTGGACCTGTGAAAAGTACTGCTATTATTGTTCCAAGACCTACAACACCAGCTAGTAAATAACCAACTACTAGGAAACTTAAATCTAAACCGATACGTATCCAACGGTATTGGAAATTAGTTTTATCTCTTATTATAAGAGGAACTAAATCGTTTGGTGCAACTCCTAATTCAGTACTAACTAAGAATGAAAATCCTATAGCTATTATAATACAGCTTACAGCTACAATTACGCATTTTGTAAATAAGTTAAAGTTACTAAGTGAAGTATCTAAACCAAATCTATGTAATATTCCCATGATTGCATCTATAGTAGGCCCTACTACTAAAACAAGTACAAAAGTTCCAACTTTAAGTTGTTTTCTATCTGCAATGAAGATTGCAATAACTAAAGTAACAAGTATTATCATGTTAGCAGTTCCAGTTGAAACGCTTAGTGCTTTTGAAAGCCCTTGAGTAAATACAGTAAATGGATCTGATCCAGCTCCACTTAATAAGAATATTACAACACCTAATTGTATAATTGCCATTCCTAATAAGAAAAATATAAGCTTAGGAATAAATTTTTCTTTTTTCATTTTTAATACACTCCTTGTTTTTGAGTTTTGTGAATCGTATTTTTGAATGTGAATTTAAATATTTAATGTGTATTTAAAAACTTAAAAGAAAACCAAACAAAATGATTATAACCATTGTTAATCTATATGTCAAATAAATTTAATAACTTAATAAAAAATTCATAACTAAAGAAATTTAATATACTAAAATTCACTTTATTAGAATAAATAAGAAAATTGAAATGTACTTGATTTTATTTTATAATTATTACGTTAGATGGGAGAGGTGGAAAATATGAAGGATACTAAGACTAAAGAACATATTGCTAGGATAGCAAAAGCTTCAACATATTTTATTTTTAGAAATGGACCTGTAAATAAGCTTCATAAAGAAAATAAGGTTTCTGATGAAGAACTTAAAGAAATGCAAGAGTATATGCAAAATCACTTAGCATATCTTTATGAAGTTTTACTTGAAGAGGGTAATTTAAAAAAATATGAACTTGTAATGAATACTATGAATCAATTTTATGTAAATGATGATACAGAAGTAGTATTAGCTGATGAGGGCTTTGATTCTTTATATGATCAATTATTCCCTAAAAGTAGCAATATAATTCTTAAATAAAAAATGACTATGAGAAATTCTCATAGTCATTTTTTTAATTACAACTAACCTTTGGAATGAAATCTTCTTCAGCCTCTTCAATTTTAATGTTAGTATTGTTTCTTTTCTTTAATATTGATTCTACTATTATAGCTATAGCCCCATCTCCAGTTACATTAGTTGCTGTTCCAAAACTATCTTGAGCAGCATGAAGTGCTATCATTAATGATTTTTCAATATTACCAAATCCAAGCATACCTTCAAGTAATCCTAAAGCAGCCATAACTCCGCCACCTGGTACACCTGGTGCTGCTACCATAGTTACTCCTAACATAATTATAAATGGAACCATAATAGAGAAAGTTGGAACTTGTCCTTTCATATACATTACAGACATTGATGCAAGAACTAGAGTAATAGTATCACCTGCTAAATTTATTGTTGCTCCTAAAGGAATAACAAAGTCTGCTACATCTTGGTCAACTTTATTTTCCTTAGTACAGTTTAAAGTAACTGGGATTGTAGCTGCTGATGATTGAGTTCCCAAAGCTGTCATATATGCAGGAATCATATTTTTAAGTAATTTTAATGGATTTTCTTTCTTTAAAGTTCCAGCTAAAGCATATTGAACCACTAAATAAGATCCTTGTATTGAAAATAAAACTAAGTACACAAGTCCAAAAGACTTTAAAGTAGTAAAAATCTCACCATTATAACTTAACTTTGAAAATATTGAAAGTATGTAAATAGGTACTAAAGGTATTAACACATTTTTTATAGTTAATGAAATAACGTGATTAAATTCTTCTGATACTTTTAATAAGTAACTATTTTTTATTCTTGATATTCCTATTCCTAATAAAAATGCAAAAACTAAAGCTGACATAACACCAAACATTGGAGGAATATCAATTGTAAAATAAGGATCAACATTTACTGATCCAGTGCTTAGAGAAGCACTTACTATAAATTTAGGAAGTACTGCGCGTCCTATAAAGAAAGTAAGTATTCCTATTAAAAATGTTGAAGCATATGAAATTAAAGTAGTTATGAAAAGTCCTTTTCCTGATTTATTTCCTAAGGATGCTATACCAGGAACTATAAACCCAACTATTATAAGTGGAATTAAGAAACTTAGTAAATTCCCAAATATGCTATTAAAGGTCATTAATATTCTAATAGGTATATCTAAATTAATATAGGAACATCCTAGCCCAATAAGTATTCCTAAAATAATTGCAACAAATATTCTTTTTATTAAGGATAAATTTTTCATAATAGCCCCCTTTTGTACTCTTATTAAATACATATGTTTTTCGTATGAATACATATTACTATAGTTAAGATTTAAAGTCAACAATAAAATCTAAACTATTTTATAAATTATTAAGTAATTTTTGTTTGTAATTTTTATTTATCAATAAAAAAATATTGACATTTTACAAATTTAATCTCATAATTATTAATATAAAGTGAATAACTGAGATAGAGGCGCGATGATTAATAGTATCTTTGCAGAGGTAAGCACATTGAAGCAAAGTGAAAGGATGAATCGCCGAAACCATTAGAAGAGGCTTTAATTCTATTAGGTTGGGGTTACATAGAATATATGTAACACTGTCACAAATTATTTTGTGGTGTGCTATCATGAAAGAAGAGTATTGTATATAACTTTACGAACCCTTAAGCATGAAACACGCTTAAGGGTTTCTTTTGTTAGCGAAAACTTAGTTATCACTTATGGCTTAATTATTAAAACCATAAGGAGGACTAAAAAATGAGTCAAGAACAAAATACTAATCTAAAAAGAGGCTTGAAATCAAGACATCTTAGTATGATTGCCATGGGTGGCGCCATAGGAACTGGTATTTTCTTAGCAATGGGAGATACACTTCATCAAGCCGGTGTTGGAGGAGCTTTTGTAGCCTACGGAATCATAGGAGTAATGGTATATTTCTTATGTACAAGCTTAGGGGAGATGGCAACATATATGCCAGAAACAGGTTCCTTTGGAGCTTATGCAACAAAATTTGTTGATCCTGCTTTAGGATTTGCTCTAGGATGGAATTACTGGTATAACTGGGCTATAACAATAGCGGCAGAAATGGTTGCAGGTTCTTTATTAATGAAGTTTTGGTTTCCTAATGTTCCAGCAATAGTTTGGAGCGCATTATTCTTAGTAATTATATTAACTCTTAATTTATTATCTGCCAAAGCTTATGGAGAATCAGAATTTTGGTTTGCGGCTGTAAAAGTTGCTACTGTTATAATATTCTTAATCGTAGGAGTTCTTATGATTTTTGGAATATTAGGTGGAGATAATGTTGGATTCAAAAACTTCTATGAAAATGGGGGACCATTTATTGGAGGAGCAAAATCAATTTTCATGATCTTCTTAATAGCTGGTTTCTCATTCCAAGGAACTGAATTAGTAGGGGTTGCTGCTGGAGAAAGTGAAGATCCTGAAAAAAATGTACCTAAGGCTGTTAATACAATATTTTGGAGAATCTTATTATTTTATTTAGGAACAATTTTAGTAATAGGTGCTTTAGTGCCAAATGCTCAAGCAGGAGTAGAAACAAGTGCATTTACAATAGTATTTGAAAAATTAGGATTAGCTGGAGCCGCTTCTATTATGAATGCCATAATACTAACATCTGTCTTATCAGCTGGTAACTCAGGTATGTATGCATCAAGTAGAATGCTTTATGCTATGGCTAAAAATGGAATGGCACCTAAGATTTTTGAAAAAACTAATTCTAGAGGAGTACCAGTTAATGCTATTATAATAACAACAATAATTGCAAGTTTATGTTTCTTAACAGGTATTTATGCCGAAAATACAGTTTATGTATGGCTTGTAGCAGCATCTGGATTATCAGGATTTATAGCTTGGCTTGGAATCGCAATATGTCATTATAGATTTAGAAAAGCTTATGTAGCTCAAGGTAAAGATATGAATAGATTAGTTTATAAAGCTAAATTATTCCCACTAGGGCCTATAATAGCTTTAATATTATGTGGAATAATAGTTTTAGGTCAAGGATATGCATACTTAGATGTTAGAAATGGAGTAGACTGGGGTGGATTAATTTCATCTTATATTGGATTACCTCTATTCTTTGGATTATTTGCATATTATAAAATTAAATATAAAACTAAAATAATAGACTTAAAAGATGTTGACTTAAGTGTAGAGCATATAGATACTGATGAGAGTATAGAAGATGAAGTATTTTCTTACTAAAAAAAGAGGTGGTTTTTTCACCTCTTTTTTATTTTAAAATTAATAAATTTGTTTTATTACATAATTTTGATCTGTTAAAGCTTTTTTTATTTCCTCTATGTGAGAGTGTCCATTTGTCTCTAAAGTTACTTCTATAACCATATTTTTAAGAGCATCCCTTGCTTTAAAATGATCATGTTCAAGTTTTACTATATTAGCATTAGTATCAGCAAGAACTTTAGCAATCTTCAATATTTGTCCTGGTTTATGAGGAACTTCTAAACTAAATCCAAAAAGTCTTCCTTATTTTTATCTTTACAATTTAATTTAGCAGAAGCTGCTAATGAGACTGCTCCTGAAGCTTCTGCTAAAAGTTTATGTTTTTCACTTAATGTAAAGAATGCTTCAACAATTTCATGATCTGATACAGTTATTATATCATCAACATATTCTTTTATAAATTTAAATGTTAAATCACCAGGTCTTTTTACTGCAATTCCATCAGCAATAGTATCAACAGCGTCTAAAGCAATTATTTCTCCTGCCTTAAAACTTTTAACCATTGCATTTGCACCTTCAGCCTGTACTCCAATTACTTTAACATTAGGGTTTAAAGCCTTAGCAGCTAGGGTAACTCCACTTATTAAGCCACCGCCACCTATAGGGCAGAGAATAATATCTACATCATTTAAATCTTCAAATATTTCTAAGGCTACTGTACCTTGTCCACAAATTACATCAATATCATTAAATGGATGTATAAATAAGGCTCCTTGTTCTTGTTCAATTCTTTTAGCCTCATTAAAAGCATCATCATAAACATAACCTGATAAAACAACATTCCCTCCTAAATCCTTTGTTGATTGGATTTTTAGTAGAGGAGTAGTCTTTGGCATTACTATAGTTGATTTAACATTAGCTTGTGATGCTGCAAAAGCTACGCCTTGAGCATGATTTCCGGCAGAAGAACAAACAACACCTTTTGATTTTTCTTCATCTGATAAAGATCTTATTTTATTTAAAGCACCTGTTAATTGTAAATTTTCACATTTCATATACACTTGGTTTCTAGATTTCTTTGAAAAGACCTCGCTATATATTAAAGGTGTTTTTATGACTACATCTTCTATATTTTTTTTGGCTTTAATAATTTTTTCTAAATACAAAATAATCACCCCTCATTCTCATTATGTAAACCTTTTACAATTTAATTATAACAAATAAATTTGATTTTCCACAAGGAATATTTTAAAAAAAATTATGCAAAATAATAATGAAAGAAGGTGATAAATATGTCAGATTCTATAGTTAAAGTAAAAAAGAATAGTAATGGAGAAATTACAGATTACGTTTTAAGAAGTGGAAAGACTGTTTCTAAAGCTGAAGGTGTAAAGCTTGCAGAAGAGGGAATGATAGATGGAGTAATAATTTCTCATTCAAAGAAAGGGGAAGCTTATTTAAGAAGTATTCCTGATGGAAAAGAAAGTAACAACTTAGACGAATTATCATAATTAAAAAAATTGCGATATGTTTATATTATAATGAAGATAGCTTAAATTTAGCTATCTTCATTATTTTGCATTCTAATATCTAAATACGATATTAAAATAGGGTTTTTAATTTATATAGG
>ERZ773156.862-NODE-862-length-24290-cov-115.007_pt1 | contig 24290 bp, 23 predicted proteins | sample MGYA00511895_ERZ773156 | MGnify/ENA primary metagenome ERZ773156 (study PRJEB29015, sample SAMEA2737850) | human gut metagenome | biome: human gut; feature: human-associated habitat; material: faeces | place: China | collected 2012 ... | reverse complement strand
AGGAGGAAAGACCATGAAAGAAGTTAAAACACCGAAAAAACCACTGGCATATTATGTTGTGGTCAAGCTTTTTTGTAACACTTGTGACTAAAAAATAGCGCTTATCAATTTATGCTGCCGTCCTTGCTTCATATGGGGTTCGATAACCATTATAACTGTGTGGACGAACATGATTATAATCAACGTATGCAAATTCTTCTACCTTTTGAAACTATTCGAATGATACGATGTCTTGGAGTTCTTGCTATGGGTGCTCTGATACTAGTACAACATTTTTTTGGGGATCACTCATTTGATGGAGAAACCTTTTTACCCAAGGAATCCTTTTATAATGGTGAGGCTGCGTATTTGTTAAATCAGTCATCTGCTACATGGGGACAGAATTTATCTTCGGAAAATTCGCTCCCAAATCCCTGTGCATCTGACAAGTATAAGGTTTATAAGGGGTGTACCGGATATACCAATGATGCAAGCGAGGCACATCACAATGTCAAGAATGGCTTCTGTACCAATGCCGGATGTGATTATTATGAAAAACCACATTACAATGAAACAGATAGAGTCTACGAGATCAGTAATGCCGGACAACTATATGCCTACGCAGATAATGCACAGACAGTTTATACAAAGGGTGCAAGGCTTACAGCAGATATCGTAGTAAATAAAGGAACATTGATTCAGGAGGATGGTACTCCTGTTGCGAAGACGGATGACATTAGGATGTGGGACGAGGTGTTCAGAACATCTGGATATCCATACAATAACCAAAAGCTTGTATTTGATGGTAACAATCATTCTATCAGCGGACTGTATGCGAACGGAAGCGGACCGCAGGGTTTTGCGTTATATAATTATGGAACGATAAAGAATCTGCAGATTAAGAATTCGGTATTCATATCAACGGATGGCAACGCAGGAGGCATTGTTGCAGGTTTTCCTATTGGACCGGCTGACTATAAGGAGTGTTTGTTGGCGTTTTTACGGTTTGTTTTGGAATTTTGTCGACCGCGAGGGTCAAAAAAAGAGAGGTGTTTTTGTTGCGCAGCAAGGTGCTTTTTGCAAACAGCCTTTGCTATTTCAACACCTGTGTCTTTCCTATGTATTTTCCCATCGTTTCACCTTGTCGTTAAGGAACGGCAGGGCGCCGTACCTATGGCAGAGCGTTATTTTGCATTTCTTCGAATTCTTTTTCCGGAAGATACATCGGGGTCACCTCCTGTATGGATTTATTTGTTCGCGAGAAACAAAAAACGGCCGCACTATGCTTTGTGGCATAGTACGACCGCTTGCGGATGCAGACAGAAAAACCGTCTTGTTATGACGGCTGTGTGCCTTATGTTTTGAAAGTGTACACGGTTGTTAGGGACATCTCCTTGTTTTCATAACTACCTCGCTGTATGGGGGATTCTTTGATTTTATTCTATCCGATGCAAGAGCAACTGTGAAGAGCGCATAAGTTTGATATACACAGTATACATTGCATTCGGTAAAAAATTTGTCGGGTTAGGTAGAATGGAGCAAATTTTGTCTGTTTCAGGCGCCGAATGCTTACACATGGCGGGATTAGACCAAAAAAGCACAGCGAATGAATATCCGCTGTGCTTAAAAAGGATAGTTTATTTCTGCCGAGAACCTTGTTTAGATGACAAGGATTCTCCTTATCGGGATTGCTTGTTGTGATTTCATATTTGACTGTTATTACGGCATTGTCAGCCGGCAATTACACCTTCTCGAATTTCTTAATCGGCACAGCGATTTGAGTAATATAATCGGCACTGTTATCGCCTCGGTTGGGTGGTCCCTCTAAATAAACGGAGAGCAGTCTCCCGGCGGCTTCGATACTGTTTTCACTTATGTGCTTCATCAGCGCTTTCATAGCCTCGCCGGTTCCCTCATACGGCCCGCGGTAATAAATACACAAGCCGGGGGTTTCCGCAAACTCCATGCGCTCTGCCCCGTCAAAGCTCTCGTCCACCGGGATACAGCACATCAAATCAAGAATACCCAGGTCATCCGTCATGCGCACGGTGAACATACGTGCCGCCATGGACATTTTTCCGGTTCTGGCGGCGGCAATGTAGGTGTCCCGCAGTTTAATAGCTGCCTCGGCAACATCTTTACACCGATATTCCCGACAAAAGCACACCTGACGCGGCAGAACGGTTTTATGCACTGTGAAATCGCCTTGCTTTGCCGAACGCACCTGAAGCATCTGAATATTTCTGTCCAGCATTTTCCGCAGCTCATAAAGCTTATCTAAAAGCTTATCCATATTTTCGGTGTCGTAGTAATATTCCGCTACCTCCTTTAAGGAAAGACCGAGCGCCTGTAGCGAACGGATAGAGCGGATCTGCGTCATGTTGTCTGCCGAATAATAGCGAAAGCCGTTGGTTTCGTCCTTTACCGCCGGTGTCAGAAGTCCCATATTTTCGTATACAAGCAGTGCCTTGCGGGTGACTCCGAGTATTTTTGTAACTTCTCCGATTTGAAATAGGCTGTTATCGTGTTTTTTCATCATTATTTCACCAAATTTCTGTAAAAGTTATTGACTCGTCCCCTAAGGTACGATTTACAATATAATATATCGTAGAAGAAAGAATAATGCAAGTTCAATGCAAAAAGGAGAATACCGCTATGAAGAAAAGATTATTAAGTGTATTTCTATGCTTGTGCATGGTGTTTGGTTTAGTTCCGGCCACGGTGTGGGCGGAAACAACAAACGGGCACACCCACTACCTTTGCGGGGGCAGCACCTGTAACGGCAGCGGTCACGAAAACGAAACCTACAAGACCACATTTGAAAAGGAGATTAAGCAGGAGGGCAACACGCTGAAAATAGGCGACAAATCCTGGGCATCGACAAAAGTCAGTAACAATACATTCTACATACTTCCTGCGGGCACTTACTACCTCGGCAGTGACATTAGCCCGGAGTATACCATTAAGATTGAGAACAATGTCACCCTCTGTCTCAACGGGCACAAAATCACGGCCGCAGACGGAATGGATGCCATCTATATGACCGGCGGCAGCTTCACCCTCACCGACTGCAAGGGCGTCGGCACGATCACCCATGCAAGCAGCAAGACCGGCAGAGGCGTGTATGTGAGTTCCGGCACCTTCAATATGTACGGCGGCTCTATTACCGGCAACAAAGCCCAAGACGCCCAAGGCAGAGGCGGCGGCGTGTATGTGTACAGCGGCAGCGGCACCTTCAATATGTACGGCGGCAGCATCCCGGCAATCGTGCCACCGGCGATGGCGGCGGCGTGTATAAGAGCGGCAGCAATTCATCATTCAATATGTACGGCGGCAGCATTACCGGCAACACCGCCAACAGCTATGGCGGCGGCGTGTATGTGGACGGCGGCGGATTCACCATGTCCGGCGGCACCATCGGCGGCACGAAAACGGGTGAGACCAACACGGCCACCTATGGCGGCGGCGGCGTATATGCGAAGGCCAACTTCGAGATGACCGGCGGCAGCATCACCGGCAACGAAACCAACAGAGGCGGCGGCGTGTATGTGACCGGCAAAGGTAGCTTCACCATGTCCGCGTCCGCCGACGGCCAAAACATCCCCTCCATCACCGGCAATAATGCCACCGAAAACGGCGGCGGCGTGTATGTAGTTGGCAGCAGCAGCACCTTCGAGATGACCGGCGGCAGCATCACCGGCAACAATGCCGCCTATGGCGGCGGCGTGTGTGTTAGCAAAAACGGCAGCTTCGAGATGTCTGGCAGTTCCTGCATCACCAACAACAAAGCCAACGCCTACGGTGGCGGCGTGCATATAAGCTACGCCAGCGCTACTTTCACCATGAAGGGTGGCAGCATCACCGGCAACAATGCATACAAATCTGATTACATATCAACCTTCGGCGGCGGCGTGTGTGTGGGCAACGGTACCTTCACTATGACCGACGGCAGCATCACCGGCAACAATGCCGCCTATGGCGGCGGCGTGTATACGGTCAATGAATTCAAGATGTCCGGCGGCAGCATCACCGGCAACAATGCATACAAATCTGATTACATATCAACCTTCGGCGGCGGCGTGTGTGTGGGCAGCGGTATCTTCACCGTCAGCGGCGAGGTGACCGTCACCGACAATACCAAGGGCGGCACAAAGGGCGCAGACGGCAAGTTCACCGGCGACACGAAGAACAATGTCTATCTTCCCACCGGCAAGACCATCACCATTGGCACCGACAAATTGTCCGAGGGTGCGCAGCTCGGCGTGACTGTGAGCGGAGACTATGGCGATTACCCGTTCACCTCCGGCTGGAATGCCAATATAAGTGACAAAACCCCATCCGACTACTTCATCTCCGATACCGACGGATATGTGGCCAAGTTGAACGGCAGTGAACTGAAAATGGTTACCCATGTGCATAACTGGACTTACACCGCAAGCGGTGATACCATTACCGCAACCTGCAAAAATTGTTCGAATAATAACGGTAACGATTTCAGCGGCGGCAGCGTGACCATTCAGAAACCCGAAAAAACAAAATTTAACGATGGAAAAGATGAAAATGCGAAAGTAGAAAGTGTAGGCTGGTTCGGCAAAGCCCCATCCGTCGCGTATGCGGTCAAGGACGGCAATGCACTGTCGGCTGCCCCTGTGAATGCGGGCACATACACGGCCGGCATTACCCTTGGCAATGTCACTGTCAGTGTGACCTATATCATTGATAAGGCTACGCAGACGGCTCCTACCGGTCTGACAACCAAAGGGGATATTAAGAACAGCGGCACCGGCGAGATTAAGAACACCGCCGAGGACATGGAGTATAACATTTCTGCCAATGCCACCACCGGCTGGATCACTTGCGACAATGGTAGCACCAGGGTCGCCCCCGGTACCTACTATGTGCGCTACAAGGAAACCGACAACTACTTAGCAAGCGCCGTTTCTGCCGCGCTGACAGTCAAGGCGCACACACATTCCGGCGGCAATGCGACTTGCCAAAAAAAAGCGGTTTGTGATGGATGCGGGCAGGAATACGGTGAGCTTGGCAACCATAAGTTTACCGAAACGGTTAGCAAAATGTATCTTAAATCGGCTGCGACCTGCCAAAGCCCCGCAGTATATTACAAAAGCTGCCTTGTTTGTGATGAAAAATCCTCCGAGACATTTGAATACGGTGAGAAGGATTTTTCAAATCATATCGGCAATACATATTTAGTGGGACAAAAGGAAGCCACCTGCTACGCAGAAGGCTATACCGGCGATACTTATTGCTCTACCTGCAATCATGAGATAGAAAGAGGAACATCTATTGCGAAAAACGCTCATAACCCTGCGTCGGTTTGGACAACGGATGAAACCGATCACTGGAAAGAGTGTCAGACTGTCGGCTGCGGCAATATCATTGATAAAGCACATCATTCCGGTGGAGAAGCCACCTGTGTGAACAAGGCTATCTGCGAGGTATGCAAGATTGAGTACGGTGATGTAGACGCAACCAACCACAAACACACCGAAGTGCGTGGTGCAAAAGACGCCACTTGCTGCGAAAAGGGCTACACCGGCGACACCTACTGCACCGATTGCAATGCCTTGATTTCAAGCGGAGCTGAAATTCCTGCAACCGGTAATCATACCGATGTTGACGGAAAGTGGGAAAGCGATGGTGAAAATCACTGGCATACCTGCTACTTTGGAACCAAGTTTGATGTAACGGCACATACCGGCGGTGAGGCCACCTGTGTGAACAAGGCTATCTGCGAGGTATGCAAGATTGAGTACGGTGATGTAGACGCAACCAACCACAAGAACACCGAAATTCGCGGCGCAACCGATCCCACCTGCTGTGAAGCCGGCTATACCGGCGACAAATGGTGCACCGACTGTAACACTAAAATCGAATCAGGCAGTGAAATTTCCTCAACCGGCAATCATACCGATGTTGACGGCAAGTGGGAATCCGACGGCACAAATCATTGGCATACCTGTTATTTCGGCACAAAGTTTGATATTACGGCGCACAACGGCGGTGAGGCAACCTGCAAATCCCCGGCCGAATGCTCTGAATGCGGACATTCTTACGGACCGCTTGACGCAAACAATCATAAGGGCACAACATATCTAAAGAACCAAAAGGAAGCCACCTGCTTTGAGGAGGGCTATACCGGCGATATTTATTGCAGCGATTGTAATGAGAAAATCGCAGACGGACAGTCCATTGCGAAGAATGCTCATAATCCCGCATCTGTCTGGACTACCAATGAACACGATCATTGGAAGGAGTGTCAGACTGTCGGCTGCGGAAATGTTATAGACAAAGCGGCACACAGCGGTGGTGAGGCTACTTGTGTAAGTAAGGCAGTTTGTGAGGTTTGCAAGGCGCAGTACGGTGATGTAGACGCAACCAACCACAAGCACACCGAAATTCGGGATGCAAAGCCCGCTACCGAGCAGGAAAAGGGCTACACCGGTGACACATGGTGCATCGATTGTAATAAGAAAATTGCAACCGGTTCGGAAATTGCCATGCTTGAGCATAAACTTACGTTAGTAGAGGCAAAGGATGCTACCGTAACGGAGCAAGGCAATATAAAGTATTATTATTGCGAAAACTGCGGTAAATATTTTGCGGATGTAGCCGGCACAAAAGAGATTTCTCTCAGCGAAACCGTTATTAAAAAGCTTCCTACTGAGATTATAGAAGGCAATAATGCTACCGTAAACAACGGAGAGAAGAAATCCTTGACATTCCGTTCCAATGCGGCATTTGCCGATTTCATTCGTGTAGAGCTTGACGGCAAAACTCTTGATGAAAAGGATTATACAAAGGCAGAAGGCAGCATTATAGTTACCTTGAATAACAATTTTGTTTCTACACTTTCCGTCGGTGAGCATACGCTCGGAATCGTTTCGGAAAGCGGAACGGCAACTGCAAAGTTCACGGTGAAAGCGTCCGAGATTCCGAACGAATCTCCCAAAACAGGAGATGACAACATGGTTGCCGTCTGGAGCTTTGCGGCGGTGCTCTCACTTGCTGTTCTCGGTTTCACTACCGTAGTATCAAAGAAAAAGCGAGCAAAATAAAAAGAATTGCGGCGGCAACGTAACTATACGCTGCCGCTGCAATTTTATATGGAGAGGGTTTTTATGGCAAAAGAATATTTATATAAAGCCTACGGCAGCAAGCTTGCTGCGCTGAATAAGCGGCGTAAAAAAAAGCGTAATACCATGAAGAAAGCAATGTTTTCGGCGGCGATAATAATCACTGTTGCGGCAGCTGTAATTTTAATTATTGCCCAATTCGGTAAAAAATCAAATGAATTGGTCGGCACCTGGAGATATGATGAGCATACGCAATATGTTTTTGAAAAGGACGGTACAGGCAAATTACTTGCCGATGATGTGACATATTCTTATGCCTACACCGTCAAGGGTAAAAAGCTCATCCTCGATTTTACAGAGGATATTGTCCGCGATTGCGATTATACCTTTTCGGTAAACGGAACCGCCTTAACACTTATCGGCGGTACAGGAACCGATGGCGGTAGCTACAAACTTAACAAAGAGTAAATGAGCAAATAACCAAAGGAGCCTTCAAACGGAACAAACGGTCAAAAAAACAGCACAAGCGGTAAAAAAATAATTTGATTTAACTCTTTCACAGCAGAAAGAAAAAAGGCAGCGGCGGTGAATGTGATTTCGCCGTTGCCTTTTGATAACAAGCTGTTTGCTGCGGCTTAATGGAACATTACTGTTTTTCTTTTCTGCTGATATATCTTTTCAGTTGGGTAGTTTACTTTCTCCTTCCACCGTGACAGGTGGCACCTGTCACCGAATGGGCGCAGTTGCCCCTTGGCGGAAAAATTCCTTGAAAAATTGTTCTTTTGAAGGTTATGTAAAAGGAGCAAAGTATGCAGGGGGAATCGCCGCAGTCGGCCATAAAATAGGCAAAAGCAGGACGCTGGGTTGGTGTAAAGAGCGGTATGTTTGCATGCCATGATAATAGCATAAAAACAGAAGCAGGATATGTTACTGTTGACTATGTAGAATACAAATAATTTATAGAAGAGAGTTCCAGAACACTGAAATGATTTTAAAATTGATAGGGTTTTGGAGCTTTTTTTCTGTATTATTTGCATTTTTGATTTTTATTTACGTAGACAAAGATAACTGACGGTGTTAATCTTCAAGTAAAGATTATTTTAATAACGGAGGAAAAAAATGGCTAAAAGTTGTTGTAACAAAGCATGTATTGTTCAGGGGGAAAAATATCGTTTTTCGGTGCTTACGCCGTTTATGATGAGAATGGAATATTCAGAGACTGGTGTGTTTGAAGATTTACAGACGCAGACTGTGCTTAACAGGGAATTTCCGGTACCGGAATATTCAGTGACACAAAGTGACGACCGCCTTGAGATAGAGACAGAAGCATTTCATATGATATACGATAAAAAGAAATTTAGTGAAGAAGGACTTTTTATAGATGTAAAATATGATTTTACCAATTACGGTGGAAGGTGGTATTTTGGTGCAAAGACGTATAGTTTTCCGCCCCGGGAGCATAATCTCAAAGGCACAATGAGAACTCTTGACAGGGCTGACGGGGAAGTTGAACTTGAATACGGGCTTATGGATAAGAGTGGAAGGACGTTTTTTGATGACAGCAAATCGTTTGTGTTTGATGAAGAAAATATGCCATCAAAAAGGAAACATGAAGAGATTGATGTTTATTATCTTGCATATGGGCGTGATTATTTTGCGTGTCTGCGTGATTTTTATAAATTATCGGGGGCTGTTCCGCTTCTTCCAAGATACGCTCTTGGAAACTGGTGGAGCAGGTATTGGAAATACAGTGAAGAAAGTTACATTGAGCTGCTGACGGAATTTGAAAAAAGAAATATACCATTTTCCGTTGCTGTTATGGATATGGACTGGCATATAGTCGATGTGCCGATGGAATCTGGCGGCGGATGGACAGGATATACATGGAATAATGATTTATTTCCGAATCCGGAAAGATTTTTGTCATGGCTGCATGAACATAATTATCATGTAACACTTAATGTCCATCCGGCATCAGGTATCCGGAATTTTGAAAAAATGTATAAAGATATGGCAGAGTATCTAGGAATTAATCCTGACAGTAAAAAAACTATAGAGTTTGATATGACTAACAAAGAGTTTGTTGAGGCGTATTTTAAGTTTGTACATCATCCACATGAAAATGCTGGAGTTGATTTCTGGTGGATAGACTGGCAACAGGGCAACAACGGAGGAGCAAGCGGAATTGACCCATTATGGATGCTAAATTATTTTCATTTTAAAGATATGGAAAAAAGAGGCAGAAGAGGACTTATTCTTTCGAGGTATGGCGGACTTGGAAGCCATAGGTATCCGATAGGATTTTCTGGAGATACGATAGTTACATGGAAATCGCTTGAATTTCAGCCTTATTTTACAGCAACGGCATCAAATGTGGGATATACGTGGTGGAGTCATGATATAGGCGGTCATATGAACGGATATAAAGACAACGAGCTTGCATTAAGATGGTATCAGTTTGGTGTGTTTTCACCGATAAACAGGCTTCACAGCAGCTCTAATCCGTTCTGTGGAAAAGAACCATGGAATTATCCTGAGCCATACTGCAGTGATATGGAAAAGATTTTAAGATTCAGGCATGCACTTATTCCATATATGTACACACTTAATTACAGATGTCATTGCGAGCATATTCCTGTAATAATACCAATGTATTATTATTATCCATTTGAGGAGAAAGCATATAGTTATAAAAATCAATATTTTCTTGGTAGTGAAATGCTTGTGTGTCCTGTTACAACAAAGATTGATGAAGATTCACAAAAAAGCGGTGAGGAATGTTTTATACCAGCCGGAATATGGACAGATATATTTACCGGTGATGTATACAATGGCGGTAAAAATGGAAAAAGTCAGATTTTATGTAGAAATCTTCAAAGTATTCCTGTGCTTGGACGTGCAGGTGCAATAATACCGCTTGCTTCGGAATGTGGCAGTAATGATATTATTAATCCGAAAAAAGTTGATGTGGTTATATGTCCAGGTGCATCAAATACATTTGTTATGTACGAAGATTCTGGAGATGGATTTGACTACGAAAAAGGCGAATATGCTTTGACAGAGTTTGTGCTCGACTGGAATGAAGATAAGGCAAAAATAAGCATAGATGTAAGCGGTGACTTATCGGTAATTCCACGAAACAGAAAGTACCGTTTTATATTAAGAGGATTTGCACGTGGTATAAGATTTGAAAATGCAGATAATGCCAAATACGATATAAAAACAAATACATGGACAGTTACATGTAACTGTGATGGTGCGTCAGAGCTTGAAATATTTGCTGATAATGAAGAAAACAATCTTGTATACAACGGTGAAAATGTTAATGATAAAATATATGATTTTCTTCTGCAGGCACAGATGGATAATAATGACAAGAGAAGTATTTACAGATTATTTACATCCGGTGAGAACAAAAATGTTATTATATCAAACATTATGTCTATGAAACTTAATGATAAAGTTACAGCTGCAATTATAGAATATCTTTTGAGATAATGTATAATAATGCAAAAATAAAGTGAAATCTGAGTAAAATTTTATTTTTCTGTTGACATTAAAAAATGATATATTATAGTAAAAAAAGATTTGGATAAGAGTTATCCAACATGCAGACCACATGGTTATATTACATGTTAAGCCTTGCGGACGGGCGGGTCGGTTGCCGAGTGTGACAAGGGCACACATTATTGATTGGGTTAGAAGCCCAAGTTTTATAAGTTGATTTTTAAAATTATCATGCGAAGGTGCATATCATCTTGTGAAACGGTCAATAAGAGCGGTAACAGTGACTTACTTGGATAAACTCTGAAAGGTCAGAATCTCAGTGCTTTGTATATATGAAGTAATATGTATACGTACATGTACAGGGATTAATAAAAGAATGATTGAATATACCACAGGCGTGATTAATTTAAAATTAATCACGCCTTTTTGTGCCTTACAGCACACATTTTACGTTGGCAGCAAGCCAAAGTCCGTATTTTACGAAAATTTAGAATTTGTATTATACGGAAATCTGGCAACCGTTGCGATAATATAATGGCAGGGAGAGAGGAAATGGATTTAAAAAGACAGGCATCAGCTCCATTGTATGAGGCTATCGAAAGATTCAGGAAAAAAGAATAGTGCCGTTTGATGTTCCGGGACATAAACGTGGCAGAGGCAATCCCGAACTTGTCGATTTACTTGGTGAACGATGTGTGGGAATTGATGTAAATTCAATGAAACCGCTTGATAACCTTTGTCATCCGGTTTCGGTAATAAAAGAGGCAGAAGAGCTGACGGCAGATGCGTTTGGTGCAGAGCATGCTTTTTTCATGGTTGGTGGAACAACGCAGGCAGTACAGAATATGGTACTTTCAGTCTGTAAGGCAGGCGATGAGATTATTGTTCCAAGAAATGTTCATAAAAGTGGTTCTATGTCAAGATTTAGTACAAGTTAAAATGAGAAATTTTTCCCCATTTTAACCCGCCAGAAGCTCAGCCTCAGTGTGTGTTCTTTCATATACTCGTTCGAATTCATTTGGTGACATATAGTTACAATGGCTATGAATTCGTTTCGTATTGTAGAAAGCTTCCAGATATTCGAAAATCAAACGGTATGCCTGCTTGTAATCGCGAATTTTAAAGCGGTTGAGCCATTCACGTTTGATAATTGAATGGAAGGATTCAATGCATGCATTATCCCACGGAAACGCTTTCTTTGAGTAACGACGCTGCATATTTTCTGTTGCTTTTTTATATTCCGTTCCATAGATTAATCAGCTTTGCAATCACCTACATTTTTATTTTACAACAAACAGGATGGGCGAATCGAGGAAAGTATGGAATGATATTTAAAAACGATAAAATCCTCTTGTGAAGAAAGTTGCATAAAAGCTAAGTATATTTTCGATAAAGTTGTGAAGTTTATTTCTCATGGAAGTTCATCTCCTTTCTGTTTACGCTGTCATTATAAAACACAAAGGGGGATATTACTTGCCAAAATAAAAAAATAAATAGACAAAAATTGCAACGGGCAGAGAGTATGTAAATATTCTCTGTCCGTTGTAGTTTATTATATATTTTTGCGGTATTCTGAGGGAGATATGCCTTTTATCTTTTTGAACATGCGGCTGAAATATAAAGAATTATCATAGCCAACAATTTGTGCAATTTCGTTTATGTTATATTCAGTATTCAAGAGCAGGGCTTCTGCATTGCAAATGCGTTTTTGTAAAATGAATTGCATTGGTGTAGAACCAACATAAAGTTTGAAATTGCGTATAAACCAGCTTGTACTTACATGTGTTTTTTTAGCGTATTCTTCAATGCTGATTGATTCACTGTAATGTTCATTGAAATAGGCAATAGCCATGTCAATAGCTTCTGTAGCATGGGAATTATCTATTCTTATGCTGTTATTAAAGTATCGCTGCAGTTTTATAAAAATTTGTCTTAAATACATTTCAAGCATTTCCTGATAACTATCATTACACATCTGTAATTCATTTATCATTGCACGAAAAAGATTCTGATAGGAGGGACCAGAACCACAGTAAAATACCTTTTTGCTATCGGTCAATCCATAAGAGCGTAATATATTTGTTACATCGCTACCTGTAAAATGAACCCAGTAGACTTCTGTCTGATCTTCGGCATAATATTCATATTTTTGAGCCTCCTTTGGACGATATAAAACCATATGTCCGGCATGAACAATAGTTTCTTCTTCACTATTACGACCAAAATGAAAATGGGCTTTTCCGGCAGCAATATAAATCAACTGGAAATCAAGTCTGCCTCGAGGCCTCCAGGTAGGTAGTTTAGGGCGTGTGTAGAGCTTATATGTTCCACACATAGTTACAACAAGCGGCTTGGATTTATCTTTTTTATCAATCGTTGAGTGATTGAGATATGCATTATTTGTGTACATGTGTGCCTCCTTGTATTGAAATATAAAAAAACATATGTTAAAAATGACTAAAAATCTATCCAATATAATACTTATGTTCATTAATTTTATCATTTTGTGTATATTTTGTCCAATTTATGATATGTCATTTTTGGCTTATTTTTTATATACTAATCATAATAAAGTTGTGGAACAAAACGAGGCAAAAGAATAGGTATTTGTGAAAGGAGAAATTCTCATGGAAGAAAAAACATACCTGAAATGGTATAACAAAGTAGGTTACGGAACGGGAGATATTGCAGGAAATGTAGTATATGCTTTTCTATCATCATTTGTCATGATTTACCTGACAAATACAGTTGGGTTAAATTCAGGCATAGTAGGTACATTGATAGCAGTATCAAAATTATTTGATGGAGTTACGGATATATTTTTCGGTACAATGATAGACCATACAAAGAGTAAGATGGGGAAGGCAAGACCGTGGATGTTCTATGGATTCTTTGGTTGTGCCGTCACGTTGTTTGGTGTATTTGCAATTCCGACAAGTCTTGGAAAAACAGCTCAGTATGCATGGTTTTTTATAGCATATACATTGCTTAATGCTGTATTTTATACTGCTAATAATATTGCGTATGCAGCGTTGACATCACTGGTAACAAAAAACAGTAAAGAGCGTGTTCAGATGGGTTCTTTCCGTTTCATGTTCTCATTTGGTACAAATCTAGTCATCCAGTCTGTTACTGTTGGTGCAGTAGAAATGTTTGGTGGCGGTGCAGCTGCATGGAGAACTATCGCATTTATTTACTGTATTATAGGTATTATTACCAATACACTTGCTGTGTTTTCAGTAAAAGAGCTGTCAGATGAAGAATTAAAAGATAATAGTGTGGCAGGAGAGAAAGATGACAAACTTTCTTTTAAGCAGATAATAAAACTTCTCTTTAGTAATAAATATTTTTCAATGATTTGCGTGATTTACATTCTTCAGCAGCTTCGTGCTTCTATGGTGAATGTAGGAATCTTTTTTATGACATATGTATTACTGAATGAGAATTTGTTCGGTGTATTTTCATGGGCGAATAATATTCCATTGATCATTGCACTTGCCATTACACCTGCACTTGTTTCAAAAATGAAAGGAATGTATAAGTTAAACAAGTATAGTTATATGCTTGCTACAGTATGTCGTCTGATGGTTGCAGTGGCAGGTTATCTGGGAAGTGTTCCGTTGATGCTCTTATTTACAGTTCTTACATCCCTTGGAGAAGGACCTTGGCAGGGAGACATGAGCGCAGTAATTGCACAATGTTCAGAACATACTTATTTAAAGAGTGGAAAGCGAATTGACGGTTCCATGTTCTCTTGTACTTCATTAGGCGTAAAACTCGGTGGAGGTATTGGTATTGCACTTTCAGGCTGGATGCTGGATATAAGTGGATATATTAACCTTGACAACGCGGTTCAGCCAGATAGCTGTATTAATATGATGTATTTTATGTATTTGTGGCTTCCGTTCATATTTGACATAATTATTACAGTCATTCTTTCATTCCTTAATGTAGAGAGTGCAAATATGAAATTAAAAGAAAATATGCAGAATCAGTAATGAAAATAGCCCCTGAAGTTTGTCTTTAGGGGTTATATAGAAAATAAGAAAAAAGGAGAATTATTATGAATGCTGATATGAAATGGTTAGACGATCCGGAAGTGTTCCGTGTAAACCAGTTGGATGCACACAGCGACCATTGCTACTATATAGATTATGCAGATATGGAAAAATCGGAGAATCCATTGATGCAGTCATTAAATGGACAATGGGAGTTTGCTTTTAGCAAAAATGTAATGGATAGACCGAAAAATTTTTATGAGGAAAATTTTGATGCATCTTCATTTGCTAAGATTATGGTTCCTGGGCATATCGAACTGGCAGGCTATGACAAAATACGCTATATCAATACAATGTATCCGTGGGAGGGAAAAGAATATCACAGGGGTGCGTATAGTATGGAGAGTACCGGGGACGAGGCAGGAATGTTTTCTGAGGCAGAGTATAATCCTGTCGGATCTTATATCAAACGATTTGATTTGAGCGAGCAAATGCGTGAAAAGAAAATCTGTATCTGTTTTGAAGGTGTGGAAGAAGCAATGTATCTGTGGCTGAATGGTCAATTTGTAGGATATGCGGAGGATAGCTTTACACCGTCAGAATTTGATCTGACACCATTTATTAGAGAAAAAGGAAATGTGCTGGCAGTTCAGGTCCACAAAATGAGTACGGCAGCATTTTTGGAGGATCAGGATTTTTTCCGCTTTTTTGGAATTTTCAGAAATGTAACTTTAAAAGCAGTGCCAGAGGTGCATTTGGAAGATGTATGGTTTCAGCCGACACTAAACAAGGATAATGTAAGCGGCAGGGTATCGGTAAAGATGAAAGTAACTGCTCCAGAAGGAAAGAAAGTAGCTGCCCATTTTGTTTTAAAAGACCGAGAAAATAATCAGGTGGCAGAGGACAATATCACCTTAGAGGAAAAGGATGGAAGTCTTGTAGGAGTGATTGATACTGAGGTTGGAAGTGTTAAGGCATGGGATAATCACTTCCCATATTTGTATCACGCATATGTAGAGCTTAGAAGCGAAGATGGAGAAATATTAGAGATAATTCCATATGACATAGGTTTCAGAAGACTTGAAATGATTGACAAGGTAATCTATTTAAATGGTAAACGTCTTGTCATTACCGGCGTAAACCGTCATGAGTGGAGTGCAAAGACAGGAAGAAGCATCGGTATGGATGAAATGACAGCAGACATTGATTGTATGATTAGAAATAATATCAATGCGGTACGCACCTGCCATTATCCGGATCAGATACCGTGGTATTACCTGTGTGATAAAGCTGGTATCTATGTAATGGCAGAAACGAATATGGAAAGTCATGGAACATTCCAAAAACTTGGTGTGATTGAACCATCATGCAGCGTACCTTGTTCTATTCCGCAATGGCGGGAGGCTGTTGTTGACAGGGCTAGGAGTAATTTTGAAACTTTTAAAAACCATACAGCAATTCTTTTCTGGTCTTTAGGAAATGAATCTTATGCGGGTGATGACATAGAAGCAATGAATACTTACTTCAAGGAAAAGCAGGATGGCAGATTTGTTCATTATGAAAGCTCTTTCTATGACCGTAATTATGAGGAAACCATATCAGATGTAGAGAGCAGAATGTATGCAAAGCCTTATGAAGTGGAGGAATATTTAAATAATAATCCAAAGAAACCTTATCTTTTGTGTGAGTATATGCATGATATGGGTAATTCGATGGGAGGACTTGGTACTTATATGAAGTTAATAGATAAGTATGAGATGTACCACGGTGGATTTATCTGGGATTTCATTGATCAGGCACTTTTCGTGAAAGATGAAGTGACAGGAAAAGAAGTTTTGCGTTATGGCGGAGACTTTGATGATAAGCCTTCTGATTATGAGTTTTCAGGAAATGGAATCGTATTTGCAGACCGTAAGGAAAAACCAGCTATGCAGGAAGTGAGGTATTACTATGGCTTATACAGATAAGAATAAATTGAGAGTTGTATATGGAGATTATACACTTGGCGTACATGGAGAAGGGTTTGACTATATATTCTCTTATTCACAGGGCGGTATAGAGTCTATAGTAAAAAAAGGTTATGAATGGCTGTATCGTTGTCCAAAGCCTACTTTTTGGAGAGCATTAACAGATAATGACAGAGGCAGCAGGTTTCATATTAAAAGTGGAAGCTGGCTCGCATCGGATATGTTCATTGACTGTAAAAAAACGGAAGTTATTATGGACGGTGAACGGCAAAAGCAGTATGCTCCGGACAATAATAGCTATGGCGGTGATGTGGCTGCCGGGGAAATAATTGTGAAATATACCTATGAGACTGTCAGCAATCCAGTAACAACAGTCATTGTATCTTATACAATTGATGCAATTGGAAATATCAAGGTGGATGTGGATTACACAGGAGTAAAGGGACTGCCAGAACTTCCGGTATTCGGAATGAGGTTTATTATGCCGACACTTGCAGATAAATATATGTACAAGGGATTATCGGGGGAAACCTATCCGGACAGAAAGGCAGGGGCAGAAAAAGGAGTTTATGAGGTATCAGATTTGAGACTGACACCATATCTGGTTCCACAGGAATGTGGTATGAGAATGGATACAGAGTGGCTGGAGATTACAAGACATACAAGTCTTGATAATAGCAGAACGGATAGTTCAGCACAGACATTAAGAATAGAGAAAAACGACAAGGCATTTGCTTTTTCATGCCTACCTTATACAGCATCAGAGATTGAAAACGCAACACACCATGAGGAACTGCCACCAGCAAGAAGAACAGTCCTTTGTGTCTATGGTGCAGTAAGAGGAGTTGGTGGAATTGATAGCTGGGGAAGTGATGTGGAAGATGATTATCGGATTAATGCAGAAAAAGATATTCACTATTCTTTCATTATCCGCTAAGTTTTGTTTGAAGTGAGGTGTTTGAGATGCAGATAGAGATATTGATTCGTAGTTTTCTGGATGGTGCATATGATGAAAGACTCTTAGACATTTATGCTGATGAGGCAAAGATTTCTTACCAGAGGGAACGCTATATCAATGCAATAAAGAAATTTGAGCAGTGCTATAAGCCGGGAGATGTGGAATTGTTCAGTGCTCCGGGAAGAAGTGAGATTGGCGGCAACCATACGGATCATCAGAACGGAGAGGTTTTGGCAGCCTCAGTTAATCTTGATACTATTGGGATCGTAAAAAAGACGGATGATAATGTAATCAGATTAGTTTCTGATAACTACGATGAAATCATTATACGGCTTGATGATGTATCTGTAAATGAAAAAGAAAAGGAAACAACAAAGGCTTTGATAAAAGGTGTGGTTTCTGGATTCCTTGAGAGAAAATATGCAGTTGGAGGTTTTCAGGCATATATAACAAGTGATGTGCTGATTGGTGCGGGACTTTCATCTTCGGCAGCATTTGAAACACTGATAGGAACGATTTTGTCTGGACTTTATAATTGTGGAAAAGTTTCAGCGACAGAGATAGCCATTATTGGACAGTATGCTGAAAATGTTTATTTCGGAAAGCCTTGTGGTCTGATGGATCAGATGGCAAGTTCTACGGGAAATCTTGTTCATATTGATTTTGCCAATCCGGAAAATCCACAGGTTGAAAAAATTGATTTTGATATGGAAAAGTATGGTTATAGACTATGTATTACGGATACAAAAGGCTCTCATGCTGATTTGACAGATGAATATGCGGCAGTTCCGAAGGAAATGAAACTTGTTGCAAAATATTTTGGAAAAAAAGTGCTGCGTGATGTATCTGCAAATGATGTACTGGAAAACATTCATAATTTAAGAGAAAAACTTGGGGATAGGTGTATCCTTCGTGCGATACACTTTATTTGTGAGAATGAAAGAGTACAGAAAGAAGTAAGAGCATTGAAGTCAGGAAATATAGGAGCATTTTTGGAGAATGTGAAAGCTTCTGGTAATTCTTCTTTTAAATATTTGCAGAATGTTTATTCAAATCAGGATATAAAAAATCAGAATGTTTCCGTTGCACTGATTGTAAGTGAAATGCTTTTGGGAGAAAACGGTGTATGCAGGGTGCATGGCGGTGGTTTTGCTGGAACAATACAGGCATTTGTTAAGAATGAATATGTAGAGTCTTATAAATCCGGAATGGATAATGTATTCGGTAACGGTTCCTGTAAAGATTTGAGAATAAGAAAATATGGCGGCATAAAAGTGTTATGAAATAGAAAGAAGGTTTTATTATGAGGATTTTGGTTTTAGGCGGGGCTGGCTATATTGGTTCACATACAGTATATGAGCTGATTGATGGGGCTTGCAGTACTTCCTTCCAGGCTGAAAAAAGAAATGGATATACTTGCAAAAGCTATTATTGAAGGGGAAAATATTCATGATATAGAGGAAATAAATTGTCAGTATTATAAAAACTGGAAATGTAACAAGTTAATGCCGGATTAGACAACTGACATTATAAATTAAAAGGAGTTGCTTGCGAGTGTTATTGGTATATGAGAACAAAACTGATGGAATAGCGGTAGAGTGGAAGAAAACAGTGCATTTTCCACCACATTTACACGAAGCAATAGAGGTAGTGTATGTAACTGATGGGAATATTGAGCTTGGAGTTGGACAAGAATTGTATCACATGGACGAGGGTGATTTTGCAATCGTGTTCCCAAATGTAATACATCATTATCAGGTGTTTGGGGAAAAAGAAAATAAGGTAATATACCTGTATCTTGATCCAACTTTGTTTCCTTCCTATTATAAAGCGTTGCAGATATACAGCCCGAAGAATCCAGTTGTAAAAAAAGAGCGAGTGCATCCTGATGTAGTAAATGCCATAAAATATCTGGCAGAAATAACAGAGGGAAATTCCATGCTGATACTGGCATATGTGCAGATAATTCTTGCCCATGTTTTCACAGAAATGCAAATGATTGATAAAAGCACAGTAGGGAGTGATGACTTGATTTATAATGCGGTAGAATATGTAGCCAAAAATTTTAGAGAGAAAATCAGTCTTGAAAAAATGGCATACGATTTGTGTGTAAGTAAATATGTGTTATCAAGAATGTTTGCAAAAACATTTCACTGTAATTTTAGTAAATATGTGAATGGAGTCCGATTAAATTATGCAGTTGCGGCACTAGAAAATACAATGGATTCCATTACAAATATATGTCTTGATTGTGGGTTTGAAAGTCAAAGAACTTTTAACCGTGTTTTTAAGGATAGATACAAGATTACACCAAGAGAGTACAGAAAAAGAATGGAACACAATAATAAAAGCGTAGTAGTGGATGATATAATGGATGAATAGGTGAGTGCAATGTGGCATACAGATTTTGGAATAACAAAAGAGGGAGAAAAAGCACACAGATTTCTATTGACAAATAACAGAGGAATGTGTGTAGAATTATCCGATTTTGGGGCATTGGTATTATCAGTTTATGTACTTGACAGGCATGGAAGAAATCGCGATGTGGTACTTGGTTATGATAATTTGACGGATTATTATGAACAGGATACAGGATTTGGTGCATATATCGGCAGAAATGCTAATCGTATTGCAGGAGCAGAAGTAACAATAGAAGGTACAAAATACCTGTTAGATAAAAATGATAATCAAAATAACCTTCACAGTGGTTTTAACAGATCGCACCATAAACTTTACAGCGTAAAAAATGGAAAGGATGACGTCTGTGAGTTTGTGCAAATGGAACGATACAGTCCCCATATGGAACAGGGATTTCCGGGGAATTTAAAACAGACAATCAGATATAGCCTCACAGATAAAAATGAATTTATAATTGATTATGAAATGCTTAGTGATATGACTACTGTTGTTAACCCTACAAACCATAGTTATTTCAATTTGGATGGGCACAATTCAGGTACAATTCTTAAACATTATACGGAAATATATTCGGGACAGATACTTGAGATAGGTAACGATATGATTCCGACAGGCAGGATTATTGATATTTCTGATACACCATTTGATTTCCGTAAAAGAAAGCAGATAGGAAAAGATATAGATGCAGACAATCCACAGATGAAAATTGCTGGAGGTTATGATCATAATTATATATTTCAAAATGACAGAAAGTTGAGGAAAGTTGCAAAATTGTACGGGGCAGATAGTGGAATTGGAATGGATGTTTATTCTGATTTATGTGGATTGCAGTTTTATACAGGAAATTTTTTAAATGGTCAGATAGGAAAAGACGGTGCAGTTTATAAGAAACGAAGCGGTGTATGTTTTGAAACTCAATTCTATCCTAATTCATGTAATACTTCGCAATTTCCAAGTTGTATATTGCCAGCATATAAAGTATTTAAGTCCAGAACGATATATCATTTTTTTACAGAATATATATAGAAATAGCAGATGGAGGTACGCAGATGATTAAATATCTTACAATGACGATTGGAAAACAAAAAAATATAGCATTAATTGCCCATGACGGAAAAAAACAGGATATGTTAAAATGGTGTATGGAAAATAAAGAAATTTTACAGCAACATAATCTGTCCGGAACCGGAACGACTGCGAGGATGATAGCAGATTATGTAGGATTAAAGATAAAAGTGGTACATGGAACGGACGGATGAAACCCACAGTATTACCATGCCGGAGATTATTGAAGCACTCGTAGCATATGATATAAGTACGGAACGCAAAAGCTTGTATATTTCTTTGATTTTGAAATTATTTGGAACAATGGATTCACACAACTATTACAGGGCATCGGATGTTTATGAATTCCAGTGGGTGAGAAGCTGAGTGTTTTGTTTTTTTGGGTGAAACTGTTTTGATTGTTTTGAACATATGCAATAATTTAACCTTGACGGATCAGAATGACAAGAGTATAATACATTTTGACAATTAAAGTTGTCAAACAGACAAGCAAAATTGTCAGACGGAGGTGCTATATGATACTGCGAAATCGTTTAAAGGAACGCAGGGCTGCACTGAATGTTAATCAGCAGGAAATGGGACGCTTATGCGGTGTATCAAGGCAGACGATCAGTTTGATTGAACGTGGCGATTATTCGCCATCCGTTACCCTTGCCTTAACGATTGCAAAAGTGTGCGGCGTCGCGGTGGAGGAAGTTTTTTATTTACAGGAGGAAGAAGATAATGGATAAAAATGAAATTAAGAGGGCAAATCGGAAAGCTCTGCCCCAATTTATGCTTATTATGGTAATATGCTTCATTATCGGCGGAACAATAGGCTTTTGCTCGGCAAAATACGGGCTGAACACGCTGGCGGGCGGAATGAAAACCGCAGGAATGTTTTTTGGGACATATATCGCTCCGTGGCTGATGTTAGCGGCAGCGGTAATTGTGCCGGTGGTCTGCGTTCCTATTTATCAAAGCGCAACAAAACTACTTGCATCTTGGGACGGCGGAAATGAGGAAATGTCCGATACGATTGACGAAAAACTATCCATCGTGCTTTGGGTAACAAGCGCAGCCTTTATCCTCTCCTACTTCCTTATTGCGGCATCTTATGCCAACGGATTTGAAACTTTTAAAACTGAAACCAGTGGCGCTCTGTTTCTTGCGGGAATTATCGGTTTCTTGACCATTATGATCGAAGCGGTTATATTCCAGCAGAAATGCGTTGATACCACCAAAAAGATGAATCCCGAAAAAACGGCTTCCGTCTATGATACGAAGTTTCAAAAGAAATGGATGGAGAGCTGCGATGAAGCCGAAAAAATTATGATTGGCAAGTGTGCGTTTAAAGCTTACGCCGCCACAAACACAGTTTGTTCGATTCTGTCCATTGTGCTTGCCATCTGTGCGCTTGTTTTTGGCATAGGATTCTTACCATCTCTTGTAGTGTGCCTGATTTGGATTGTAAATCAGTCTGTATATTGCAAGGAAGCGTTAAAGTATTCAAAGGCAGGAAATAAGATTTCATGATGGAAACGCAGGAGGACAGGCAATGGGAAGTTATTTGGTGATTATAGCTGTGCTGATTATCTTTTTCTGCATCAGGAGAAGAAGACGAACAGCAGCGGTTGCGTGGCAGATACTAAATCAAAGAAAACAAAACAAGGAGAATGTTGTTATGAAAGAACTTGCAAAACAATTTATTGGGGAAGAATGCATCATTTATACAATTGCTTCAAATGACGGCAGCATACAGGGCGTCATTAAGGAAATTGAAGATGGAGGCATGGTCATTGAGAGAAGTTACGGCGGACGGGAAATCGTCAATCTCGACTTTGTCACCCGTATCCGACAGTATCCGAGAAAGAAAAACGGAAAGAAAAAGGACATTGTGTGGGACTAAATCGATGTGATGGCAGTCAGCATGGGCGGGGACGATATGGTTCTATGTCAAGATTTAGTACAAGTTAAAATGAGAAATTTTTCCCCATTTTAACCCGCCAGAAGCTCAGCCTCAGTGTGTGTTCTTTCATATACTCGTTCGAATTCATTTGGTGACATATAGTTACAATGGCTATGAATTCGTTTCGTATTGTAGAAAGCTTCCAGATATTCGAAAATCAAACGGTATGCCTGCTTGTAATCGCGAATTTTAAAGCGGTTGAGCCATTCACGTTTGATAATTGAATGGAAGGATTCAATGCATGCATTATCCCACGGAAACGCTTTCTTTGAGTAACTACGCTGCATATTTTCTGTTGCTTTTTTATATTCCGTTGCAACATACTGACTGCCACGATCTGAGTGAATGATTAATGGCTGGTCGATATTTCGGCGAGCTTTGGCTTTGTTTATTGTATCAATCACGCAGGATACTTCCAATGTTTCTGAAAGTGTCCAGGCTATGATTTTTCTGGAAAATAAATCCATAATACTGGTCAGATAGACAAATCCGTCTATTGTCCAGATGTGCATCTTGGGCATCGCGTAATTCACGTCTGAGACGAGCGATTTCCTTCTGCTCATCGGATGCGTAATTACCAGAACCCCGAGTAAGAACATCACCTGATTCCCGGAAGTCTTTCAGCCACTTTGTTAGTGTGCTGTATCCGATGCCAAGATTTTCAGCACATCCACGTACACCGAGATCTTTGGAACTGTGAGGCAGGAAGTAAAGGATACCAAGGTCGAAGATGACAGCTTTTATCTTCTCACTCTTGCAGCAGTTGCTAAGGAACTTAAAAGAAGAGGTCTTGCAGAGGCAAAGGTATTCCTTGCTGTAGGACTTCCGCTTACAAGGTTTGGAGCAGAGAAGAATGATTTTATCAAGTACCTGACAAAGAATAAGCGTGTAAGCTTCAAATATGAGAATGAGTCATATCATATTGAAATTGATGATGTGGCAGTATTTCCTCAGTGCTATGCAGCAGTAGTGGACAAGATTCCTGCTATGGCAAAGAAAACACTGATAGTAGATATTGGAAGCTGGACAATCGACATTATGCCGGTAATCAACAAGTCACCGGATGAATCAAAGTGTGTGACGATACCAAAAGGTCTTATTACCTGTATGCGTTCTATCAATGAACAGTGTGTAAGACAGCTTAACGGAGAGGTAGACGAGTCAGAGATACAGAACATCATGCGATATGGCAGGGCAGATATTGATGATGAATACTTTGCCATTATCAAGGCAGAGATAGAGGATTTTGTTGATAAGGTATATAACTCAATCCGTGAGTTTGGGTATAACTTAAAGACTATCCGTCAAAGGTAGAGCATACTTCATTCTTTACTGATGAGGACGGAGATTTAA